>Ga0315284_10016829_pt1 | contig 10359 bp, 7 predicted proteins | sample YL17G09_16_MG_FD_203696 | JGI IMG/M metagenome (GOLD analysis project Ga0315284, IMG submission 203696) | Sediment microbial communities from Yellowstone Lake, YNP, Wyoming, USA - YL17G09_16 | ecosystem: Environmental > Aquatic > Freshwater > Lake > Sediment | place: USA: Wyoming | collected...
TGACGGTAATTTTTGTGTCCGTGCCGCCCGCCAGCACCTTGTCAACATCTTCTGCGATGAACTGCAATATTTCAAAGGGAAGTCTCGAATCGTCGAACCTGCGTGTAATGCTGCCGGCGATGCTCTCAGCCCTGCTGTAAATGGACAACACTGCGACCAATACCATCGCACCTATCATCAGGGCCACAAGCACCTCTGCGAGCGAAAATCCTTCAAGACTTATATGTCTATCAGAAATTCTTTTCATATTTTCCGCAACTTTTAAAACTCCCCACAGTTCTTTATAATCTGCCAGACCTGGTCGAAAGGCATCCTGTTAAGCTCATCAAACGTATAGCCGCAGTATTTTTTCACTCCTTCCTTTGGCCGGCTTTTTTCCTCTGTCCCTTTCTTGTCTTTCTGAGTATCTCCGCCGGTTTTATCCTGCCCGGCCTTGTCCTTTTTGTCCTGGTCCTGCTTAGACTGCTCTTCTTTGGTCTGGTCCTGCCCGGTCTTGTCCTGCTCGCCCTTATTTTGTCCGCTCTCATCCTGGTCGCCTGTCCCCAGTTCGGCCCCGTATCCTTCCGCTGACCGCCCTTTTTCTGTTTGCTTTTCTTTAATAATCTCAAGCAACTGCTCCTTGCTTATCTCTGTCAGCCAGTGCGTCAATTTAATTGTCTGCGTATTGCCTGCCGTATCGGTATAGTCGGCTGAACAGACGCCCTGAAGCCATATTCGCGAAGCCAACGACTCGTAAAAAGTCTCGATAGTGGTCTGCCATTGTATTTCCGGATATTTGTCACTGGTGCCATAATCGGACATTTCCGAGACTGAGGCCGATACAAGAAGCTTTTCCATATTGTCACGTGCAACCTCAAAGGCCTGCATACGCAGGGTCAAGTCCGCGGCAGAGGCCATACAGCGGTTTATTACAACAAACACCGACGAGCAGATAAATGCCAGTATAACCAATGCGACCATAACCTCTGCCAGGCTAAAGGCCCTGCGGCGAGACAAGGCAATCGCCAAATTTTTCTCAGAACAGCATTTCATCGGGACGTTTTGGCAAAAGAAGAGCCACCTCATCATCCTGTAATGTAACAATTCTGTTCAGCCTGTTGACCACAACCGAATATGGTTTTTCATTTTTGTCGAGCAGCACGACCCTGCCGCCGTACTGCCAGCCTGAATGGCCGACGCGAAACTTCGCCCTGCCCTCATTGGTGAAGTCACCGTCGTCAAACAAAACGTATGCAGCCTGACAACTGCCGCTGAACTCATTTGAAACGATAATTTCCTCATCCATGACTTCCGACAAATCGGGCGAGGTAATTTCACGCAGGACATAGGTTTGTTCCGTTAAATCAATAATAACCTCATACCTTCTGCTGCTCTCAGCAGCGGCGTTTGCAGCCATCTGCATCGCCGAGACAAACTCCTGCGCCTGCACTCTGAATGTGTTCTTTGTAAGCAGGCTGAAAAAATTCATCTGGGCCAAAAGCACAATCAGCGAAATCATCACAAGCACGACTATCAGTTCAGTCATCGTGAGTGCTGAATGCCGGCGATAGGTCCTGCGAGGTTCGCATTTATTCCGCATCGGTACTGAGCAGGTCCTTATCATACCCCTCACCGCCTTCTTCGCCATCGGCGCCGAGACTTTTGATTACAAAAGGCTTGCCGCTTTCCGGGGAAAGCTCATAGATAAATTCTCTGCCCCAGGCATCTTTCGGCACCTCGGTGGTTTCGAGATACCCTCCCGGCGAATAATTTTTGACATCGGTGGGCTGCTCAACAAGGACCTTAAGCCCCTCATCCTCGGTGGGGAACCGGCCGGTATCCATCTTGAACTGATTGACCGCCGTGTGAAGAATCTTCAGGTTGGCCTTGGTGGTCGTAACCCTCGCCTGGTCTATTTTAGATACTACCTCGCGGGCCACTAATGCGGCGAGCAAACCGATAATAACCAGAATGGCCATAAGCTCAATCATCGTAAAGCCTTTTCTGATTTTTTTTATTTTAGTTTTTTCCATCTTTCTTCAAACTCCTAAACTTAAAAAGGTTTAAAATTTCACTGACGAGACTCTCAAAATCGGCAATATCGTCGCATAAGCAATCAAGCCGATTATAGCCGCCATAAAAACTATGATAACCGGCTCAACTGCGGCACTGAGTCTTTCAATAACTATATCAGTTGATGCCTCAAGACTCTCACTGATACTTTTAAGCATTTTTTCCAGCTCGCCGCTCTTTTCACCGACGGTAACCATATGAGCAATGACAGGGTCGATAACGCCGCTTTCCTTCAGCGGCGTTGCAATATCGGCGCCGGCAAGTATCCTCTCGCGTGCCTGTTTGACGGCCCTGTTCATAATGGTATTGCCGGTCACCTCCGCCACAACACGAAGTGACTCAGCCATACTAAGTCCCGAACCCAGAAGTGTCGAAAGAGTGGAGGCAAAACGCGCAACGACTCTTTGTTTTATAAGAGGACCCATCAGCGGCAGAGACAATATGAGTTTGTCACGCAGATACGCCCCTCGCGGAGTATTCATAAAACGCTTCAGTCCCCAGATAATCCCCATCAGAGCAATAAGCACCACCAGCAGCCACCAGCTGGTCAGCACATAGCTGACATTCATCAGCTGGGTGGTAATCCAGGGCAGTTTTTGGCCCGTTGCGATTATCTGGTTGGCTATCTTAGGGATGACCATAGTTGTCAAAATCAAAATCGCAACGATACAAAATACAATCAGCACCGCAGGATATATCATAGCGGTTATCATTTTCGACTCGACTTTTTGACGCTTCTCCATAAAGCCGGCGACCGTCGAAAAGCTCTTGCCCAAAGCGCCGGTAATCTCGCCCACCCGCACCATACTTACATATATGACATCGAAATAGTCGGGGTAGCTTTTCATAATATCGGCAAGCGACTCGCCGGTAACAACGCGGTCGCGAATATCGGTAATAGCGTTTCTGAACCTTATATCGGAGGTCTGCAATGTAAGGACCGAAAGCGACTCGGTCAGTTTAATTCCGGAATTCAGAAGAGTTGTCATCTGCTTGGTAAAGTCAATAATCTGATTTTTGCTGGTCCTGGAAAAAAATGAAAACAAAGCGGCCTTGTTTTCCGCAGAGGAGCTGACTTCCGTAATCGAGGTAGGGTGAATGTTCCGTCCCCTGATTTGTTTCCGCGCAGCATAAGGGCTTTCGGCAGTGACCGTGCCTTTGACCTTTTTGCCCTCCGGTGACATCGCTATGTATTGATACCTTGGCATAAGAAATTTACTATTTACTATTTACTATTGACAATTAACTATTCCTCCTTGCTGTTTTGCGTGAGGCAATAAAGATAGCTGTTAATTCTTTCCCTTCCTGGAGCAGCAAATTGACTTTTTGCCTGCTCAGTAATTGCTCATCTATTATGAATTCCATCCAAAAACACGACTCATCACTCTCTTCTATAACTATCCCCAGTTTCGAGACAAAGCTGGCTTTTGATTGAGCAATACAGGTTGCTCTATAATTCGAAGCAACTGAAGTAGAACACCGTATCAACTGCCCTTTTATATGGTCGCCCAAACACCCTCGTGGCAAAGCCAAGGCAAGCTTTATGCAGCGATGTGCAAACCGCTTAGTTCTCTCTTTTAATTGCTCCTTATCCATCCTTCAAATAGTAAATAGTCAATAGTAAATAGTAAATTACATAATATCCGCCTGCGTTACCCGCAGGACTTCAGAGACTGTCGTAATTCCCGCAAGCACTTTCCTTGCGCCGTCCATTCGCAGGGTTTGCAGACCTGCATTCAGAGCAAGTTTTTTTATCGCACCGGCGCTTTGCCTTTTATATATCATATCCTGAATCTCTTCGTTAACGAGCATCAGCTCATAGACCCCGGTTCTGCCGTGAAAACCTGTCTGGAAGCACTTGTCGCACCCGGCCCCGACGTAAAAAGAATGACTGCCGTCGGTAAGACCGGATATTTCCACGTCTGCCAGACCCAGTTCCCTCAATTCGTGAGGCACCGGCTTATATTCCTGTCTGCAGTCCGGGCAGACCTTCCTGACTAAACGCTGCGCCATTATGGCAATCAGGGACGAGCTTGCCAGATACGGCTCGACGCCCAGGTCCAGAAGCCTGCTCACCGCTCCCGCCGAGTCATTGGTGTGCAGAGTGCTGAAAACCAAATGGCCTGTCAGCGAAGACTGTATCGCCATACGAGCGGTTTCAATGTCCCTGACCTCGCCGACCATTATAACATCGGGGTCCTGACGCAGCACATGCCGCAGTGCGGTGGCAAAAGTCATACCTTTTTTCGTGGCAACCTGAATCTGGCTGATTCCTCCGAGCTGATATTCAATCGGGTCTTCTATGGTTATGATATTTTTCTCCGCTGAGTTGATTCTGTTCAGGCAGGCGTAAAGTGTGGTGGTTTTTCCGCTGCCGGTCGGCCCCGTCACGAAGATAACGCCGTGCGAGCGATTGAGCAGGGTATCGAATTTCTTCAGGTCGTCCGACCACAGGCCCAACTCGTTAAGTCCGAACAGGCCGGTGCTTTTGTCGAGCAGTCGCAGCACACTGCGCTCGCCGTAGCTGGTAGGCACGGTGCTGATTCGCAAATCAACCTCACGCTGGCCTAATCTGACGCTACATCTGCCGTCCTGCGGAAGCCGGCGTTCGGCAATATCCATTCCCGCCATAACTTTTATTCGCGAAATAACCAGCGGCAGGACATTTCTGTTCAGGCTCAAAGTGTCATACAAAATGCCGTCTATACGGTAACGAATCTGGATTTTTGTCTCATAAGGATGAACGTGAATATCGCTTGCCCGCAACTGCAGGGCGCGAAAAAGAATATCATTGACCAATCTTATCACCGGCGGACGGTTCACAACATCAAGCAGGTCGTCGGAACTGGCCACCTCATCAATGAGCTGGTCGAGGTTCTGCGAGTCGAGCTCCTCAGCCACCTCCTCAATTACCGTCGTCCTCTGCTCGTAGGCAACGTCTATTGCAGCGGTAATAATGGTGCGTGTCGATATTGCCGGCTTGACGGGAAGGCCGGTCATTTTAGAGACGTTATCGAGGGCATTCGCATCGAGAGGTTTTGACAAAACTACAGTAAGTCCTCCGTTTTCAGCCTCCTTTTTCATTCCTATAAGATAATGGTGCTGGGCGTATGTTGCGGGAATACTCTCTATAAATTCTGGCGGAACAGACTTCGGCGATATTTCGGTCAGGAATTCCCAGCCGAGGGCCTCTGCGAAAAGCTTCAAAACAGCTTCTTCCGTAAAATAGGGACAGGCAAGCAGAATCTCATCGAGTCTTTTGCCCTGCCCTTTGTTGGTCTCGATAAACTTGGCCAACTGGTCGGCATCGACCAGACCCGTCCGCTTTGCGGTTTGTATCAATAATTCCTTCATCAACCGGCTTTTGCCTCAATACAACAATGTTATTTGGCATCGAGTACTCTGTTTGGTTCCATCGGCGTGGGTTTTATGCCCGGCCAATCTTCGTATTCCTGAAACCGACGTTCCGATTTCTCAAAAGCGTCCCTATAGTTCTGCGACTCCTTCACCAGTGCCGGCAGACCAGTCGCGGTCTCACCGGGCCTTAAAATATACGCCTTGACAAATATATACAACTTCGACTCGGTATCCGAGTTGGCTACGCTTCTGAACAACCCGCCTATAAGCGGTATGTCACCGAGTATCGGCACTTTCGAGCCGCCCTTGGACTGGTCAAGGGTCAATACGCCCCCGAGAATTATCGTGCTTTTGTCAGGCACCGTAACTATTGTCTTTATATTATTTTCTTCCTTGTCAGGCGGAGGCTGATTGGCGCTGCGCTGGCTGGGCGATGCCTGGCTCGAACGAATGAGGCTTATTTCGAGACGAAGCAGGTCCCCTTCGCTGATATGAGGCGTTATCTCAAGCGTAATGCCGGACGGATACGCTTCAAATGTGGTTGACCCTTCGTAAAATCCGCTCGGCTGAGTTCCCTGAGTTCCCGGCTGAGAGGGGAGAACTGAAGTCGTTCTGGCCACATATATTGTGCGTTCTGTTTTTATTATACCTTTCTCATTGTCATTGACCAGCACCTTCGGCTGGGCGAGGATTCGCCCGTAATCTTTGGACTGCATAACCGTCAGAAGCGCCTGTATATGCTGGTCGCTGTAAAAACCTTTTCCTTCCATATTCCCGCCTGAGCCCACTCCTGTAGTTGCTTCAATAACTGTCTTATCGGGGAAACCGCTGTTTGCATCCTGGAGCAGAGGGGTAAGCACTGACATACTGCCGCCGGGTGCAAGCTTCGGGAATTTGGTGACCATATCCAAATCGAAGTTAAACTGGTCGCCCCTTGTAACCGCCACAAGCGTGGCATCTAAAAGCACCTGCGGCCTTCTCTTGTCGAGGCTCTTTATCAGTTTCTTTATCCACTCCTGGTTCTTCCTGCTGGCATAAACAATTATCGAAAAGGTGTTTTCATCCGGGACTATAATTATGTCCTCCTCCTTTTTTACGACCTTTTCTATCTTGCCTTCCTTGTCCTTTACGGTTTCCTGGATAAGCTTGTTCAGCACCTCCGCCAATTTCACCGGGTCCTGATTTTCAAGAGAATAAATCTCATAAGGTATCGCATGTTCGAGGGTCTCACTATCGGTAAAACCAATAATCATAGCTACCTGGGCGTGCTGTTCAGGAGTGGCATTGACAAGGAGCGAATTTGTCGATTCAATCACTATTACCTGCGGCTCCTCGAGCAGTCCCTCTGTTGTCCCGCCTGCCTGCGCAGGCTGGGGCGCTCCCTGCTGGGCGCCGGCTTTTCGGGTTATCCGGCCGCCCCCCACCCCCGCACCGCCGCTGATTATCCCAAGCTCGGCAAGTTTTTCTTTTACCTCCTCGGCGCCGACATGCTGTATCTCATACAGCCGCAGGGACCGAAGGTCCTGCTGTGCAACATCAAGAACGTTTATCAGCTCATCAACAATGTCCAGCTCGCTTTTAAGCCCAATCATAAGTATCCTGTTTGTCCTCTCATCGAAGTCCAGATACACACTGAGTGCAGGAGTAGATGACCCTGAAGGCTGGGAAGGCTGAGAAGGGGGCGGTATCTGCCGCACAGGTCTTCCGGGCGGCGGACTCGGCACAGATTCTGTTGTCGAAATCGCTCCGAGCGAAACTGTACCGCCCATCTTTTCCACAAGTTTTTTGATTTGGTCGACAAGCGATTTGGCCATCGTATATTTTAACTGCCTGTACTTGAACTGTTTCGGCTCACCCGGCTTGTCGAATATCTCCAGCAGCTCATCCACGCGCGCCATTGTATTGGCGTATCCTGTAACAATGATTTTTTTCGAGTCGGGAATTACCGTGACAACCACTCCGAGCTTCATGCTCTCAAGAAGAGTTTTCGCAGGTGCAGTAAACATATATTTCAGGTCGTAAATACGAGTTATGACCACGTCCCCGAACCGAATTTTTCCCTCGCTGGTGGTAACAAGAGCAGGGTCAATATCCAGCGCCTTTTCCCTGGCGGTTATGGTCACCAGGTTGCCTTTGCGGGACGTAACAAATCCCTTGAATTTCAGCACGGACTCCATCAGGGGATACAAATCCTTCACCTTGATTGGCCCCTGGACCTTCAGAGACACCTCTTTGCCCGCCACTTCCGTCGCATCGTATACATAATCCAGATGCAGATATTTACCCACCAAATCCAGCAGGTCTATGATGTTAATCTTTTCGGGCAAATCCAGCTCAAGCGTCTCATCAGTTCCGGCAACGGGTTCCGGTGTATATAGCCTACTGGCAGCAGGCGTCTGCTCTTCTGCCGGTGAGGGTTCAGGTGTTGGCTTTTCGGCTTTAGCTTCAGCAGCAGGGGCTGCCTTCTCAGCAACCTTATTAACATCAGGAACCTCGGCAGGAGACTGCGGTTTTTCAGCAGCCTGGGTGATTTCTTCCAATTTGGTCGGGGGCTGTTCAGCACCGGCAGAAGGCCCAACCTTTGCTATTTGTTCCGATACAGCCGCAGCAACATTCGGCTCCTTTGGCCTGACCTGCCGTCCGGCGGTTGTCCTGGCTGCCATTTTCTCAGCCTTATCAAGCAGACCTAAAAGCTTGTCGGATTCGGAATCACCGGCAGAGGCTTTCTCTTCAGCAGCTTTAGGTTTGGCCTTCGCAACTGCCTCGGCCTTTGGCTTGTTTTCGTCTTTGGGGGTTTGGTCCGCCTGCTTTTGTGCAGGGAAAGCCTGGTTTGTTTCAGCCGGCCTGGGCAACTCCGCTATCTGAGGGGCTTTGGTCTTTGCTTCCTTCAGTCGCTCAATGGCAGAAATAATCTGTTCAACTTTACCTGCTTCGGCAATAACCACTACAGCATCATTATGAACATCTATAATTGCCCTGGATTTTGCCTCGCCAATCGGCGGTTCCAGGAAACTTCCGATTAAAATATCACCCATCTTAGATGCGATTTTCTCTCTTGAAGGCATATCGGAGGCTTGCGATGCAGGGAAAAGTTCCTTCATAACAAACTCTTCTTTGGAGTCGACTACCCCTAAAATAGCGCTTGCCTTTATTAGCTCTACCGGCTGGGCTGTTACTAAAAGCGTGTTTGCTCCAGGCAGTTGAGAAACCGTGCCAATATTGGCGTCAGCGAGGAATTTTTTACCCTGCTCGGCTGATATGTTTTTCAGGGAAAAAACCCTGTATCTTTTCAACTCGATTGCATCTTTTTGTTCCGCAATAAGAACATAACTCCCGCCCAGGACGATAATTATCGCAAAAACAGCAATAAAAATCCTGCCATACCCCCCGCAGGAAAACCTGCTTTCCAACACCATAAAATGCTCCAAAAACAACCAAATTAAAGAATATTACAACACTGTCTTAATATTTATCGGACACCTTGACTCAAACTTGACCTAAAACTATTGTAACCTCTACTGATTAAGACAAAAAAAATGCCCGCAAGTTCCCCATTTTTAAGATTACGATACTAATCCCACAAATAAATGTTTATCTGGGCGAAGGTTGGCAAAAAATTACTAAAAAATGAGAAAAAAGTTAAAAAAAAACTGAGGAAAAGGTTAAATTAGGCTATTGACTATTCTGTGGGGGAGGTATAATGACAGTTGGTTTAGTTTGGGTTTTTTTAGTAGGACGCTGCAACCGTTATCATCGCTTTTATAAACCGGTGATGTATCCACGGGAAGGAAGAGGTTGGCGTGTCAAATCAGAGTTTTTTGCGGAAGAGGTTTTTTAGTCACTCTCAATATTCCAAGAGTTGCGGTTAGAGTGTTCCTTTATTTTAAAGTGGAGTAGTCAGCATGCAAAATGCGAGGGTGAATACTTTTGGCATTTTTGCTCGAAAGCAAAATTTAGCATCATATTGTGGGGAGAAAGGAGGCAGTATTGATAAGGGAGAAGGGTAGATGCCAGTAATGCCAAACTCGTGTATTTTGCATAGCTTTTTATAGTTTTGTCGGAACTAAAGTAGAAAAATCAAGAAAGGAAGGAAACAACATGAAAAATCACAAGTTTTTAACATCTGTGATTGTGCTGACCCTGGTAATGGCGAGCATCTCTGCAGCAGACACGTGGACCACTTATAACAACAGTAATACCGGCGGAGCGATTGGTAACAACACAATTAAGGGAGCTGGTGTTGACTCAAGCAGCATAAGATGGTTTGCCACCAATGGCGGAGGCGTTGCCAAGTATACAGGAACAAGCTGGCAGAAATACGGGACCACCCAGGGGTTAGCCAACAACACGGTAAAAGCAGTTTGTGTCGATTCGGCGGGAAACAAATGGTTCGGAACCGCCGGTGGTGTAAGCAAGTATACAGGCACATCCTGGACGAAATACACCGCGGGCAACAGCGCCCTGGCATCAAATAACTGCTTATCGATTGCTGCAGAAGGCACGACAATCTGGGTTGGAACAAACGACAGAGGCGCATGCAAGTTTAACGGCACAAGCTGGACAACGTACAACACGACCAACGGTCTGCCCAGTGTCTGCGTCAATGGCGTGGCTGTGGACTCCTCGAACAACAAATGGTTCGCAACACTGGTCGGCGTATCGAAGTATGACGGCACGACCTTTACGAACTATACAACTACGAGTTTCTTTGGCGGCACTGACGATATATACGCTGCTGCGATAGCCCCCAATGGTGACAAATGGTTTGGAACGCTGAAAAGCGTTACCAAGTTCAACGGCACAACCTGGACGGTTTACACAAGCAGCCAGGGAGTGGCAGACAACGATAACCGTTCGATTGCCGTGGCTCCTGACGGCACTGTCTGGGCCGGCTCAAACGGCTCAGGCGCCAGCAAGTTCGCAAGCTCAAGCTGGACGAAGTATAACACG
>Ga0315284_10016830_pt1 | contig 10359 bp, 7 predicted proteins | sample YL17G09_16_MG_FD_203696 | JGI IMG/M metagenome (GOLD analysis project Ga0315284, IMG submission 203696) | Sediment microbial communities from Yellowstone Lake, YNP, Wyoming, USA - YL17G09_16 | ecosystem: Environmental > Aquatic > Freshwater > Lake > Sediment | place: USA: Wyoming | collected...
GTCAACAACAGCATCGTCGTCGTCATTGCTACTGTCTTCGGCGTCTGACTTCTCTACTTGTTTTTTCTTCTTGGGCGTCTTCACCTTGCCAGCCTTGGCCGCCGCGGCAGCACGTTTATCGGCGCGACGCTTCTTGTCGTTGGCGTTCTTGCGAGCCTTGGCCGCGTCCTCGCGAATCTCCTTGAGGTCTTCGAAATTGGTCGCCTTCGCGATCAATTGCTTGAACGCAGCCGGGTTATCGAGTTTCTCGTCGGCCCACTCCTCGGCTTTCTTGTAGTAATCGAGAAACTTCTTGTCCTTCTGTGGCAGTGGCGTTGCGACGACGCCGTTTGCGGTCTTTGGCTCCGCGACCGCGGGCACCTCTTCTTCTTCTTCTTCGTCGTCATCCTCATTGTCCTCGTCATCGTCCTCGTCCTCCTCCGAACTGTCTTCAGTTACTGCTTCCTTGTAGGCCTCGGCCAGTGCTTTCTCGAGCGCCGACATGGGTGGGGCAGCTGCGGCAGCGGATTTTTTCGCGTCAACAACGGTGTTGATCGGCGAGCCCCAGTATGTGCCGGTGGCGGACGCGTCTTCTTGCATGTCGTCGTGCTGACCGGTGGCGCTGATTAATTCAGCGGTGGAAAATGCGGCGGCGGCGGACATCTTTGTTTTGTTTCTGGAAAAAAAATAATTTGGAAATATTTTAATTTCCGCGCGGCGGGGAGAATTTGAGATTTTTAATCCAATTCGTCCATTTTCGATGTCACTCTCCGACATTGGTTGGGCTGTGCGATATAGATTCCGTTTTTCTTGAGGATGTTTCTCCGATACGAACAGAGTTTTTTGTGCTCATGCCAGTGTTCGCGTTGACACGCCTCTCGGCAATAGTAAACACGATGATCTTCGCCCAGAAGCCGACCGGCGAACAAACAACAAGAACAACACTTGAAAGTTCGGTCACAATGAAGGCGTTCAAATTCCATTTCGTAAGCACCACAAGAAGGATTCGCGCAAATTACTTTTTTCGCCAGTCTAGTTGAGGGCATCGTGGTTTTCAAAAGGTTTTCCCTGAATTCCATAACACCAGAGGGGATTAAGTTTACAATGTCTCCCGGAACAGCCGCAAAAAATCTAAAAAAACGACACTCTTCTCTGCAGATCCATTTTACGATATCATCGTTGATTTTCTCGTTACAATTGGCAATACACGATTTACATAGACCAATCGGGAAAATGTGAACGTCGTCTTTGTTTTTGTAACAAGTCCAAGCACAAAAGTATCCACCAGCGTCGTCGTTAATAATCTTGGTAACTCCACGATCAAAACAGATTGCGCATATGAATTGTGGTTCCGGCATCATTACCCCGTCGTGACACTTTTCGAGAAACACACTCAACCACTTTGGTTGACAAGAACAAATCATTCCCGCACGCGTTTCATTCATTTTTTAAATGATTTTTTTGCGCGGGAAGGTGGGCTGGGAAAAAAAAGATATCTTTTTATTAAATCGCCGAAACACAAGAGAAAGAATGAACGCGGGTCAAGCCATCCAACAGATTTACTTGCCGCCATTCCCCTACGAGGCCATACTGGAGAATGTAGATTTCGCGCTGGGCTACTTTTCGATCGGCTTCAAGCGCCAGTCGAGCGAGTATCAGCAGGCGATTCGCGCCGGCAAGACGAACAACGAGCACGTGAATCACACGATGGCGAGCAGCTTGCGCGACGTCGAGAGCGGCGCGCCCACGCAGCGCAATGGCCTCGTGCGCCGGCTCTTTGCGTGGCTGCCGAGCGAGTTCCTCATCGTCGCCATCCAGCACCTCACGTCGACGTTCACCTACACGCACTGCGAGATGGCGTTCCTCCTCCGCAACGACTCGCGCCTCAAGACCGATAGCGTGAACGTGCTCGCCGTCGGCATCAAGGCCGACTGCGGCGTGTTCATCAATCCGCGCAAGTCCTACGACGACTACGAGTGGCATCACGTCGCGTGCGACGAGACGCGCATGAAGGCGCTGCTCTTCTTCGCGTTCGAGGAGCAGGGCAAGCGCTTCAGCCCGCAACTCATGTCGAAATCGGTCGTCAATCCGGGCCCCGACGAGCGGAGTGTCTACTTCTGCTCGCACTTCACGATGGCGTGCCTCGAGTTCCTCCCGCAGCCGGCGTTCCACTTCAACCGCGCCAACACGCTCACCATCGACCACATCCACCACATGGTGACGGCCGACGACGTGCGCGCGCACAACGTCACGTCGATCCCGCAGGCGCAGTTCAACGCCTACTTTGGCTCGGCCGCCGAGAACACCGCCGCCATCTACGTCGAGCGGCCCACGCCCGCGCAAGAGGCCGCTCTGAAAGGCGCGAAAAGGAAAAAAATATAAAAAAAACTACCCACACCCAGATTCGAACTAGGGACCTCTGAAGAGACGTGCTGGCTTTTGCACAACACCGAATTTCTCAGTGGGAAGATTTGAACTTCCATCTTCTCGGTTTGCGATTAAAAGTCGAGCGCTCTACCAGGCTGAGCTATGCAGGCGTTGATGAACCTCACTCGAGGTTTAGTAGAGTAGATTAAATTAATAAAGTTTTAATTCGCTTGCCGACGCTTTTTCTTCGCCGGCTCCTTTCTCTCCTCGGCGTTGACGAATCGGCGAAACGCGCGCGTCATCGACTTGATGCTGTCGTGTGAGAAGTAGACGCACGGCCGGAACGGCGCGAAGCAGTCCTCGGCGTGTGGGTGAAACGGCGCGGTGTGCGCCGAGATGGAAAAGAAGCGCGTCGCCAGCAGTTCGCAATCGTCGAAACTCATGGCGCCGTGCTTGATTTGCGTCGCGCGGACCAGCTCCTCGCAACCGCCGACTTCGAGCGCTTTCATGAATATATCCACGCTGACGCCGTTCTCGAACATGAAATACGCGCACTTGCCGTGCTCGACACCGCCCGGCTGGCCTTGACAACTGTAGAGCGTGTCGCAGCCAGCGTGCCACATCAATTTCACGAGCGGCACCAATTCCTCGTCGACCAGCACTTGCTGTGCCAACTTTGGATAGAAAACAGCAATCTCGCGATGCGGTTTCAAATCGAGTGGCGTGTAGCGCGCTGCGATGAGCGTCTGCGTGTGCTCGATGCATTTGATCGACCGTCTGACTATCTTGAGCGCGTTCCTATCTGGGATGTCGCGCGCAGTCAGCGCGCTCAACTCGCGCGCAGCCGTCGCAAGAAAAGTCGCATCATTCGACATCATTTGAGTTTCCGCGCCCCCATGAAAAAAAAATATTAAAAATAAAATGACTTCGGAATGTTATAATTGTGAAAGAGACCAAGGTGGCGAGGACGGTGACGAGCCAATCAAACTGAAACTGTGTCGAGTGGAGAAATGCGAGAATAAGATATGCGCTGGACGAGACGCCCGCGATTGTCATCATCGACGTGTATGTGAAGGTTGCCAACACTCCTTCTGCGAAGACCACGTGAAGTATTGTGCCGAGTGCGACGGACCGTGGTGCAAGGAGTGTATGCGATTCACTCACGATGATCGAGATATGTATTGCAATACGTGCTTCAAACGACTTTCGCGGAATCTCGAGCCGAAAACTGAATTCTCCGAGTCGGAGGACTGCGACGCGGACAACTTAAACCGTTCTCATGGTTCGACGTCGTCGGACGAGACAATCGAAGACGAAAGTCTCACTGACAATCGTGTCAAGTTTTACGACGAACTTCGCGACATATATCTCAACAACGATTTGCTCGATTTTGAACGACGCCATAAAATCTTCAACTTGTGCATTCGTGAGTGGCAGCAAAGTATTCCGATTGGAGGATTCGAAAATCGAGGGGAACCGAATCGAGTTCGTGTATCGGACATCGGTCAGTTGCTGCCGGCTCCCGAAGATGGGCTACCATCGGCGAAACGTTCACGCAAAGATGACAAATGAACGTGTTTTCGAATCTCTGTTTATAATGTTGCCAAACTAATTCCGTCATCTACCAAACACCAGTTGCATGAGTAAACGCGTTCACACACAAGCAAGCAACGATGATGACGACGACAACGACTATGACGATAAAGATGTTGGCGACGCCGACTCGTTTGACAGTATGTGCGAGGAGATCGTGCCACACTTGTCATCGGCGCCAGCCAAGTTTGCGAAAACCTCGGCGGTGTCGTTTGCGCCGGCCGGCGCGCCGCTGAGCACGGAGATGATCATGGAGGTGCCGCAACTGAAAGCGAAACGCAAGAAGGAGGGCATTCTGCCCGACGACGGCAGTCGGCGCCGCGAAGACGTCTATGACGACATTTTGCCGACCGACACCGACGCCGTGAAAGCACACAAACGCTCTCTGATGGCGCTCTACGGTCGCGAGTGGCTCGACGAGGCCGTCGCGCGCCAGCGCATGCTCGACAGCAATCCGCACTATCGGTTCGCGTTCACCGTCGCGGGCGGCCACAACTCGGTGCTGAAGACGTTCATCAAAGAGAGCGAAATATCGCGCGAGGCTCGGCAGCGTGTTGAGAAGGCCACCACGGCACTCGTCGAGCGCCGTCGCGGCCAGCAAGACACGAGCGGCGAGCAGGCGCGCGCCAAGTCGCTGCGCGCCGACATCGAAAAACTGCAAACCGAAGGCCAAGACTTGACGAACAACTGGCGCTCGTTGGAGTTTGCGCGCACGTGCTTGAAACAAGCGCTCGAGCGCATCGCCGACCCGCTCAGAATCCGTCTCAAATACGCCGGCGTTTACGCGCCAGCGCAATTCTACGAGGAGATGTTCGACAAAGTGACGCGCTCGCTGGTGGCGCGCTTCGGCACGCGCGGCTACGAGTTTGGCGCCGATCTCTTCAAGACGGTGCTGCAAGAGTTCAACTTGGACTCGCTGCGCACACTCACAACTGACCAACCAACTGTCGATCGCATCAAGAACGACATGCCCAACTCGTCGCTGCTCGCGCTCTACTGGGCGACGTTGCTGGCGGTCTACAACAACGCGAGTCTGCTCGACACGATTGCGAAAGAGGTCGGCGAGCGCAAGTTGTTCCCGCCCAAGAGCGCATACGGCTTGGAGCCGCAACTGTATGCGAAGGATTTACGCTCGCTGGCCGTGATTGTGTTCACCGCGGCAGCGGCCACGCCCGCGACGAGCAATTTGCTGCTCTTCGACGAGATCACGGTCTACATGTGGCGCATGATCAATCTCATGATCGAGCGCTCCGTCGAGGACAAGAAGGACGCGAAGACTCTGGCGCGCCCCACCGCACTGGCCGGCACGCGGCCGCCGCGATCACGCACTGTGATTGTGAACAACATCGAGATCACGCTCGACGTGGCCGACGAGGACTTGGTGTCGTCGATCTCGGGCCAGGAGGTGTTGGGCGTCGACCGCGACAAGCTGGCCGAGATGCGCGCCAAGCCCTACAACAACATCGATCAGCCGCGCACGGCGGCGCTCATGACAGCGCTGCTCGAGCCGATGTTCGTCTCGGTGTGGAACTCGCTGTTCTACACGAAACGCGCGCGCCCCGACGACGGGCTGGACGACGAGGCGTTTGCGGGCGGCTACTACAACAACGGACGCGTCGTCGATCTCTTTCAGCCAACACCGGGCACCAGCAGTGCGCAGCGCTCGATCATTGGCCTCGCCATCGTCGCGATCGAGATGTTCAACAGTTGTCTGACGAAGAAACAAGCCGTCTCCGCCGCCATTCCGTTCGATGGCGCGACGTTTGTGAATCATGCGCTGACGCGCTTCGACACCGCCGTTCCCGCTTTGAAAGCGCCGTTCATGGCCAAGTTCGCGACGAGATTCGACGTGAGCGCCGACAGTGTGAAGAGATACGAGAACGACATCCTCGGGCGCTATTTGAGGCGCGAGAAGGTGCTGGCGTGCCTCGCGCAAGCAGTGCTCATCAAGCGGCGGTTCGGCTTCACGCAAGGCATGTCCGAGTCGGATTTCGCCGCGTTCCAAGCGTATGTCGGCGAGGTGAACACGAACACGCCCGGCGCGCGCAACAAATCCGATTTCGCGACACGCGAGGACGCCGCCATGCGCGTGTTTGACACGGTCACGGCGACAACGGCCGCTGACGATGTGAACGAAGACAACCCGCCCTTCATCAATCCAGCGGCCGGTATTCTCACACCGTCGCAGCAAGTGTTCGTCGAAGACGCGCTTGCCAACAGCGCGGCGCGCGTGAACAGCACCGAGTTGTTGCGGCGCATTCAGGAGCGCCTCGCGACGTTGAGCGAGCAAGAGCGGCTGCTCAACGAGCGCATCAGCCAGTGGCTGCGCACGTCGCTCGCCGACGAGCAGGGCGCACTGCAGCAGATTATCATGTATGGCGCCGGCGGCAGCACAGAGAACGCACTGTCGCCGATCAACACGGGCTTTCTCTTCTTCACCGAGCTCTACACGGACGCGCTCAAGGACGCGTTCAAGTGGATCGAGGACTACTTGCCGTGTCTGGCGCGGCAGTTCTCGAGCAACGACCTCGTCGAGTCCGAGTATTACCAGAGTCGCTACTCGTCGCTGGTGCAGTCGCAGTTGCGCCTCATTGACGCGCAAGTGCCGCACGTGTGGCGCGCGAATCGCACGGAGATGCGCTCGAAAATTCAGATCGCGTCGGCCGGCGACTCGCTGCGCCGTTGGGTGGTCGCCGATCGCGGCATCCAGCACATGCCCGGCTGCGATTGCGGAGTCAATGCCGGCAGTGCGTATTCGCTGGCTGTGCAAGGTCAGTATAAGCTCGTCGAGCAGATGCAGCCGCATCCTTTGGTGGCGTATCCGCTGGCGCCGTCGCTGAACATTCCGCGTGGCACGTTTTGAATTATTAAACGCGCATTTGCTGAAATCGAGCGCCAAGTGCGTCGCTGACGCGAATCACAGACAGCGAAGATGTTTAGTTCGCTGGAAGAACTCGGCAAAATGAACAACACGGAAAGTTTCTTCAACGAATCCGACGACGAACTGGCCGGCGACGCCGCCAGTGACAACGGTGCCGACTCGATCGGCAGCGACGCGGGCGACGAGGTCGTGCCGAAATCAAAGGCGGCGCTGCCCAACATCGCCACGCCCGCTGCCGGCGCCAAGGCAGTAGCGGCAGCAGCAGCTACCACAATTCCCGCTGCGACACCGCTTACCACCACCACCACCACCCCCACCACACTGAAGAAATTGAATTTGGACAGCGGCTCGCAAATCCCGCTCGCATCCATGCAACAGTTCGCGCAATTGATTGCAGCGTCTCTGCGGGGCACGGCGGCCACGTTCGCGATCCAGGACCCGGGCGTGAAGCGCAAGACGCTGAAACTCACATTCGAGGGCTCGCTCGACGACATCCAAAACGGCCGGTCGGTGGCGCGCCTCGTGCCCGAGGTGAAGGACATCGGGCGCTTCTTTGGCGCCGACACCGTCGCCGTCACGAAAATGCGCATCCTCGGCTATGACTTCACGGGCTCGCCGATCACGGCGGGCATCAAGGCGCCCGAGCACTTCAAAGCGGCACAGCACGACCACATCTCGGTGGCCGGGCCCGTGCTCTTCGAGGCCGAGCGCATGGCGAAGAAGGAGTTCGCCGAGCCGCACGTCGTCTACATCGGCGTCGAGAGCGAGGTGAAGAAGCAGATCCTCAAGGACTACCCGAATGTGACCGTGAAGAATGTGTATCAAAACGTCAAGGAGGGCATCGAGGCCGGCATGGTGCTCGTGCCCTACAAGGACATCGTGGCCGCCGCCGTGCACGACGAGATTACGCACCAGAAGGAGGTGGCGGCGTTGGCCGGCTCGACCTACACCGGGCCCGAGTTGAACGCCATGCGCGTCGACGCACTCAAGGTCTACAACGTGCCGAAGCCGCTCGTCACGCGCGCCGTCAACACACTCATTGCGACGCTCATCTCGACCGACGACAGCTTCGATCTCAAGTCGAGCCTCTATTTTGACTTTGCGCGCACTGTGTTGTCGAGCGACACCGTCGAGAAGAAGATGTCCAGCACGGCGCCGCTCTGGGTCGACAAACGCGAGATTGCGCAGTTCCTCAAGGGCGGCGCCACGCTCGAGGCGTTCACCAAGAGCAACTTCACTGCGTCGATCACCATCGACATGGAATACACGTGCGCCGCTGCCACCGCAGACGCCAAGAAGTGAATAAAGGAAGAAAAACGAATTAAACCCCACGTGCTGCTTTTCATTCAATCATACGAGAGGAGGTGGAATTTGGCCACCACCACCACCACCACCACCACCCGCTGTTTTCGTTGTAGGATAAGGAGGCAATACGTTGCTACCGCCCGCCAAAGCGCCAGCGGCAGCAACATTTTTCGCTTTGAAGAAGTAGGTTTCTGCTTGTTGCACATCTGTGTAAAGAAGATGCACAAATGCGATCAACAAGTTGAGATGGACGTAAACCAAGTCCTTTTTCGCGTCCGTTGATCTTTCTCCTCCTATGTTCGTCAGCACCTTGACCATCGGTGTCAATTCCTCGCGGATATTCCACTCGGGTGGTGGTGCCGGTGTTTTACCTCGGATTTCCGCCACTTTTTTTTTCGCTCTTTCCTTGAGCGTTCCACGGCGAGGAAACATGTCGCCGATGCCGGCCTCAAACGCAAGTTGGATGCCGTAGGTCTCGAAAACTTTGATGAATTGCTCAACGAATTTCTTCTTGTCGCTTTGCGAGATGATGAATTTCGACAAGTCCTCAAGATGCACAATGAAATCTTTTTGGTATTGTCTGAGGTTCACATGAATGAAAGTAGCGTTCTCCGCGACAGCTTCCGCGACCTTCTTTTTAACGTCGCGTGTTTGAATATCTCTCAAACTGCTTGTGCCCGTGTCTGCGCGGAGACGTGCAACTGCATACATGAACGACTCGGTGGACGACACCAATTCTTGTGCAAATGCAACAACGTTGGATGCCAGGACGTTGTCAATGGTGACGCGAAATTTCTCGGCTTCGGAGAAACTCTTTGTGCCGATGAATTCCGTGTCGTTGTAATTGAAGTCTGCTGGTGTGAGAGTGCCCCACGCAGCCGCGTCGAAGAACTCGCTGAATGAGACAGCCTTTTGCACGTCGCTCGTCGTTGCTGTGGAATCAACGCTTTTTTTTTCTTCGAAGATCATACTGGCCGCATATTCTATGAACCGTTCACGATTTGCGTATTCTTGATAGAGGTGAAGGATGTTGTGATCGCCGAATTTCGCAGTGTTGTGACCGAGTTGTCCGCTGCCCTTCATCGTGCTTTCTTCCGTCGATTCGAAATTACCAGGATTGAGGATACTCGGCATCCATTTGTGAAGTTTGTTCACGAGACCCGTCAAGCGACGTTTCGGTTTCTCGGTGAGCAATAAGGCGGCGAGATGCGCGTAGAAATCACGGATCGTCATCTCCCGGTTAATATAAACCTCGTTGGGCACGATCTGCAAGCCAAACACATTGACTACATACACTGATTGTGTTGCAGTTTGGTATTTGTTGTCGACGAATTCGTGATATAGTTTTTTCGGTTCGTTAGTGTTTGTCTCCATTGAACGTCTCTCGAAAATGTGTGCGTGTTTATTGAACAACAAGGAACCGCAGAATCAAATTTGTTTGAGATCGTCCCAGTGTTTCGACTTGATGGTGTCGATGACGCGCCCGATCGTCTGCTGCAGATCCTCCTTGGTGGCGTAGAACCACTCGACCTCGAACTTCTGCTTTTCGCCGCCGACGTTGAAGCGCGCGATGCGATCTTGCGCGTGCATGGCGTGGATGAGCTGCTCGGCGGCGAACACGCTCGACGTGCGCCACGCGCCGTCCATGACCGCGCCCGACCACTCGGAGAGGCGCTCCTTGGGCGTGCGCTCGGTCATGCCGATCTTGTAGAGATACGGCTCGCCCGAGGCCGGCGGGAATTTCACGTAGCGCGTGTCGTCGGTGTTGTGGAACATGTAGATGTAGCCGTCGGCCTGGTTCTTGTAGGTTCGCGCGCGCGCGACCTCCTCGTTGACGAGCGCGGCGACGGCGAGTCTCGTGTGCGCCTCGCCAAAGTGCACGTTGATCGGATACGTGGCGTTGGCCTCGAAGCGACGGTCCTTTTTGAATATGCGTTCTTGGAGAGGTTTCGAGTGCCGCTGGCAGTAGGGAACGTGCACGAGCACGCCGCGTGAGTTCGTGAGCGGGACGAGTTCGCGGTGGCACTCGCTCGCGGCTTGGTCGAAATCGCCGGCAAACGGCGCGTAACTCGACACGCAGCCGTATTCGACGGGCTTTCTCCAGAAGCACAGACAGCGGCCCAGTGCGCGGAGAAACCGGAAAAATACCCGCCCCGTCGAGCCGCAACAACCGAAACAGAGAAAATTCGCGTAGCACAGCAGCATCAGACAGCCCCCGCACGTTGTGAGGAAGA
>Ga0315284_10016831_pt1 | contig 10359 bp, 4 predicted proteins | sample YL17G09_16_MG_FD_203696 | JGI IMG/M metagenome (GOLD analysis project Ga0315284, IMG submission 203696) | Sediment microbial communities from Yellowstone Lake, YNP, Wyoming, USA - YL17G09_16 | ecosystem: Environmental > Aquatic > Freshwater > Lake > Sediment | place: USA: Wyoming | collected...
ATGTAAAAACTATTTTTGATACGGCTAGACGACAGACAAAAGTTATGGTCGTCACCAAACTATTTTGGGATTTTTTACCCAAAGTAGAATTATAAAAAAAACTTGGGTCCAAAATATTTGCCTTATTTTGGTTTACAATAGGAAACAAAGTAGAATTGTGGAAAAACCAGGTCCAAAATGTTTACCTTTCTTTGATTTATGATAGGAAACCCTATTATAATTTATATATCAAAACCCGGTTTTTCCACAATTTCGTTTTCTTCTAAGATAAACAACTTGAACCCAGTTTTTTTCCACTTTCACTTTGAAATATTAAATTGGCTCAAAATTATTGTCGTCTTAAAAATAAAAACCTCATACTAAAAGTATGTCATACGTTATAAATACTCCGACGTCGTTTGAAAATGACGGAATAGTTGATATAAAACTTACCGACACTACAAACAGTGTCGATTGGGGTTTACTTACAAAACCTACAGGAGAACTACAAATAGGGACTCCTTCAAAGCTCAATTTGTTTGAATTATTTCCTACAGGTGATGCAGCGGTTGATGTTTTAAAATTAAGAAAAGGTAGTAACACAATCTCTTTGGCTACTGACCCCACGTCAACTGCATCTTATACTTATAACTTTCCACCTACGAGTCCTATAGCAGGACAAAGTATTATTTATGATGGTGTAGAAAATGTCTTTTCTGACGTAAATTCTAGTAATGTTATGGTTGTAAGGAAAAATCCTGGACCAGGCGAATTTTCTTCGGTAGCTGCAGCTATAAATTCTATCCCTGTGTCTCCAACATCAGGCTACCCTACAGATACAAACAGATGGGTAGTTTATTGTAATCCAGGCGATTATTCTGAACCACCGTTTGTGGTGCCTTCGTTTGTTTTCATTGTTGGTATGAGTATGGAAGCAGTAAGACTTAGCCCATCAGCAACAGGTGATTTCATAACTCTTAATTACAGAACAGGTTTAGCTTTCTGCACAATTAGGGATGTTAATTTAGCACCGACAGATAACGCGGTTGTGTTTTATAATGTTAATAATTATGCATTAATTCATAAAATCGAATTTGAAAACTGTCCAAATGCTGTCAAGTGTTACACTGACTCAACAGCAACAAGTGAATCATGGTGTTATCTTGAATATGCAGGAACTACGGACGCCATGAATTATTCGTTATTCGCTACTGATGATGGTGTAACGACATATAGCACTTTTGTCAGTGTCGAAAATTTTTTTGTTAACAACAGCATCATTACAACAAAAGCTATCAAAGTATCAGGAACTCTCATAGATTTGTCAGGACAATCGTGTGTGTACCAAGGATCAGGTATTGGAACTTGCGTTTCTGTAGAAAACGGAGCAGAAGTAGATTTGAGAGCGCAATATATATCAGGTTGGAATACTGGAGTATCTGCGCCCATTGATTCTGGATCACCTACTCTCGTATTATCTAGTATCGTGTATGAAGATTGTTATATTAATATTGATGCAGCGAACTTGAACACAACAGGCTATTTCGACGGATATTCAGAATATTCAAAAACTATTATAAATAGCGCTGCAACAAACACGTTTTTTATAGCAAATCAAAATCAAAATATAATTACTGTAGGTGCAAAAGGATCTGATTTTACTACCACAAGCAATGCAGTTTCTTTTATCGTATCTAATTTATTTCCTTCATCTACAAATCAATATGTTATATATGTCGGTCCAGGTGTATATTCAGAAGCAAATCCTATAACTATCCCAAGTCATGTCACAATAAAAGGATTTTATGGAGCCCAATGTATTTTGGTTGCACAAGATAAAAACGCACCTTTATGCATTGGTTCTGCGTATTCTTCCATACAACAAGTTACATTAAAAAGCGATGTTACAGGAACAGGGTCATTGGTTAAATTTAATGGGTCAACAGATGGAAGCATTTTTCGATGTGATGCTGTATCGTTTGATGAAGCTAACATTATAGTTGACCTTGATTCTAGTTCGTGTGTGGGGCCAAATAATAATAGTGTTATGACGTTATTTTATCCAACAATTAATCAGACTGCAAAATTCAATACTGCGTTTAAAATAAGGACAACTGACGGTATACATCAAACTTTTACGTTCATCAATGGATTAGTATGGAATCCATCATCTTGGGTAGCCACATCTCCATTTACAAATTTGTTTGATTTTGCTAGTTCAGGATCTGCTTATACTTATTCATTTATCAAAAACGCATCTGTTGGTCAAACTTTATATGGTAAACATGGAACTGGTCTTAAATTCTCCGGGAAAGGATTGATAGGTATCGATTGCTCTATGTTCCAAGGGTTCGTTATGGGTATAGATATAGGCGGATCTGATCCATGTCATGTGAGTATATCTAACACAACTATGGGAAATAACACAACTGACTTATCTATAACGAGTGTAGGCGCTGTAGGATCGGTATCAGGGATATTTGATAGAAATAAAATTATTTACAATTATTCTTCAGTTGCCATGATTTTGACTGATCCTAGTGGTTCAATTTCTTTAACTGGTCCTATTTATCAAGGCAGACAATTTTCTCAAATCACTAACATAACAGATGCTATACAACAAGGTGCAAGTCTTGGTACAATCGACGACGTGATTATAACAAATCCGTCTTTGTTAGATATTCATGTTAATGCAGGTAGTGGATATTTAACTATTGGTCCACCACCAAACGATTATCTTAAATATGTAAAATGGGTTGCTCAAACTGTTACTGTTAATCCAAATGTATTAAGTTGGCTATATATTGATAATCTTGGTATTTTAAATTTCTCCTCTAGCAAACCTAATATTTACAACTATATATTATTAGGAAGTGTCAAAGCAAACGCGACGACCATAGAATGGATGCAGTTTATAAACCAAGACGCAACGCATTTAGCTACAGATATAGATGACGTCACGATCAGAGAAACACTAGGGCCAGTTTTTACAAATTCAGCTATATGTATCACATCTCCAAATCCAACAAATTATTCAGTGGACATATCAGGAGGCCAATTTTCTTTTTCTTCTGTAAGATATAAAGTTCTTGCTAATAGTGACATACCCGGAGCCACACCTGTTCTTGCTTATTACACGGGTTCAACTGATGGTACACTTATATCTTCCGGATTTCCACAATTTTGGGATAATTTAGGGGTATTGACAGCTCTTCCTGCTGGGTCTTATGTTAAACACGAAGTTTTTCTTGCAATGTACGGATCAACGCAAACCTATCTTATGGTCTATGGACAAACGTTGTATACGGGATCTTCAGCTCTAGCCGAAGCGCTGGGAGGTCCAAATCCAACACCGCCAACATTTTTTGAAAACAGCGCTGTAGTACCTATTGCGAGCGTTATTGTTGGAGCGGACGATACGTATCCAGGTCCATTCCCTACTGGTAGGATTGTAAACGCTTGTCCCTCGCTTGGTTTTATTGCTGGTTCGTCTACATCAACCAATAACCATTCATTATTGACCAATTTAGCAGCGGACGATCATCCACAATATTTTAGAACGGATGGTACGCGTGTAATGGCTGGAGACATCCAAATGGGCGGTAATGAGATCACAGGATTAGCAGTTGGTTTAGATAATATTATAGGTTCCAGTGGTGCAACTAATTCCATGAATGTCTTTTCTCATGGTGCACGTCACACATCGACTGGATCTGATCCTATTCCTTCTGGTGGAATATCAAATTTACAACTTGCTAATTCGGCTATATCATTTGTAGCAGGTTCTGGAATTTCTATATCTAATACTACAGTCCCTTTGGGCGGGAATACGACAATTTCGCGTACTGCTGGAAATTCTTTTGTAACAAATCCTATTACGTTAACGTCTTCTGATGTTGTTGTATTTTTTACAACAGGAGCTACTACGCCTTTGACATTACCAAATTCGACAATCGGACAAATTCTTTATTTAAGGTCGGATAGCTCTAATTTACCAGTAACTATTAACGCTCCTTTAACTGGGAGTATCTATCAACTAAATTCGACTAGCGTTAGTTCCGTTATTATTGAACAAAATGATTCACGCGTTTTTTCATATCAAGGTGGAAATATATGGATAGAATTAGGTGGACCTATAACAGAAATTACAAATGATTTACTTTTTAATAAATCCTTATCTGATACTTCAACCCTCCTCGTAAACGCGTCAGATACAACAAAATCTATCGCATTCAACGCTTCTGCATCTTCTCCGGTAACCACGACCTCTATACATTCTAAATCTACAGCAAACAGAAGTATAAGCCTCCCGGACGATACCACAACGTTGGTAGGAACAACTACACAACAAACACTTTCCAATAAAACGCTCGTTGATTCAACTACAACAATATCTGATGATTTACAACCTTCGAAGACTCTCGTCTTTCAACTTGCTGGGTCTACCGCGTCAACAGCGACCACACTTTCAACATCTTCTAGCGTAAATAGAAACGTTACATTACCTGACGATGACACAACGTTAGTAGGAACAGGGACTGCACAAACATTATCTAACAAGACAATAACTTCCAACACAAATACAGTCAGAGCTTCACAACTAGGTACTACGACTTCAGACGTTATTCTTAACTCTGCTGCCCCTTCTGCTAACCAAGTTCTTATTGCGACCTCGCCTACAGCCGCAACGTGGCAAAATATATCGAATGCATCTCTTACTAACTCTTCGATTACGGTTACTGCTGGTACGGGGTTATCAGGAGGGGGAACAGTAGCACTTGGTGGTTCAACGACTTTATCATTACAAGTCCCTGTATCAACTGCAAACGGAGGAACAGGAACCACGACAACTCCGTCTAATGGACAACTTCTTATCGGTAATGGTGCTGGATATACACTTTCTTCTATTACAGGTACAACAAATCAAATTAACGTAGTCAATGCAGCTGGTTCAATTACACTTTCAACTCCTCAAAATATTAATACTACAGCAACACCAACCTTTGCATCGGAAACGCTAACAGCAACATCCAATCAAATAATATTAGGGACAACAAATACAACCACGCTATCAGCAACGCCTACAGTATCAAGAATAATTACGTTACCTGATGACACCACAACATTAGTAGGAACTGGAACTTTACAAACGTTATCAAATAAAACGATAACTGGCAACACAAACACAGTGAGAGCTTCACAACTAGGTACTACTGGAGCAGATGTCGTTATAAATTCTGCTGTTCCTCCAGTCATTAATCAGGTTCTTGTCGCGACCACAACGACAGCCGCAACGTGGCAAAATATATCGAATGCATCTCTTACTAACTCTTCGATTACGGTTACTGCTGGTTCAGGATTAAGTGGAGGAGGAACAGTAACACTTGGTGGAACCACAACATTAAGTTTAACTAGTAATTCTGTCACGGTTACTGCGGGCTCAGGGTTATCAGGCGGAGGAACAGTTGCACTTGGTGGGACAACGACATTAAGTTTAACTAATAATTCTGTCACAGTTACCGCAGGTACAGGGTTATCAGGAGGTGGAACAGTTGCGCTTGGTGGGACTACAACATTAAATTTAGCAAATACAGCTGTCATTGCTGGTTCTTATACAAATACAAACTTAACAGTCGACGCGCAAGGTAGAATTACGTCTGCAAGCAATGGTACTAGCGGAACATCAAAATTAGTACCTGTTATGACGCAAACATCAGCTACTGCATTTGGTTGGGGAAATGCTGCCTCTTTGTTTGCTAGCACAACTAAAGTAGGAAGTAATGTTATACCTGCAAATACATTAGCTATAGGAGACACGATATATGTAATAGCAAAAGGATTTTTGTCCAATCCTACAGGTCCCGCAACCACAAGTAATTTTACTATGTCAGTAATCGGTACGTCAGGAAGTTCGCTTGATACTTCGACTACGGGGACTGGAATGCTGATACCGGGTATGCCGGCTAATTATGCTGGGTATTTCGAACTGAATGCACAATTCAATGTCGTAGCGGGACCGGCGATGATAGGATTGATGTCTGCTATATCAATGTCAGGAACATCTACTATCAGGGGTTTTCCGACTGTAGCACCAACATTAGTACCCTTAACTCTTTCGAGTTTAATTACAGTTGATATCAAGACAACACTTTTATCCAACGTCAACCTAAATATATGGGAGGTCAATACTTACATCGTTAAAGGAACATAAGGGACATTTCAACTTGTTTTTTTGGGAGTTCGTCTGTTAACATGAATTTGGATTGGATATGGTCTCATCATGAAATTTTTATATTCAAAAATATAAAATACAAATAGGTTGAAGCCTTCCTAACTATGAAAAATAATACGGCGAAGCTGACGTTTCACGTAAGGATTGTTGTTAACTCAAGGTAGCTATCACTCCTACAATTACTTACTTTATTTTACTATTTTAGTATAAAATAGTTAGGGGTCGTCTCCAAACTATTTTCGGCTTTTCTACATTTTATGACGCTCTCGCGTACCTCTATTGTTTGGATTATCATATTAGGATTATTAGGATATGTACATTATAAAGTATATCCTAGTTACACTTCATATATTATAATTATCGCAATCATATATTGTTTATCATATCCATTTTTAACTAATGGTTTAAAACAAACAAATGCAAAATTATTAAATTTCATATCATTGATCATTGCTATGATAGTATCAATATCGGTATATATGATTGATAAAAATTCTGTTTATTTAACGGTACCATTTTTATTATGGACTTCATATGTAAATATCGTTACGAATAAAAATATTGATGCTAATTAGAATTCAAATTCATTTTTAAACTTAAAAATAGGTTCTATCGAATTATACAAAATATTAAAATCTTCAAACCAATCAAAATATTCTGCACTAGCAATCATGTCAATACCAAAACTATTAAATTCAATAATAAAAACATTATCCTTACAAATTCCAATATCAATAGTAACTGAATTATATATTATTTTTTTTCCATGATTATTAAAAAATTGTAATACTAATTGTTTAATTTTATGTTGAGTATCAATATCAACATAATTAATGGGTCCACTAATAGCTCTCAACTTATATTTATGCCAAAAGCATCTAACTTCATAATCAATATTAACAATATCTCTCAATACAACATGTGGTTTATGATACTTATTGTTAAACATATATTTTGTTCTATTCGATGTTAATAATGTTTTGTTAATATCTTCTTTGTCCAATAAATTGAATATTGGTAGTTTGATATCTTTAGGTGATGCATTACATAATCTAATAAATTTTTCATCATCAGAATCAATTTCGTTGAACTCATCATAAGTCATAATAATTGAATCGATTGTTGGAATATTTTTATTTATTAACTCATCATACCATTGACAAAGCCAATATATTTGTTTTCTCAATTGAATAAATTCTTTTTTATAATCAATATTAAATATTATATTTTCATTTGTTTCTGAAATTATATGTTCTTCAATGTTTGGATAAAAATGTATAACATCTTCGAATATCCATTGGGGTACGATAAAAGTATCCATTTGTGTTATTAATTTAGAGTTGTTATATGGAGTTTCCATTTATATTTAATATATTAAATAATTTAATTCAATATATTAAATCAATTTTTATTTTGGAATAGTTACATCTCTAAAGAAATTATCCATGAATACATTATATTTATCACGGTTGTTTCCAAGTCTAGCATATGTACTACTGTCTGATTTATATACAGATCTAACATTTTCATATTTGTTTAAAAATACTGCTAATTTACAGATAATCCCTCTTAAAACACTTACATTATGGTCTACATTTGTATTACTTCTAATTTCATCCAATATTAATTTAACATTACGAACTAATTCATTATACATATGTTCTAAAAACGAAATGATTTTATTTCTTCCTTGTCCTGCATTAAATCTACTAACTGATGTAATATAACTTGTTTCTACTGCTAAATTCATACCATCTAAAATTTTAAGTTTCATACCCGGTTCAATATCTCCTAATACTTCAAGTGATGCATTAATATTATCTACTGATAATGGAGCAAAATTTAATGCATCAGATGGTTGACTTTCTTGTTTATAATTCATATCAAAGTTTCGTTTTGACATTAATAATTGCATTTGGGTATTTTCTTCAGGAGTATTTGGTGTATATCCAGAAGTATTATTTTCAGAGAATTCTTCATGATCCTTAATCATAATTGGACCATTTTGTTCAACAGTTTGTTCTTCTACGTGGTTACTCATATTATCTATAATAACGTTATTTTTTTTTATATCATAATCACATTCTGAATTATTATATTCATCATTTGTTCTCGGAACAAACTCTATATTATTACATTGAATAGCCTCTGTACTTATACTTGATGTTTCGACAACCTTTATATTTGGTTCGTTATTTTGTTTATTTAATGGATAAGTTACCCTATTTTTTGTTTCTAATAAACGTTTTATCCCATATTTTTGATCATCTTGTGATGACTCTGATAATGTCATACTAAATGAATCTGTTATAGGTTTGTTACTTTTTTTAATAGGAATTTTTAAAATATTTGGACTCTTTTGTGATTCAGAACTTTGATCAGTTGTCATTGATGATCCGTATCTATTTTTTTGCATATCACTAAAAAATTCATTATCACTTTTTGTAAGATCTATATTATAATTCCTCTTTCTCATATTACTATATGTTAACATATTATACTATTTTTTTATATAATTAATTAACTATTTAATTATATAAAACTATTTTGTCTATTGTTTTTAAAAATAATTCCAATAAGCTATTTTTTTTATGATCATTAACATCATATTTGCTGGATAAATATTTTTTAACAGTTTCAATCAATGAATCATAAATAGATATCCCATCTCTTTTTAAAAAAATTATTTTAGCACAATCATTAATCATAACATCTAATGCTTCAATGATCGCATTACATAATTCATGGTAATGAACTAATTCCGTTAATAGAATATTCTGAAATACAAAAATAAAATATCGAACATAAGATGATCTAATTAACATATCCGAATTAAATTTATTTTTTTTAATTTCATGTGTAATTTTTTTAATACAATCTGTAATATGATCCGTTAATATTACACGTTTGTTATCATTACTAAATTCATCAAACGAAAATCCAGTTAAAATAGACATATCAATTAAATAATTTTCAAACATTGATATCGTATTTGGTTCATTTAAGGTAAAACTAAAATTTTTTTTAATTGTTTTTATTTTTTTAATTATATCATATATTCTAATTGAAGGATTCCAATTATTAATCAATAACATATCAATCGTAGAAATAATGATTGATCCATAATTATCATATTTAGGTGAAATCACCTTAACTTTTGGCGGATAAAATGGATATAATTCACTATCTAAATAAACATCTAATATACATTCTTCTATTGTAATTTTCAAATGAAAAATATTATTATTTACGATTTCAACTGTAAAATTTTCATTAGAACGATTTTTGTATAATTCCAATAATTCATTATGGATAGCAAAAATTGACCCATTATTTCTAAATGATTGTGTATCAGTAGTATTCATCGCAAATTTATTTTTTAATTTATTTTCTTTAGCGGTCTGTATTACATGATTCATATTATATGGTACATTATTTGATATATAATCTGATAAATTTAAATAAATCCCCATATCATCAACTAATTCTATTTTATTCGTGTTTGATATTTTAATTTGACTATCACATTGAGTTTCCAAACTATCATTTGTTTCGATTTCATATTCGTTTACATCAACATTAACTTGTTTATTTTTGGGTTCCTTTTTGTTAAATGCATAAACATGAGGTATATCATTATCAACATCATCATTATCATCGTATATTATATCATCAATATCTTCTACAAATTCTTCATTATTATCATTTACTAATTCTTCATTAATATCTTTATTAAGTTCGTCTTTGAATAAATCAACTAATTTACGCAACATAAAGTTCCCCTTTTCTTCATCTGTTATATTTTCTTTGAGTGATTTATCAACGTTATTTTCATTTGATGATACTTTAATGATATTTTCTTTGAGTAATACTTCAATATTATTTTCTTTGAGTGATTCATTAACTACTTCATCAATGTTATTTCCATTAGACGATTCTTCAATATTATTTTCATTGAGTGATTCTTCAATATTATTTTTATTATTTAATTCATCATTGAGTAATACTTCAATATTATTTTCTTTGAGTGATTCATTAACTACTTCATCATTGAGTGATTCATCAATGTTATTTTCATTAGACGATTCTTCAATATTATTTTTATTATTTAATTCATCATTGAGTAATACTTCAATATTATTTTCTTT
>Ga0315284_10016832_pt1 | contig 10359 bp, 21 predicted proteins | sample YL17G09_16_MG_FD_203696 | JGI IMG/M metagenome (GOLD analysis project Ga0315284, IMG submission 203696) | Sediment microbial communities from Yellowstone Lake, YNP, Wyoming, USA - YL17G09_16 | ecosystem: Environmental > Aquatic > Freshwater > Lake > Sediment | place: USA: Wyoming | collected...
GTCTTTGCCATTGGCGAAAATGCGATTTTTTAGATGTTCAAGATTTAAAAAGCATTTGGCGAATAGCTATGAAAGTTGAACGAGTTTTAGCAACAGAATATTGTGGGGTGCGGAACCGATGAACGATGAAACCATAAAAGTTAAAATTTCAGGGAGTGAAGTCTACAAAGCGGTATCAAATTATTTAAAAAACAGTGAAAAACTTCAGGAGACAATTGAAAAAAATGTAGCAAAAATTTTAGATGAACCGACATTTATATGGAAAATGGAAGATTCGATCATGAGAACGCTTTTGGCTATGTTTGAAAAAAACGAGATTAAAAATGCTGTAAAATCTGCCGTTTTGAAAGAGTTGGAAAAGAAATTAATCACAGCGGCAAAAGCGGAAGCGTTTTCAGCTTTTGAAAAAAAGCTATCTGAACTCAGCAAAGAAGATCTGATGAAAATGGTTATGAAATAACTTTGTGGTAGGTCAAAAAGGCTTTCGTTTTAATGCGGATTTCGAAGCCTTCAGGACACTCTACAAATCGCTGGGTTTTGGTATCCGATTTGAGATCAGAACGCACTGTGATGTAAATTTCCGCTTTTGGGCGACAAAAGGATTTAATTTCTTCGATAATCTCGGCCTCGACCTCTTTTTCTCTAGAATTTAAAACATAAGTACATAAAACAATATCAAAAGCGTTTGAAGGTTTTACGGGCTGAAAATGGGGATCATAACCGTAAGCATCGTATCCTAATGCTAAAAGATGTTGATAATCCCGCCCTCTTCCGCATCCAAAATCTAAAATGATTGATGTTTTTGGAAATCCATATAAAGATAAAATTTTTCGCAGAGGAAGAGAGGGTTTTTTTCTAGCTATTGCTGTTCGCCAAGATTCTTGCATCAAAATCCTTTTTCAAAAGAATCTTCGACCTTGAATTTTCGGTTAAAGTGATATAGGCTTTCGGATTAAAGTCAATTCAGAAAGGATTAGAAATGAAAGTTAAAGGAATTTTTGCATTAATAAGTTTGGTATATTTTTGTTCTTCTTGCACAGTGGTTTCGCCCGGAGAAGCAGGGGTGATTTTTAATCGCTGGACAGGCAGCATTAATGCTGTAGGACAAGGCATGGTTGGCATTGTGCCGTTTGTAACCACTGTACAAAGCTATCCGGTTTCGCTAAGAACGTATAGCATGGTTAAAAATTCAAATGAGGGTTCTTCCGCAGGAGATGATTCTATTGATCTTCCCACAAGGGAAGGACAACATATTAAGCAAGATATTTCAGTGACCTACAATACTTCAGAGAAAAAGGCAGCGGAAGTTTTCAAAGCGTTCAAAGGAGCGGATATTGAGGATATAGAATCGACTTTCATCAGAAGAACAATTATGACCATAGCACAGAATGCCGCAGGGCAAATGAGCTTGCAGGATATTATATCCTCTCAAAGAGATCTTCTTCAGAAAAAAATAAGCGAGGGTCTAATCGGAGAATTTGAAAAAATGGGGTTTGTGCTTGATAAAGTGAATTTGGGTGCCAGCCATCTGCCGCAGGCGATTGAAGCCCAGATGCAACAAAAAATGCAAGCACAGCAAATGGCCCTTCAAGCGGATTTTGAACTGGTAAAACAGCAAACGCTTGCGAAAGCAAAGGTAGCCGAAGCGACAGGTTCAGCCGAAGCTACAATTATAGAGGCAAAAGCCGAGGCAGAGGCAAATCGGATGCTTTCAACGAGCATGAATAATTTAATTATTGAGAGCAAAAAAATTGATAAATGGGATGGCAAGCTACCACAAGTTTTGAGCGGTGCGACTCCAATTGTAAACATTAAATAGTTTCGACTTCGAAGCCTTTTTCAGTAATTTTAGAAATGCGAAAATAGGCTTCAACTCCCCTGCGGTCATCTGTCACTTTTACACGATCTCCAATTTTTACTACAAAATCCCCATGTGGTGAATTTACATTGTAAGGAACTGAAATTTCAAAGGTATTAATTTCCGCTTGTGTTTTTTGTAAAAAATTCATATATCTCCCGACTGAAAATATTTTTCGATAGCTCTGGCTACGTTGTTTTGTTTTTTCAGCGACTTAGCTCTATGCTCTTGGAGAATAAAACAAAAAATGAACAGAACTACTACTACTACTACTATCAACCACACTTTCCTTCTCCTTTTGTTATTGTCAAAACTCTAGTCAATTAAATTAATCTAGTCAATGTTTATAAAGGTTTGGAAATTAAGAGAAAATAAAATTAAAGTTTTTACAAATTAAACCGAAAAGATATTTGTGTGTGAAACATTTCAAGGAAAAGGAGATTGGACATGGCGAGGAAGAAAAAAGGGGATGAACCAAAAGCACCCGAAATTTTAAGCGAGGAACCAAAAAAGGAAGAACCAAATTATGCGGAAGCTGGCAAAAACCGATTTTTTGGCGGTGGCGAAAAACCAAGCGAGATCGTTAAAAAAACAAAAAAAGCAGATAAACAAACAATTGAGTTTGAAAAGAAATTTGATCTTCTCTGTGCCGCTTCAATTTTAGCTAAAGTAGCTACGGCTATTAGAAAAAGTTTGAAAGATGAATATATTAGCTCCACAGTCTTTCCCCATTTCAAAGAAGAAATGAGTCATACAAAAAGGCAAGGCCAAACTTTTGAGGCGGTATCGGTCACTGGCCGAACAGCGGCTCAATGGCAATACCGTAAAAAGGGCTTTGGTTTTAAGGCTGATATTGCGGATATTTTAAGAAGTTTTGATGTCCCATATGAAACAAATGTTAAAGCAATTGAGGGTTGGATGCTCAACCCGGAAATTTCGGAGAATAATGCCCTTATTGATAAACTTTCGGATCTTTTGGAAAGAGCCGCACAATCAGGAGATTTTCCTGAACTTTTGAATAAAAAGGTTTTTATTCCGCAGGAAGGAAAAAAATCCTTTACATTTTCAGATCTAACTATTCAAGGAATTGTCGATAAATGTCCCGAAGAGATTCAGAATGCTCTTCTAAACAGTATCGCAGAGATCGCTTTAGCAAAACCAACACTCGATGGGCAAGAAGTATCGAAGAAGTGTCGGCCAACTGAAGGGCTTCTGGAAAAAGCATTTTCTCTTGTGACTCAAAGTGACAATTTGGATAGCATTTTAGCTGGCTTGGAAGTAGGAAGCGGAGACGAAGAATAATGGAATATTCCATTTACAAATTTCTTTTCCCGCCTCGGCCTGAAACCGCTTTGCCGCCCGATCAATTGAAACGATATGAGGGGCAAGGTTGGTGCGCTCAATTCAAGAAAAACGGCACTGGCACAACGATTGCCATTTCTCCAACCAAAGAATTTTTTGTAATGACGAGGCATGGAACGGAGCATAAGCTATGGCAAATTACCGATTATCACAAACAACAATTGACTCGCCTTTTTCCCGAAAAAGAGTGGTTTTATCTTATAGTTGAAGTCCTGCACAGCAAAACAAAAACAATTAAAAATGTGATTTATATCCACGATATTCTCGTCTATAAATCCCAAGTCCTGTACGGCTCTACTTTTGAATCACGCCAAAAACTCTTGGATGAGCATTTGAAAAAAAATGCTTTAAAAGAAACCCCGACTCATTACGTTTGCGATCCAAAAAACAAAATCTGGTTCGCCAAACTCTTTTTAAAAGACTTTTCCGAACTCTTTTATAGTATTGAAGACACAAGCGTTGATGAAGGGCTTGTCCTAAAAATGCTCCGAGGCGAACTTGGATTTTGTTTCGCAGAAAAAAATGACAACCAACGCTGGCAGATCAAATTTAGGCATCCATGCAAAAAGTATAATTTCTAAAAGGATCTTCACTTCCATCCCAAAGCTGAAAACTCGCCAATTGCGTATGAAAGCCCCAGTATACCCACAACAGAAACTATAACTCCTAATATCTCTTTCATATGAGGTATTGTTTCCGCTATCCATATAAGTAGGATTATGCAGCCAATTGAAATGGCTAAGACTCCGCCTCCTATCAAAATTTTTTTAATAATTGTTTTGTACATTATGCCTCCTTTATCTTTTGGGGGGAAAAAATCCCCCCAAAATCACTACAAACTCTTGAAAACGCTTTAAACTACCAGCTTATAAAATATAAACACTTTTGTTTTGTTGATCTTAACTACAACTCAGTTTGCTTTGATAAACCGCCCAAACTCGATCAACGTACTTTTGATTAACAAAAAAACCCCGCCTGCAAGGTTTGCCATCGTCAAGGGATAAACCCTTTTTGCAGATGTAAGCAGCACCAGCGTTATACGCTGCAATAGCGGCTTTCGGGGATTTATACTCCACAAGTTTTTGGTTCAAATACTTTGAGCCAATTTTTAAATTGACTTTCCAATCGAGTAACGCTTGTGGTTTTTGTCTGAAACTTAACATTTTTGCCGTATCATATTTAATTTGTAGTAGGCCATAGTGTGGCTTGTTCAACGCTCTAGGATTTTTTGATGATTCGATTTTTGCCAGCGCAAGTAGTAATTTTGGATTCATAGCTCCCTGTGCTTTGGCTTCTTTAATGAGTGTGCAATCTGGGATTGTCATAATTTTAGTTCCCGCTACAGCTAACACAGAATCTAAAAAACCCCCTAAAAAAATGGCAATGCTCAAAATTCTGCTCATTGAAACTCCTTTCCTAGTAGCTTTAAGCGTTTTCCTTTCTAAAAAGTTAGAGTGTATAGTTTTAATGAATCTTAAAGTATAGTTAGAAAAATAATGGGGGGCAATGCGAATATGAATAGCCCTTTCTTTCTGGTAACTTAAGTCAAAAAGGGCGAGGCGGAAACATCTCTTTCGAGGATTTGGAGTTCAATTTGTTCTAATAATTCTTGTAGAAAAACGAGATCTCCTTTCTCTTTATTTTCGGAAATTCTTTTTATTTGTCCTGCGACCGCTTCTTTTTTCTTGCATAACATTTCATAAGTATCCATAAGGCTCCTATTGTTTACAAAACGCCCAGAGAAGGCTTGGGTCCACAATTCTTTTTGCCCCTAATTTAAAGTAAACAGGGGGTTCTTCCTCTTCTTCAACTCCATCTTTTCCTGCGATCTCTTCCCATTGTCCTTCGGGATTTAAAAAATTCAGATTTTTTACATCAACGATTTTGATTTCTCCAGAAAGAGCTTCTTTCACATGCTGATCCAGAAGCTCTTTTGTCACTTCCAATTCGCCAGTAACATGAGACAGCAAATATACATTTGGCATGTCGCATCCTCTGAGATTTTAGAATTTTAGTCACAAGCAATCTAGGTCAAGTTCGTCATCGTCACCCTCATATTCCTCATCGAGATCAAGATCGAGATCCAAATCTAATTCTTCTTCTTCTTCGTCCTCATAGTCTTTATCATCTTCATCCCTGATTTTTTCTAAGCCTAAAAGTTTGTCGAAATCCATTTCGATATTCCTATTTTACAACGTAAATAATTTCTACTCTGCGGTTTGCGAAATGTTCCCCGAGAGTCTGGTCATTATTTAAAAGCGAAGTTTCCCCTCTTCCTTCCATTTCGATCCACTTTGTATGAATGCCCAAACCAATCAGGAAAGCGGCAACACTTTTAGCTCGGTTCTCTGATAGTTTTTGGTTATAGGCTTCAGATCCTTGTGAATCGGTATAACCTATAATCTTAATCGGTGTTGAAGGCTTTCTCAGTTTCCAAACCTGATCCATAATTTTTTGTTTTTCAACTTTTGACAAAATGATTTTATCAAAATCAAAATTAACTACAGCCACGCTTGAGCTTTCATAGGAATAGGGTTCCTCTAGGACTTCAGGCTCGGGCGTTTTTTCGGGAAGAGGGTCAATTGGTTTTTCTGTCATACAGGACGAAAGTAAAATCCCTAAAAAAATTTCTTTTCTCATTTTTTTACCTTTCAACTTTTAGGATCTGCAATGATAGTTGGCGTACATTGAGCCGTTTTTTTCATAGCATCTTGAAGGCTCCCGAGGGCGGTATTTAAAGCATCTTGAGCTTTGGTTACATCCCCCGAACCGCTTGTGGTTCCGGTAAGGATCTGAGATAAATCTACAGAGTCTCCTGTTGTTGTTTTTAGTGATCTTGCCAAAGTACCTGAATCGGAACACCCTTGGGCGCACTTAGCCATTGTTGCACCGAAATTCAAAGTTCCGCTTGTAAAATCTTGCACAGAAAGATCGTTTACGGCAGCGCAAGTAGCGTTAATCATGTAATCATACACGCTTCTGGTATCTGCGGATCGGTGAGTAAATACATTTTGACTGTGAACTCCTATGGATTGGCCTTGAAACGCATTTTGATCTGCACCTAAGAAAACAAATTGCCAAGAATATTTTTCTTGTTGATGTTTTATCATATCGTTAATCCGGGCGAGGGAATAAATTCGACTATTATTTTCCTGTCCATCCGTTAAAATAACAAAAATAATTTTCGAGGGGCGGTTATAATCGGGGGTTTTTGCCAAACGATCTCCGACTTCATATATAGTTCTTCCTACAGCGTCATAGAGGGCGGTCATTCCTCTTGGAACATAGGTATGGGCATTTAGTTCCGGGGCAGTTCTAACGTCAACGCCTGAATAATTTATATCGTAATGGTCATCAAATTGAGCCAAAGTGATTAGGACATCATCTTTAGCCGCCTCTTTGTGCTTTTTAAGAAAAGCGTTGAAACCCCCGATAGTATCCGATACACAGTTTCCCATGCTTCCAGAACGATCAAGTACAACAATAATTTCTGATTTTTTTGGATTCATTTCAAATATTCCTTTCATTTCAACTATGTAAAAATTGGGTGAACGTCACACCATTCGGTGGGTATTAAAAAATAATCAATTCCTTTTAAATGTCTTTTCAATTCTGGTTTGACAAGAATGAGAAGGCAGACAGGAATTTTCCAATACTCCTCATATCTACCATAAACAGGTTTGTCATCATAACCCAAAAGATTTGGCGAGGCTTTTACTGGGCAAAAAGTAGTCAGCGGAATTTTTATTCCTTTCAGCGAATAGCCTCTTGGTTTTTCTTCAGGGTCTTTAATAACATATAACCGAAAGCGCATTAAAATTTCAACCTTGATTTAAGATTCTCAAATTCTTTTAAAATCTTAGCTTGCATTTCATGAATTTTCTTAAATTCCTCTTGCCATTCCATCGAAAGACTCATCTTATAGCATTCTAGAAGTTCCGTTATCCCATGAATCTTAGAATCTAATTCTTCCATTGCCGCTTCATATTTCACTTTTGCCTCATCTTTTACTGTATCTAAGATATCTGAAACCTGTTCTTTAATCCATTCTTTAAACATAAGCGTTCCTTCCTTGGTTCACGCTATAAGCTCTGGAGTCAAGAAGAGTTCTCTCTCTTGTTTTCTTCTTCTGATTAATCCATTTAAAACTTTTCCAGCTTGCTTATTCCATTTTAAAAATTCATCGGCAGCTTCAGTTAAAAGGCTCTGATTTAATTTCTTTAATAGAGTGCTTTTGCTAAACCTACCAATCCCAATATTATAGCTCAAAGCAATGATAGCTGAGAAAGCATTAGAAGTTAAGGGAACTTTTATCAATGGATCAATTTTTTCCTCAAGTGTTTCAATTTCATGTTTGAATAACGCTTCAGCTTTTTCGGCTGTAATGGTCATTCCCTGTTTCACAGGCTTTCCGTCTATAAAAGTACAGCCCCAGCCTATTGTCCATCGGTCCTTTGGTGTTGGAAGGTATGCTTTGAGAGAACATTTTTCGAAATTCTTTATGAGGGCGATTCCTCTTTCGTTTGTTCGCATTTTTCTCCCTCTTCTGGCTTGTTATAACATTTAGCCATCGCCTTTTTATTCTTCTGAATAATTGGCCTCGGGGGGAAATAAGTCATCTCGGCTGAAAATTGTAGGGCATCTCCATTTCGCATCCGTTCAACTAAAAGTCTATTTGCCTCTTTGCGTTTTCTTTCAATCTCCTTTTTCCTGTCGATCATAACTCCCCCTATATCGTGGTACTGAGATCAATCCTTCATCACAAGATATTTTTAATTCAGTTAGAAAATCTTCTGCGCCAATGTCCAGCCCATGAAACGTGTTCAAAAATTCAGCCGATTTTGCAGAGATCAACCATCTTTTTAAATCTTTCTTATCAAGATAAATCTGGTTAGCTGCATCCAGCAAAATATCATCGAGTTCTTCGGACCTCATGCGGTGATTGAGATAACAACTGCCTAATAGCGAGGTATCGGCTTTTAAATCTTGGGGTCTTAACATAATCATCCTTTCGTTGTGGTAACAACGCAAGGGATTTATCCCCTCTAAGGGATAATGTTATGTTTATACCCTATAGGGGATAGACTATTTAATTCCCTTTGCAGATTTCGCCTTGCGTTTTCTTCCCACTCTATTTGCAAATAAAAAATGCGGTTTCGTTCAAGCATTTTGGTGAGGAATATAGCTCTACCCCTTAGCCATTCGGCTTCAGTGCAAAATTGTAGATTTTCCTCTTTGATGCTCTGATTTATCTTAGCATATTCCTCTTCAGGTAAAGCAAGAGAAAAAAGATCAAGATCCAATAAAAGTTTTGTGCCAAGCGATAAATTACTCTGGTCAATCAAATGGTAAGCGGTAGCATTGATCGCTTCAATGACAAATCTCTCTCTGTCCAAAGCCCGAAAATTCCCATCTGGCCCTTGAGCGAAGGGGCTTTTGTGGAACCCGATATTGTTCATCGAATAGGAAACATATTCAGCTATCGAAAGGGCTTCTTCCAAGCCTTGAGGGGCTTGGTAGTTGAGTTTGACAATATCGTGAAAGATGATAGCTTCTAAAACCCCTTCAATTCCCATGAAACCTTTTGGGGCGGCAGAACACATGCGTTCTATATGCTCAAGGTTGTGGTATTTTCTGAACTCTTGGTTATAACACTCCATAACTACGATTTGGGCGTAGGAAGGAATTTCTGCAAGTTTGAAGGCTTCTTTTAACGTATAACTCATACGGACTCCTTAAGCGGCTTTGTTGAAACGCTTTCTTATTTTTAAAGTTTCTTTGACTATTGTTGAAGGATCAAATTCCCCTCTGTGATAGCATAAAAAATACTGAAATACATCATCTTCATAATGCAATTTTTTTCCTAAACATTTTTTGACTCGTACTAAATTTCCTCTTTGGGTGTATTCTAAATCTCCTGTTATGATGTTCATCCAAACGCTGCACCCGTCTTTCGCAAAACGCTTCTGGAACCCATTCCTTTGCGTTCCAGAGCGTTTCTTATTTTGTGAAGGCCAAGTCTTGGGGTTGGTCTGAAACTTAGGATAAACCCTAGCCAGAGCGTTGTAGACTCCCCAACGCTGGCATTCTTTGGGCGAAGGTAGTGGTTCAGGCTCGGCAGGGGTGAGGTGTTCGAATAAATTCAAATAAAAATTTGGAAAATCGTCAAAACTTTGCATATTATTACTTATATATATCTCACTTCCCGTAGGGATCTTTGTCCCGCCATTTTTTCGTACAGCTTTATCCACAGCCCTTTCGATTGAATTTCCGTATTTTTCAAAAAAATCTGTTCTTTTTTCTTGAACCTTTTCCTGTTCCGCTCGTCTGAAATTTTTAAGGCCATCGGCACCCTCTAAAAGTTTATTCCTTGTTTTTTGGCCTGTAATAAAATTATATTTGCCATGCTCCAAAACAATAAGGCCGATCTCTTCCAAAACTTTATTGGATCTGCTAATTGCGGATTTGGATCTCCCCAAATATTGAGCGATATAGCGAAGAGGGAAAATGCCTTTCAACATATAAAAAGCATAAAGCTCTTGATGATTTTCTCCATAACGTGTTTGGCCTAATGCTGAATAGCGTTCGAAATCTTCTGAGGACAAATATTTTTCTGTATTTTCAAAAAGCCAATTATATTTTTTTCTAAACAAACCAGTGTACACAAATCCCCTTCGAAATTTGGGTGTTATTCCAAAAGGGTGAAGCGTTTGAGCATTGTTTTTTTGATTTAATCGACTAATTACCAACATGAAATTTCCTTTTTTTATAAAAACATGAAAATTTCTGTTGACCTTTTGTTCACAATAGCTTAGAAATCGCCTTGTCAACAGTCGAGGCCAACTGAAACTAACAAGCCTACTGAACGAGGCCAACAAACAAGTAAGTGGAATCGACACAGCTTTACAAAAATTGTGTTTTTGTTAAGCGCATGGCTTATAAAAGCTACTAACTTTTATAAGCCACTTCTTTTATGTTTACATATTTATGATCCATAAAGACTCCTTCTAAAGTATTTCTCAGGCTCTCTTACGAGGGCTTGAGGAAATTAATTCAGGGTAGTGTTCTTTGAAAAATGAAATTAGTTCCCAACTGCCAAGACCAAGCCAGCGTTGAACCCAAGGTAAAATCGCTTGAGG
>Ga0315284_10016834_pt1 | contig 10358 bp, 6 predicted proteins | sample YL17G09_16_MG_FD_203696 | JGI IMG/M metagenome (GOLD analysis project Ga0315284, IMG submission 203696) | Sediment microbial communities from Yellowstone Lake, YNP, Wyoming, USA - YL17G09_16 | ecosystem: Environmental > Aquatic > Freshwater > Lake > Sediment | place: USA: Wyoming | collected...
GTGCGGGGAGACGTCCAGTTCGGCTAAAACCGGATGAACATGCTCCCTGACATGATCTCCAAAAATTTCTCCGAATCCCTCGAGTTCAACTATTCCCTCGTCGGTGAGTCGGAAGTGTGCCATAAAATCCGAGATCGCATACAATGGCAGTCCTTCGGCATTTGCCTCCTCATCCAGCATCTCGATTGCATGCTCTCGGTTTTTTGCTTGAACAATGGAAAAGTCTCCATTCTCCCAACGACAAAGATACAGGGCCATTGCCATCCCTCCCTTAAATGAACCCAATGCGATGAGACATTGCCAGAGGCCAAAACTGCAATAAGGAAGACCGCAAAGAAGAAAAAACTTTGCGAGGCCTTTGGATCCTTGTGGTTAAATTCGAGCGACCTGCTTCCCTTCGACGTCCGCCGGCTATGACCATCAGCTATTCAAGGCATTGTGCCATACTCTGACCCCTCGAAACAAACGAATGCCTTCGGAAACCGTGTGCTTGGCCCGCGAATATTCCGTTACGGCATGAAGTGAAGGCATCGCGTTTGTATCAACAAGCAAGCGGGATGTGAATCCATATTTTTTCAGGGTTTGATCAGGTGTTGACAATGCTCGCCGTCCTCGAAGGGTTGGCGATGTAACCACCACCGCCTGGAGGACGCCCGTCAACGACGCTTCCTTCGCTGCCAGCTTCTACTACCCGCATTTGACCGCTGTTCATCCAACGTTGGAGGATTGTTGAGCATCATCTCAATGTCCTCGGCGGTGAAGATCCTGCCCCTACCGTCTCTCTTCACCTTCGGATATTTGGCTTGGAGAGATCTCCAACGCAACAAGTCGGGAGTGATCTGCAGAATCGAACAAACATCTGCCGTTCGATACTTAGATTTGGCCGGAATTCCGAATCTGTTGAGCCGTGGCGGCGGCTCCCTTCTATATGGTTCATCAAGGGTTATCTCGATTTCGCGTGTAGCGCCAAATTGTGCATCCATACCTGTAGGGATACTAAATCTGGCGAAGGATCCAGGAATGCACAAATAGACCGGCGGATTGCGCCTCGAAGTCGGATGTTGGAAACTCAATTTCTCGATCTATTAGCATTCAAACCCGTCATTTGGCTCGGCTATTCTTTCACCACCCGCGATCTCGGAAACAATGGCGTGGCGGCGTTCACTCGCGCCAATCAAATCAGGACCGCTCAAGAGTACTTCCCCTGAGCGACTAAAAGCGATTTGCCACCATAGGATATTAGATATTGCAAGTGCTTTGACTTTGCCCGCGAGGGTCGGAAATGACCGGAAATTACCCTACAATACCCAAAGTAGGGAATTTGGTAAGTGGCTTAATTTCCTTTTATTTACAACAATTTACGGATTGTGGCTCTGCGACTTAAAATCCTGGGCCTCGCAAGGGGCGTGTGGGTTCGATTCCCGCCCTCGGCACTTTGTTTTCCATGAGTTATAGCAATTGCTGGTTTGGGGCAAATACCCCAATCCCCGTTAACACTATGCCGGCTTCTTGGTATCTCCTAAAGAAACGTATGCCCAGACGAATGGAATAACCGTCAGCAGATCAATAACCGCAAACGGCTTCCACATGCCGGGAATTCCGGAGCTGATCCAGTAATAGAGTACGGTCAGACTGTATGCCAGCTTCAGCAGAATGCCGTATGGAATCAGATTGCGGTTTGGCAGCGGCCGTCGAGCCACTGCAACAAACATAAGTGCGAAAATGATAAGCACGGCCGCCGGGAACTGGACATAGCCGTAATGGTTGGGCGGGGTGACTCCGTAAAAGGCAAACACCGAGCTTGCCGCAAACAAGAAAACCAGACCGAGCAGGCCGTCGTATAGAGCGGCCGCGATGAAGATAGTAACAATAATCGGCTGACGATTCATAAGTTCTGTCCTTTCTGGTGACGGCTTGTACGCAGCATGTTCTTGAAATTGTCCCGCCGCCAATTGGTGAATTCCGTACTGTACAGACGCACGACAAGCTGACGGAAGCCCTCGGCCAACTCCTCCGGGCTCATGTGGGTTGGGATATAATTGACGTCGAACAGCGTACACCGTTCCCACGCGTTCGGCCTCAGCAGGCGCCGCTCCTTCGCCAGGCGATCATAGAGCGGCGTTCCCGGAAACGGCGTCTGGATCGTTACCTGTACCTCATACAGTCCGGCATCACGAACAAATTCATATACCTGCTCGAAAATGTCTTTCGTGTGGCCGTCCAGACCGATGACAAAGCAGCCGTTCACGGTGACTCCATGCAACTGAATGCGCTGGATGGCGTCCCTGTACCGGGGGTACCATCTACGTTTCCAGTCGCTGTGCAGTTCGATTCCGGCTAAGCCGGATTCGATCGGACTCTCCAATCCAATGAGCACCTGCGCACAGCCGGAATCCCGCATGCGGCCCAATAGCTCCTCGTCTTCGCCGATTGAGATGTCGGTCTCGGCAAACCAGCGGAATCGCCGGTCACCAAGCTCATCGAGCAGCTGCCGCCAATAAGACTTGTTGACCATGGAGTTGTCGTCGGCGAATTCGATAAATGGATGCGGCCAGACCCCCAGGATGCGATCGATTTCGGCCACCACCTTGCTTGTCGGTTTCTGCTTATAAGTATCCGTTAACAGAATTGACCCGGCACAGAATTCGCAGCGATGCGGGCAGCCTCGGCTGGTCTGGACCGTCAGCCGGTTATATTTATTGATATCGAGCAGTTCAAACGCGGGCATCGGCGAGTCGGCCAGATCATAACCGAGGCCGGTCGCGTCATAGATTGGTTTCAGGCATTCATGCGCGCAATCGTTCAAGACGTCCGTCCAGACTGCCTCGCCCTCGCCGACAATCACCGACGTACAGAATTCCAGCGCTTCGTTCGGCAGCGCCGTTACATGCGGTCCCCCCATGGCGACTGGCACGCCTTGAGCGCGATAGCGCGACGCCAGCTCGTAGGCTTCCCCAATCTGAGCGCTGTAGCTGGAAACGGCGACCAGATCGAACCCGTCGGGCAGATGCTCAAGACCGGCGAGAGCGGGTATCTCGATGTACTGCACCTCATGTTCCGGCGGCGTTTGACCTGCTAGAGTAAGAAGTCCCAGGCTCGGCAGCGACGCGATAGTTTTGCTCCGCTCGACAAAGCCGGGCAAGGTCAATCCCAGCCGCAAAAGCTCTTGGTCGCAAACTCGGATGCCGCTCATGGCAATCAGACCGATTTTCATACTGAAAACAGCCTCCATACAAGTAAGCCTACAGCCGCGCCAACCGACAGTACGGGAATGAAAAACAGATGCCTAAACGGCTTGATAAATGCGGACAGATAACAGACTAGCGGCATGGTCATTGCGCCGATAACGAGAAGCCACGAGGCGAGGCCGATGCTGTCGGAAATGCCGATGGTCCGCGCGGTGAGTGCGAGACCAAGATTCAGGAGACCGAGACCAAAGAACGAGATATGGGCCAGGCGAATCATCCGCCGAGTCCAGGAGCCATACCCGCCCAGCCAGTGCTCCTCATGAAAAAATAAGCCGCTGATTGCGCCCGCGACGACGCCAAGCAGGATGCCGAGCCAGGCGGCATAGATATTAATCATCATCTGAGGTCTCCCGTGCTCAAGGTCTCGAGTGTTCTTACAGTGTATTTCTCCGTGCATTGAGATTGCAAAGAGATTCAGCAGTTTCCTTCGACGGATAGAGAATCTTTATCCGTAACTTCTTTGCATTTCTCCACGAAGATTGAGACTTCAGTCGTCTTTACCTCTTTGGTTGCGGCCAGCGGCCGCCGTAGGAAGGGCAAGCCGCGTATTCGATCGGGGTCCGCGCCAAGGTCTGCGCCGCTACCAAAGTCACCGGCTCTTCGGTAACTTGGGTGATCCTGTTGGCGTCAGGGGCCATGGGCAGTTGGCCGGCAATGGGAGATTCGCAATACTTTAGGTCCAGCGGCCCGTAGCTATAGCTGCCAGGCGTACCGTAGAGGCGCCACAAGCTGCCGTCATCACTGTGGACGGGGGAGAGCACTCCTGCCGCGGCAGTTGTGGTAATCCTGGTGTCGTAATTGTAATAACTGTCCCCGCCGGCCTCCTCCTGGCTGGCAAGATAATACTCAGTATTGGCGGCCAGGATTACGGGAGAAGGGAGTGTGGCATAGTTGATCTGGTTATGAGTTCCTCCTGCCGGCATCCATTGCACGCTTGCCATGATCGTTCCTGTCGCAGCATGGACAAGACGCAATTGATGGCGTTGTGAGTTCCCGTCTATATAGATCCTTCCGAGCGCACTCACCTGGAGTGGATTGGACCCCACTACGAAGTTCATCCCTACCCATCCGCTGTAGTCGTTGCGTAGCGTTCCCAGAGTTGCACCCGTCAATAATGTGATCGGGGCACAGGGAGGGATAGCGCCGGCATTACCACTATCCGGTGGGCCGAAGGGGCTGGTGCCGCAACCATTCTTAGCCACAACCATGTATTGGTGCACGCTGGAGTCGCCTGGTGCGTCGTTATATGTGGGGACCCGAGGCCTGCCCACCAATATTCCATCCCGGTACACATCGTATCCGGTCGCACCTGCGGATGCATCCCACGCGAGGTACACGATGCCCGGATAGGAGCCGTCACTGGCCGTAAGGCGCGCAGGCGCTGGTGGCGCTCCTCCCGCAAAGCCCATGTCCGAGGAACTGTAGTCACTGGCCCCTCCACCACTGCCGTTCATGGCTGCTTTGACCCAGTAGAAGTAGGTCGAAGCCACTGCCGTGATGTCGTCGTATGTGGTCGCGGCTTGCCATGGACTGATCACAACCTTCGTCCCAGTCTCCGATGATGCCCTATATAATTGATAATGCGTGGCTCCGGCCACCACGTTCCAACTCACCCGTACGATCCCGCAGAGCGTGCCGTCGGTGGCGGACACTCCGGTAGGCGGATTCATGGTGGGCGTATTACGCCAACCCGAGGCGGCCGCACTAAAATCACTGGCCTGACCGCCGTTTCCATCCAGCGCAGCCTTGACCCAGTAGTAGACCGGCGATCCCACCGGCCCCCCGGAATCGTCGCAGGTGGTACCCGGCTGCCATGGTGTGATCGCTGTCTTTGTTCCCTCCGCGGAGGCCGCCCGGTAGACTTGGTAGTTGGTGGCGCCATTCACCGCGTTCCAGGTCACGCGCACCTTGTCGCTGAATGCCCCGTCGCTCGCAGATACTTCCGTCGGGGGAAGAAATCGCTGTGAAGAAATGCAATACATTAAATTTACCGGGCCGTAAGTGCTGGTGCTGGATGTTCCGAAAGGCGTCCACGTGCTCCCATTGTCGCTGTAAATGGGTGAAATCACGCTCGCGGCACTCGTTGTCGTGGCAACCATGTTGTGGTTGTACGATAGGTCGCCGTCCGAAGTCTCCTTGCTGGCCAGGAAATATTCGGTGTTGGCTGCCAGGATTACAGGTGCCGGCAACGTCACATAATGGACCTGGTTGTGAATGCCGCCTGAGGCCGTCCACAACACTCTCGCCACGGTTGCGTTTGTTGCCGCATTGATAAGCCGCAACTCATGGTCCTGGGTATTCCCGTTCATATAGATGCGCCCGAGCGCGCGCACCACCAACGGATCGGTTCGCACCAGGAATCGCATCCCCACCCAGCTGTCATGGTTGTTGCGAGTCGTTGCCTGGATGCTGTCCGTCAACAATGGCGCCGGCGTGCAACAGTTACAGCTGACATGACCGGCATCCGATGCGTTACCGGCGCTGGCGCCGCAATTATTCTTCGCCTTGACCAGGTATAGGTGCACGCTAAAATCGCCTGGCGCGTCGTCATAGGGCGGGCCTGAGGGGCTTCCTAACAGTGTCCCGTCCCGATACACCTCGTAAGCGGTCGCGCCCATGGACGCATTCCACGTAATCCGCACAGAATTAACGTAGGTGCCGTCACTGGCTGCCACTCCAGTAGGCGCCGCTGGCGCCATGCGCACATATCCGGCGCCCGACAAACTATATTCGCTGGATCCTCTTCCATCCCCGTTATTGGCTGCTTTGACCCAATAGTAGTAGATGGATCCAGGCGTGGCCGTAGTGTCGTCGTAGCTGACCGCGGCCTGCCACGGAGTGATGGCTGTTCTCATTCCGGTCTCAGGGGAAGCCCTGTATACCTGATAATGCGTTGCTCCGATCACTATGTCCCAGCTCACATGCACGAGCCCGCAAAAGGTGCCATCCGTTGCAGACACTCCGGTGGCCGGATTCAATGCCCCCAAGGCCCGGCGGCCCATGTCGGGTGCGCTAAAGTCGCTCGCCCGTCCCCCCCTGCCATCCGCCGATGCCTTAACCCAGTAGTAGTACGAGGCTCCGGCTGTCGTTGTGGCGTCGTCGTAGCTGATCCCCGCCAGCCATGGGCTGATGGCTGTCTTCATCCCGGCCTCGGACTCAGCGCGGAATACCTGGTAATGGGTTGCGCCTGCGACGGCGTCCCAGGTCACCCGCACTTTGTCGATCCAGGTGCCATCACTGGCCGCCACGGCGCTCGGAGGAGTCAAGGGCGGTAAGGCCCTCCAGCCCGTGTGGGGCGCACTGAAGTCGCTGGCTTGGCCGCCGCTGTTATCCGCTGCTGCCTTGATCCAGTAATAGTAGGTCAATCCCGCAATGGCCGTGGGGTCGTCGTAGCTGGTCCCCGCCTGCCACGAGCTGATCTCGGTCTTAGTTCCTGTTGGAGACATGGACCGATACACCTTATAACTTGTCGCGCCACTTACCTTATTCCATGACACCGGCACTTTGTCGCCAGAGGTTCCCTCGCCGGCAGCAACTCCCGTCGGAGGAAGCAGTTGATGCAAGGCCCCGCAGTACATCAAATTCACGGGGCCATATCCGCTGCTGACGGACGTTTCGCGGGGAATCCACGTGTTTCCATTGTCGCTGTCGATAGCCGAGAGCACCTGCACCACACCTGTCGAGGAAACTGCGGTGTTGGAGCTGTAAAAACTGTCGCCACCCTCGGTCTCCTTGCCGGCCAGGTAATACTCAGTATTGGCGGATAGGGTCACCGGCGCAGCCAACGAGGAATAACTGATCTGGTTATGGATCCCGCCTGCCGGCGTCCAGAGCACGCCGGCAACGGTCGCCTTCGTCGCCGCATGCACCAGACGCAACTCATGGGTCTGGGTGTTCCCGTTCACATAAATGCGCCCCAAAGCACGCACCTGCAGTGGATTGGATCCTACGACAAATCGCATTCCCACCCAGCCGGTGTAGTTGTTGCGCAACGCGCCCGGAGTCGTGTCCGTCAGCAATGGCGTTTGCGGACAGATGATGCCGGCACTGCCGCCGTTCGCTATGCCCGCAGCGCCGGCACCGCAGACATTAAAGGCCTTAACCACGTATTGGTGCACGCTTATGTCGCCGGGCACGTCATCAAATGGCGCACTGGCCGTGACGCCCACCAGCGTCCCATCCCGGTACACCTCATACCCGGTCGCGCCAGAAGATGCATTCCACGTCACCCGCACAACACGCACCAAGGTGCCCTCACTCGCTGCCACTTCGGCAGGCGCAGGCGGCACGATGCCGGCATATCCGCTATCGGAGGTACTAAAGTCGCTGGCTCCGCCGCCGCCCTCATCCAGGGCAGCCTTGACCCAGTAGTAGTAGGCTGGCGAGCCGGTTACTGCCGTGTCGTCGAAGTTGACTCCCGCCTGCCATGAGCTGATCGCTGTTTTCGTCCCGTTTGCAGACGAAGCCCGGTATACCTGATAATTCGTTGCCCCGATCACCTGATTCCAACTCACCCGCACGCGCCCGCACACCGTGCCGTCCGTCGCGGATACCCCGGTGGGCGGAACCAACACCGGCGAGGCCTGCAGGCCGGGTCGAGCCTGCGCATGTATCGGAGCGCGCATCATTGACCAGGTGATGCAAGGTAGAATGACAAGGAGTGAGGCCCTGAAGAGGCTACGGCCGCTCATGGCTGATCTCGCCCTCCAACGGAAAATGCCGGCCGATATCGACAAGAAAAACAGTACCTCACCAAGGACTCTATCAAAATGACGGACGGCGGGCAACAGCACGCAAGTGGACGCCGAGATGGAGGCTGATTGAGGGAGCATTGCCACCAGCCTCATTCGGCGACGTCCCCGCGTCAGGTAAAAGAAATCGAATGTCCCGTAAGGCTCGGCAATACATTTGTTTATGGCCCGGCTGAATTTCTTCACCATACGGGAATAATCCACGCCGATATTGCTGGAGCTGAATGCAGCATGCTTTGCACGCTGATCCGTCGTATAATCCGTCCGACACAGAAAAGCATTTGCTGAATGATTCTCCTTGTATCATGGCACCTTCCGATGGCGTCGATCCTGGGCAGCCCCGCGGCGGTCCATGATCAGGAAACGGAACTACTTATTTCATCTATCCGCTGTGCGCAAGTTTGAGGGCGCGATTCGGGGATTCAATAGCTTGCTCTGGTTCAACCCCGACCTTGATCTGGAGATATTCGTATGAACGGGATACCTGTGCTGCATGTGGAAGGAGATTGTATTGCTCGTGCCTGGGAAGAATCTCTCATCGAATTGAACCGGAATGGTTGCAGCATTGAGACGCAATACGACAAGCCTGGCGATCCTCCCAGCAAGGATGCCACGATGACCATCACCATCCACGATCCGCTGCGTGAACCCATGATCCACAAGGATTTTCCCGGCGGGCCCGAGGAGCTGCAGGAATACGTGATGGAAGTTTGCGAGGGGATCAAGGATCATCTGGTGCGCGATCGGCGGGATCCGAACGACACCCGATGGGAATATACCTATCACCAACGGCTGTTCAATTATGAGGTCCCTTTGCTGGGTGTCTTTGACCAGATTGAGATTTTGGCCCGTAAATTGTCGCAAGCACCACACACGCGCCGCGCCCAGGCGGTTACCTGGAAGGTTTGGGAAGACAATGATTGCTATGATCCGGCCTGCATGCAAAGCATCTGGTGCCGCATCCTTGAGGTGGAGGGAGAAGCAGTTCTCAACATGAACGTCCGTTTCCGCTCCAACGATGCTTACAAAGCCGCTTTCATGAATATGTTTGCGTTGGTGCAGTTGCAGCAGAAAATCGCCGCGCGCGTAGCGGAACTCTCGGGCAAAAAAGTGAAGGTGGGACGGTACTGCCACATGGCTGACAGCTATCACCTTTATGGCTCCTATTTCCGCGAATTTGAAAGGCGTTTCTTGGGGGCACTCGAGAAACGTACCTTTGTCCAGCGCTCGATGCGTTATGAGGATGTGCGCCAAATGATGGAGGAGGCACGCCCGGCCATCCTGGAAAAGGCCAGGAAAATGGGGAGATAGTAGTAGCCTGTCACCGAATTGATTTCGATAGCTACGTCTCTTTCTTTAGAAAACGCACGAATCGGTCCAGCAACCGCCGTTCCTCACGGCTGAGCTTCGCGTATGATTCTGATTGCGCAGCATATCGCGCCGCCTCCTCGCGCACCCCTTCAGGTACTTCGCGAATCGCGCCTGCCAACGCCGCCAAGCGCCTTTGCGGTATTCCATAGAACTCGCTGAGCCGATATAGAGTAGCCGGCAACAGACGATATCCTGGATTCCGCTCCATGGCGATGATCTCCTCCCGTTCCATCCGCATCTTTTTTGCCAATTGATCGATCGTAAGACCTCTTTCCCGACGGAGATTTCTTACCACCTCCCGGAAGACATCCCTCAGTCGTTCGACCTCACTGTCCTCGGCAGTCACCAACACCCTGATCCGCTGATTAAGAGCTCTGGCGATCCGGTTCAACATCGTCAGTGAGTGCCCTTCATAATTCACGTCTTCAAGCCGGCTGATAACCGACTGCGTTGTGTCCGTCAGCTCAGCGAGCTCCTTTTGGGTCAGCCCCGCGCTCTCCCTGAGCTCGCGGATGGTACGAGCAACGTGCGCATTGACTCGCTCCTCTGCGAGCGAGGCCTTTCGCTGCGCATCATTCTTAATGTAGCGCCGGTGCAGGATTTCAATGGCATCAGAGATCTTTTTCTTTCGCATAGCCCTACTCCCGATGAATGTGCATATTGGGATCAAGTTCGAACCTCGCCTTCCTGTTAATTGCCAGTTCAATATCCCTGTCCGGCACCCTGCCCTCTTTCGTCAGCCCATGGGACATGACTGCTTTCCCCCCATGGAAAAAATAGAGCATTCGGTAATGAATCCCCTGTCGGCTCACACGCAACTCATGGATACCGCCCCGAAGGTAATCTGCTTCGGGCCGGCGAAGTTCGTACCCAAGTTCAGAGCTCCTGACATGGTCGAGAAGCATACTGTCCCAATTCGGGGTCGGAATCGGTATCGGAATCGGTATCGGAATCGCTTTCGATCCGGTTTCCCTTCGATTCCGATACC
>Ga0315284_10016835_pt1 | contig 10358 bp, 9 predicted proteins | sample YL17G09_16_MG_FD_203696 | JGI IMG/M metagenome (GOLD analysis project Ga0315284, IMG submission 203696) | Sediment microbial communities from Yellowstone Lake, YNP, Wyoming, USA - YL17G09_16 | ecosystem: Environmental > Aquatic > Freshwater > Lake > Sediment | place: USA: Wyoming | collected...
AGCAGACGAACAAAGGGAGGGGTTCCACCAGCCCGCAAGCGTGCACGATTCTGCCGGTCGCAACACCCTATGTTCAGCCGGTCCAGCGGAAGCCCGCTCCCATATATTGATTAACACAAAGTCGCCCCCTCCGCAAGCGAAATCGGAAAAATCAACCCATAATCTCTGAAGATCGTAATCCATTGCGATTGAGACTCAATCTCAGTACTGTTCGTTCACTGCGAGATCCTTGAAGAGCGGGGGCAACCGAGTAGCCAGAGGCTAGCCAGGGTGGGCCGTCAGCCATGGGTGGCGCGGCTTGCCATATAATCCACGCGATGCGCCTGCCCGACCATCCCGCCCGGCGGCCGACCCGCTACCATTGGGCGGCGGGGCTGAACCCGCTGCACTGGGTGCCCGCGCTGGGGCTATGGCTGGCGGTGCTGTTCCTGGGCATCACCGGCGCGCTGGGGCTGCCGGACGTGCTGCCGGTGACGCCTTGGCTGGCGGCGGCGGCCCTGTGCTGGAGCGGCGTGTGGCTGATCGCCATGCCCAACAGCCCCCGCTTCCGGCGCGCGGTGGACGCGCAGCTCGCCGGCCGCTACAGTGACGACTACGCCTTCCAGCTCAGCGGGCTGATCCCGAAGGTGGCGGAGGACCTGCAGGACAGAGTGCAGCAGATCACGATGCTCAGGGACAAGGCGCGGGCGATCCTCAGCGAGAAGTTCGGTGAGCACGACCCGTTCGCCAAGGACAACCTGCTCAAGCTCGACCGACTGGCGATCAGCTACCTGCAGCTCCTCGCCGCGCTGAGCGAGTACGCCGAGTACATCTCCCTCGTTGACCCGCAGAGCATCGAACACGACCTAGCGGCGGCAAAGGACAGCGCGCAGCGGGAGTCCGCGGCAATCGGCGAGGCGTGGCGCAAGCAGGTGGTGCTGCTGCAGAACCGGCTGGAGCGCTTCCACCGGGCGCAGGAGAAGCTGGCGTTCGTCAAGGCGCAGTGCAGCAACGTCGAGGCGACGATGAAGCTGCTCGTCGACCAGGCGATGACCACCGCCGACCCGCAGCGGGTGGGGAGGGACATCGACCAGGTGCTGGACAACATCCGCGAAAGCGAGGTGCTCACGGCTGAGCTGAGCGCCTTCGACGAGCTGGAGCGCGAGATCGACGACCACCGCCTGCGGGAGCGGCAGTAGGCCATGCTGAGCGCATGGCTAGGCCAGTCCTAGACCGGCACGCGCCGCGGCATTTCCTGCCCCCTGCTCTACCCCGCCACTTCGATCAGCACGGCGTCGCCTTGGCCGGAGCCGGAGCAGATGGCGGCGATGCCCAGGCCACCGCCACGGCGCCTGAGCTCGTAGGCCAGCGTCATCAGGACGCGCGCGCCGCTCATGCCGATGGGATGGCCGTAGGCGATGGCGCCGCCGTTGGGGTTGACGCGGTCGAGGTCCCAGCCCAGCACCTTGCCGCAGGCCAGCACGACCGCGGCGAACGCCTCGTTGCACTCGATGACGGCGATGTCGCTGAGCTTCCGGCCCGTCTTGTCCAGCAGCTTCTTGATTGCGAACGCCGGGGCGACGGGGAACTGGTAGGGCTTCATCGCCACGTGCGCCTCCCCGATGAGCTTCGCCAGCGGCTTCTTGCCCAGCGCCCGCGCACGTTCCTCGCTGGCCACCACGATGGCGCCGCCGCCGTCGTTGACGCCCGGCGCGTTGCCGGCGGTGATCATCTCGGTGCCGAGCACCGGCCTGAGCTTCGCCAACCCCTCGGCAGTGGTTTGCGGCCGCGGCTGCTCGTCCTTGCTGAACATGATCGGGTCGCCCTTGCGCTGGGGCACGGGGAACGGCGTGATCTCGTCGTCCAGGCGCCCGGCGGCCATCGCCGCTCCGGCGAGCTGCTGGCTGCGCAGGGCGTAGGCGTCGCACTCCTCGCGTGTCAGGCTGTACTCCTTGGCCACCTTCTCCCCGTGGCAGGCCATGTGCACATTGTCGAAGGCGCACCACAACCCGTCGTGAAGCATCAGGTCCACCATCTCGCTGTTGCCCATCCGCGCGCCGCCGCGCATCTGGAAGCTGGCGTAGGGCACGCGGCTCATGCTCTCCATCCCGCCGGCGATGATCAGCGAGGCCTCGCCGGCCCCGATTAGCGTATCGGCGAGGGTGACGCTGCGCAGGCCGCTGGCGCACAGCTTGTTCACGGTCAGGCTTGGCACCTCCACCGGCAGCCCTGCCTGGACGGCCGCCTGCCGGCTGGGAATCTGCCCGACGCCGGCCGACACGACGATGCCCATGATCACGTCGTCCACACTGGCAGGGTCGATCCCGTTGCGCTCGACGACGGTCCTGATGCAGTGCGCCGCGAGAGCGGGAGCGGGGACTTCCTTCAGCGCGCCGCCAAAGCTCCCAACCGGTGTGCGGGTGGCATCGATGATTACACTGGCCATTCCTTCCTCCTAGGGACCCCCCGCCCATTATAGGTCCTGGCATTGCGGCTCATGGTCCTCGGATGCCAAGCGCGTAGGTGCCGCGGACAGGAAGTAGTAGCGCCTGCGCCCTTTGGCTGGTAGAATGAGATGTCGGGGGTGAGAGAATGAGACGTTCAGTTGCTTGGGGGATCTGCGCTGCTGCGGCAGCGGTGGTTGTGTGCGGCTGCCTGCGCTCGGCACGCCAGGCTGCGGACACTGGCGCCTCCGGCGATCCCCATTTGCAGCAGGCCGTGCTTCCTCCGGGACCGTGCTTCAGCATCGACCTCACCTTCAAGCAGGCCTCATCCGGGACGCGGCGCGGAGCCAAGGCCGAGCTCACCTACGAGGCCGTCTGCTCCAGGGCCGGGGCGCAACCCATGCTGTTGTGCGGCACCGCCAAGCCGCAGGCATCCGAGTTCAAGCTGGACTTAGGCGTAGTACGCATCCAGCCCGTGCTGGGCGACCCGCAGGAAACAAATGGGGGTAGCATCTGCTCCGTTCCCGGCTCCTACCTCGTAAGCGTGGCTGATCCCACCGGCCAGGCGCTGGCTGAGTACGTGATAGACCGCGACGGCTACTGCGTCCTGAAGAGCAGCACACTGGCGCCCAGCTGCGACGCGCAGTTGATCGCCACGTCGACGCGCTCGCTGCACATCCTTTACCGCAGGCGACCCCTCGGGGGCGACCCGGAGCCGCTCCTGGGAGTGGAGTTCACGCCTAACACCTACCGCACGGAGCGAACCCTCTCCCCGGGAGACGGCTGGACGTACCGCTTCATCTATCCCGACGGCCAGCTTAAGCTCTACCATGGCACGTGTCTGGGCAGCCTGCCCACAACGCTCGCGCACATCGCAGACGAAGAAGGACGTGCACGGCGCAAAGAGTTCGACTCTTACTGGTGTTTGCGCGAATCACAGCGCCGCGAGCCGCGGGGTGTCAAGACCGTCTGGCCGCCAAAGGGTGATTCCTCCGGCTCTGACACCGGCGGGGGAGGCTGCGATGGAGGTGACGAAGGTGGAGGGGGCGGAGGAGGCGGCTGAGGCTGAGCCGCGCCCCGTGCGGGCGCCTCACCGGGAGGGGGCAGCGCTACATGGCTGCATCGCATCGGTCGTGAGGAGCCACGTCCGGACACGGCAACCTGTGAGAGAATGCAGGCGTGGACCCTGCAGGAAACGCCGCCTTTCTCGCCCGCCAGATGCTGCTGCTGGAGCTGCGCCATGGACAGTGCGTGGACATGCCGGGTGGCGTGCTTTCGTGGGGCAGGCGGCTGTGGGCGGGCATCTGGAACCCGCAGGCGTTTGGTGATCCGGAGCGCTTCATCACCTCCACGCGTGAGGAGGCTACAGGCCGGGGGTTGAGCTGGGCGGGGGCGATTGTCATCGCCAGCGGCGCTTCCGCGCCCGTCGAGGAGGACCTGTCGGACGCTCTTTTCGTGTACGGCATGCCAGAAGCAACAGGACCGCCGCATTGCAGCCCGCAGGTGCTGCTCGCTCTCACCACGTCTCCTGGGCTGAAACCCGCCCGCGGCGTGACTGCGGAGCCAGCCGAGCCTGACAACGCGGACGCGGCCGCCTTGCTCGACAGCGCCGCGGCGTCAGGTGACCGCCTCCTCGGCCCGGCGCTGGCCGCCGATGCTGTCATGGCTGACTCTCAGGCGGTTCTGCTGCGGGCGGAGGGAAAGCCGGCAGGCCTGGCGCTACTCGCCCAGGCTGGGCCGCTGGCGCGCCTGGAGCTACTATGGGTTGAGCCCGATTTGCGCGGGCGCGGCGGAGGCGGGATGCTGCTCGCCCACGCCTGGGAACACGCACGGCGCGCAGGCTGCCTGGCGCTCACCGCCTGGGCCCAGCGGGAGGGATCGCTGCGCTACTACCTGGTCCGGCGCGGCTTCGCCGAGGCGGGCTGGGCGAGCCACTTCCTTGCGGAGCAGCCCGCCTAGATCCCCGCTTCCACCGGCCCGGTGAACTCGACCTTGCCCGTGCCCGTCGTCAGATCGAGGTTCATCTGCTCTCCGCGCACCTCAATGTTCGGCCCGGTGTAGCGCACTCGCTCGGCCTGCACGACGCTGCTCGAAAGGTCCCAGCGCACGCGCTCCGCGGAGAAGTACTGCCCGCCGCTCACAAGATGTCCAATCAGCGTCCCGCTGACTTGCGCCACGCCTGACTCCACGCGGAAAGTGCCGTCGGTGACCCGCAGCAGCAGCGTGTCATGGTTCTTCAGCACGAACTCCAGGGCGCCCTCGGTGAGGTCGTAGGTCCCGCCGGATTTGGCCGCCTTGTCCGCCCAGACGCGCATCTTCAGCGTGCCGTCGCTGCTGCTGAGCGTGAAGTCCGCGCCCGACACGCTGAGCTTGAGGGGCTCGGCGCGCTGCTTGATGGTCTGCTCCGGCACGGGGCTATCGGAGAACGCCGTGGTTCTCACCTGCTCCGGCAAAACAGGCGGGAGCGCGGGCCCCAAGTGGACGGCACGAACAGACCACCAGGTGAGCAAGCCGAAGCCCAGCAGGGCAAGCAGCCAAAGGAGGCCATAGGCTCCAACCGCCGCGCGTGGCAGGCGCATGAGGGGATTATAGCCCGCCGTGCTAGGATTTCCGAGTGCGCATCGAGGCGGTGAGGATCGACGGGCGGCAGGCCCTCAGCCAGGGGGGGCTCACCGCGGACGACGTCGTGCAGCTGGTCCGCTCGGAGGAGTTCACCTGGATCGACATTGACATCAGCAACACCACAGAGAGAGCGCTGACCGAGCTCCTCGTCGACCGGCTGGACTTCCACCCCGCCACCGTCCTCGACTGCTACCAGCCCTCGGCCTACCACCAGCCCAAGATGGACGAGGAGCAGAACTACAAGTTCATCACGTTTCTGTACTTCGAACAGCAGCAGAACGGGGCGCTGACGGTGCGCGAGCTGAACGTCTACGTTGGCGAGACCTACGCCATCACGGTGCATCGCCACCCTTGCGAGGCGTACCTGGCGGCCTTCAAGCAGATGCCCAAGCACATCAGCGAGTACCAGCAGCGGGCGATCCTGTTCCTTCACCACATCCTGGACACTGTCGTCGACGGCTTCAAGCCCATCCTGCACGGCATCGAGCAGCGGGGAGACGAGCTAGAGTTGGCAGTGCTGCGCGGCGAACGGCGGCACCTGCTGATCGTCCCGCCCTTCAAGCGCCACCACCTCGAGTTGTCCGACATGCGGCGAATCCTCGAAAGCCGACAGGCGCTAGTGATGCTGCGGCGGACGCTGGCCGGGGAGAAGGCCATCGTCGACCAGCTCGTCGGGGAGTACGACTACGAAGACGCCCCGGAGGAGAGCGAGGAGATCGCGATCTACTACCGCGACATCTCGGACCACATCGGCAAGTACTTGGAGATCATCGAGTCCGAAACCGGCACGCTCAACCACCTGATGGAGGTGCACACGCTGATCACCGGTCATCGCACGAACGAGATCGTCTACGTGCTGACGATCATCTCCACCGTGATGCTGCCCCTCAACCTGGTCGTGGGCTTCTGGGGGATGAACTTCGAGAACCTCTGGTTCGCCCATCACTGGGCTGGCATCTGGATCGTGGTGGCGCTGATGCTCACTATCTCCGGTGGTCTGCTCTGGTTCTTCAGGTCCAAGGACTGGATCTAGCTGTGGGCGAGCTGACGGTGCTGCTGCCCTGCCTCAACGAGGAGCAGGCGCTGCCGCCGCTGCTGATGCGCTTCCGCGATGTGCAGGAGCACCTTCCCGCCCTCTGGCGGCTCAGCGTGCTCGTCGTGGACGACGGCAGCACCGACCGCACTGCACAGTTGGCGCGCGAGCATCATCCGCCACCGGGAACTACCCTGATCCAGCATGAGACGAACCGCGGGCTGGGCGAGGCGCTCAGGACCGGCATCGCCTGGTTCCTCGCCCAGCCGCCGGCCGACTCAGAGCGCGTACTCGCAGTGATGGACGCCGACGGCACGCACCCGCCGGAGCTGCTGGGCGCGATGCTCGGTGCGCTGTATGGGGCGACGGACGAAGCTGGCGCGCCGCTATGCGACGTCGTGATCGCCAGCCGCTACGCGCCCGGCGGCGAGGAGCACGGCCTGCCACGCCTCAGGCTCGCGTACAGCCGCATAGCAAGCTTCGTGCTGCGCCTGCTGGCTCGCCTGCCAGGCGTGCGCGACTACACCTGCGGGTACCGCCTCTACCGGCGCGATGCGCTGGCCCGCGCGCGGGAGCGCTTCGGCGACGCGCTGATCACCGAGCGCAGCTTCGTCTGCATGGCGGAGCTGCTGATCAAGCTCGGGCGGTCCAGGGCGCGCATCGCCGAGGTGCCGCTTTCGCTGCACTACGAGCTGAAGGGCGGGCCGAGCAAGATGAACGTGCCGCGCACCATTCTGCGCTACGTCGCACTGTCCTGGCGGCTGCTCTTCGACCCGCGCCTGCGGTGAGTTGCCTCATTCCCACGGAGTGAGGTGACGCGCCGCCTACGGTAGCACGTTGATCATCACTTCGCGGTAGGTGAACCCTGGGCGGCTGCTGTCGAAGAATGGGAAGGGCACTGACCCGGCCACGGTAATACGTACTTTGGTTCCTCCCTGGTCGCGCGTGACTGTGGTACCGTATCTCAGCGTGACTAAGCCGACATCCTCAGCACTGAACACGTGATTCAGACTGACCTGCTCATGCGGTGGCCCGAGGGGTGAGGGTTGGTGCCCAATCGGGTTGTACTCAGTGATGAAATGGGTTGAGTCGCTGCCGTATCCGCCCGCCACATCCCACTTCATGCGAGGATCCTCCAGGAGGCCGGGATCGAGGGAGGTGGAGCAGGTCAGTGCGATTGTCACAGGCGCACCGACATGGGCAGTCTCAGGTGCGGTAATGCTCTCTATGAAGGGGATGTAAGCATCAAATGCATAGCCGCCGTCGGGCCACTGTGGCCATCGACAGGAACCCATCATGCCAACGGCAAAGAGGAAAGCCAACTGAAGCCCAACTAGAAGCCCGCGTGGGTTGACGACGGCATGGGCAGATCTTCGCGCCATAGCGTTCCTCCTACCATGAATCGATCGCCCGGCGAAAGCTGATCGGTGCCCGCCAAGGCAGAAGATATGGTTCGATCTCGGTGAGCCTTGTGTTGACTATCTGCGCTCTGACTTCGTCCCGGTTCGTGCTGTAAGGCCCGGAAATCGCTGCCCGCCGCGAGTAGAGGTGGTAAGCAAGTGCTGCCACCTGAGGTGCGGCAGCGGATGTACCCCAGAATGTCATGTACTCCGTCGACCTAGTACCTGGGTTATAGGCAGGATCGTCCAACGGGGTTACGGCTGTCCTAGAGTAGTCCTGATTGGGATTGAAGTTGAACACTCCGGATACTGGATAGGTTTGGTCAGGCATGTAGTTAGAGCGCGACTGGGGCGTGTACCTCTCCAAGAGGGTCCTACCGTTCGGGTTGTACTGCACGCCCGTGACCCCAAGAACCAAGTCGTGGGCAGCAGGATAAAGGAGCTTGCCTGCTATGTCATTACCCGCCGATGCGACGTACAGACGATCATTCCACCTCAGGTCTCGCGCGAGATTCCATTTGAAGTCCCCTTGAGTCTTGAACGGCCAAGGGACCTGGCGAACCAAGCTCGGATAGCCGAAGCTCATGTTAACTACCCGGACCATGAACGCGAATTTGGTGTGGCCAAGCTCGAACCGCATGCAGCGAACGGCCTTTACGTGCGACGTTATGCTGAAGGAAGGCTGCCACGTCTCCACGCCTGGTAGACCTTTTGTTTTTGTCCACTGCTTCAACCGAATTGGCATCACTGTCGCTCCTGGAGCTAGGCTTGGTAGGCCCAACCCGTTGTTCGTAGCGCTGTTGATGATGCTCGCCACCTGTGTCCCGTGGCCATTGAGGCGATGCCAATAGGTGTTTGCCCCGTAGTACTGAGGCTTGTCGATCTTGTAGTCTGGCACGCCGCCGCCGACCTTGAGCCAGTAGCTTCGGTCGTAGCATTCCACCCCGATTGCGCTCAGTGCACCCGCATCTTCGTGATTTCGGTACACTCCACAGTCCATCACCGCTACTTCCTGCTGGACGCCAGGGTAGGAGAAGTAGGAGACAGGTGAGTAACCAACGAGGTCATAGCAGTCTGGCCACTTGCTGTACTCACCCGGGTTTGGCGGTTGGCTATAGAGTGGGTCGTTAGGAGGTGCGTAAGCCATCTCTCCGTAATCGCAGATCATCGGGACCGCGTTGGCGACGTGCGGAAGCTGAAGGAAGTACTGCTGCGCAGCCTCCGGCGTGGCGAATCGCTGCCGGTCAAACTCGAAGTCGAACCACGCGATTTCATTGCCCAATAGAGGGGAGATGTCCAACAGTGCGCCCCCGCCGAGGGGTGCACCGGCAATCCCGCTGGCGCTACTCGCCAGCTTCCCGCCGCCCCCGGGGGCTCCCATTCCCCCACCACCAGGGCCAGGCGCATCGGGCGGCTCGAACCAGCTAGCAACGACGTGGAAGTTCTCCGTTGCAATGAGTTGCGTAAGCTCCTGTTCTGTTGCCTCGTTGTCGAAATACACGCACATCCTGTTGGAAACCACTTCCCACTGGTCCCCCCAGGTGCTGGTCCAGACGACCGTCGGCGGCTGGGGGCCCTCGTCACCGGTGAATGTGACGATGCTCTCAAGCGGCTCGTTGGACACGACGATGCTGCCGTTCTGCAACTGGTATGTCGCCGAGAACGGGTCCGGGCTCGTAAGCTGGTTCACGGTGTAGACCGTGCTGCCGACTGTCACAGTGTGGATAGCCTGCACGGGCCCCCAGGGGAGAATGCCATTGGCCCTCAAGCTCGCCTCATCCTGAATCACCGTCGGCCCGGCCTCCACTCTAGCCTCTGGGCCGGTAAGCAGTGCTTGGGTCACCACTGACGACGGCTGACGATGCCGCGAAGACCCAGGAAGCGATGACGGTTCAATCCGAAGTAGGCCCGGCGTCTTGCAGCCGCCAAGCAGGAATGCGCAGACCGCCGCAGTGATAGCAAACCTGGAGATGGTGGTCCACCTCGTCCTTGTACGCATGTCGAATCCCTCCTCGCCTGAAACCCCAAGCCCATCAATACTTACCGTCAATACCTACCGCAGCGCCGCGCGTTTGTCAAGCACCAGTTGGGAAACCCACCGCCAATTTTGGCCCAACATGGTGCATTGCGCCAGAACGGAAACGCACAAGCTGCCCTTGGGGCCCGCGGCGCCGCCTACACCTGCCGCCAGATGCCCAGCGGGGTGCGCTCGTCGCCCTGGCCCAGCGGGTTGTCCGCCAGGCTCAGCTCCAGCAGGCGGTTGCGCAAGCGGCTCACCGTGCTCGCCACGCACCACGGCGGCAGGATGTCGTTGACGTCGACGATCGCCACGTCCATCCCGCTCGCCTCCTTCAGCCGCCGGCAGGTGCCACGTGGGTCGGCGGGGCCGGGGATGACGCACTCGTAGAACTGCTTCACGCCCATCGTGTGCTCGGCGTCCATCATCCGCGCCTGCGGCCCGGCGGCGGCGTAGAACCAGCCCTTGCGCCTCAGCGCCCGCCCCACGACGTGCCACGCGCAGCCGAGGAGGATGCGGTGCGCGCCCGCCAGCTCGAAGGCGTACTCCATGGCGTAGGGGCTGCGCAGGCCCACGCCGTAGGGCGACTTGTAGACGTGGCCGCTTAGCCAGCGCGCCAGAGCGGTGGGCTTGATGCTGCGGAAGTCGCGAGCGCGCCCCTGCATGATCGCCAGCGCCGTCTCGGAGATGAACACCACGTCGCCCGCCTGGTAGTGCGGCTTGGCATACTGCCGGAGCACCGCCGCCGCGTCGTCCGCCTCCGTAAGGATGTGCGTACAGAGCATGATGCGGCGGAACGTCAGGCTGCCGACGGAGATGTCGCTGTATGCGGGCGGGGGAGACGGTTCAACTCGCGGCGCAGC
>Ga0315284_10016837_pt1 | contig 10357 bp, 8 predicted proteins | sample YL17G09_16_MG_FD_203696 | JGI IMG/M metagenome (GOLD analysis project Ga0315284, IMG submission 203696) | Sediment microbial communities from Yellowstone Lake, YNP, Wyoming, USA - YL17G09_16 | ecosystem: Environmental > Aquatic > Freshwater > Lake > Sediment | place: USA: Wyoming | collected...
CGACCACGAATCCCACGCTGTTGACCACATACCATTCGGGTTTGAGGAGCAACGCCGCCACCAGCCCGACGGCTATGATGATGGAAAGCAGGAACGCCAGGTCCAGGTCCGGGGCGACCTGATAGACTACGGGCAGGGCCACCACCGCCGTGGAGATGGCCACCGCCACCACGAAGATGGCCTTGATGACCTTCCCCAGGCCGACCCTGATCAAAACAAGGATCAGCCCGGTCATGGCCAGCAACATGACGATGTAGATGATGGGGTTCACCGGGTCATTGGCGTTCTCGAAGGCCCGGTAGTCCGAGGGATAGAAAGGCACGAGCAGGAGCGAGACCAAATGCACGGAAAGGAAGATGAGGAACATCGCTGCCAGGGGTGTCCGGACGCGCATCCTCCCTCTGATGAACGATGCGCTAGATAACGCTATCTCGTTACACTCAGATTCCTTCGGACCTCCGCTCCCAGGAAGGGAATGCTTTTATTGAGGGGGGGCTCGATGTGCGCGCCATGAGACCTCGGAGCATCGACGAGTTCTTTCCCAAGCGGTTCTCGCTCAAGCTGGAGAACGCCAAGACCATACCAGACATATTCGAGGTGGTCAAAGAGGCGGTGCAGGTGAGGGAGGGGGTCACGAGGGCAGGGTTGTTGCTAGGCCTGGCGGAGCTGGGAGGTTCCGCAGATTCGTTCATTGGTGGGTTGCATCCCCTGGGCACGAACATCATCGTCCTCAACAAGGTCCCACTGCGCAGGGTTCAGGACACGAACCCGGAACTCTACAAGCCCTACGTCTTCCATGTGCTGCTGCACGAATACCTGCACACCGTTGGGCTAGTGGATGAGGATGGGACCAGAAAGAGGACCCTCGACATCACCCGTTCTTTGTTCGGAGCGGACCACCTGGCCACCAAGATAGCTGAGGATATCGGGAAGTATCTACCGTACATCACCTACCCGGTGCGCAGGCCCCTGCCCGAGGGCACGCAGATCGAGCTGGTGGAAGGGTTCGATCGCTCGAGCACGACCTACTTCGCTTAGGTGCCCGGGATGAGAGAGGTCCAGGGCGCAGAATGCCGATGACCTGACTCACTGGATCAAGTCGCCCGTTTCTCCTGGCGGCTCTCTTATCGCGGGGTCGGCTGCTCGGTGGTCACCTGGCCAAAGGCCACTGTGCCCGATCTCTTGGTGATCTTGACCCGCGCCCTCGACCCCTTGGCCGTTCCAGGAATGTAGATGATGATGTTCTCCTTGCGCGCGATGCCGTCGCCCTTCTTCCCCACATCCTCGATCATGAAGTCATAGACGTTGCCCTCCACGATCGCCTCCGGCTCGGGGGCTTTGGGCTGCTTCCTCACGTGGACGGGGCGGTGAGCGCCACAAGCTTCGCATTCCAGAATGAGGACGCGGCCTTCCTTGTTGATATGGGTGTCCGGACGGTCGCATTCCGAGCAGAGGACGAAAGTATCTGTATAGGAAACGATGCGGTCGGCTATCTGGATCGGGGTAAGCTTGGCCTTCAGGATGAGCCTCCGGCCCTCAACGTGGCCAGGGGTGCCCAGCTCCCGCAACAGATATTGTACGAGGTGCTCTGGCTCCCGGCGCAATGCTTCTACGATGTCGCCGAAGTTACGCACCACCGTGGTCTTGCCCTCCTGGAAGACGTCCGGCTCGGGAACGGTGAAGCGCTCGTGCTTCTCGATGGTCTCGGGCAGCTTCTCCTTGGCCCGGTCGAGCAGGGATTGGTAATCGTCATTGGACATGTTCATCGAACCCCTCTAAAACCCCTTTGCATATAAACATATCGAGCGGGGCGATGAGCCTGGCTCAGCTCCCGTACCTGCGTCTCACGGCCGCCTGCACCAGGCCGAAGTGCAATGGCGAAGGCTTGCCTGGCCGGGACTTGAACTCCGGATGGAACTGCGAGGCCACGAAGTAGGGATGATCTGCCATTTCCGCGATCTCCATCTTCACCCCGTCCGGGGAGCGTCCGGTGAACTTCCATCCGCTCGATTCCAGCTTCTCGATGTACTTCGGGTTAACTTCGTATCGATGGCGGTGGCGCTCCATGATCAAGGTCTTGCCGTAGAGTTCGAACGCCTTTCCTTCCTCGGCCACCACCACCGGCTGCGCCCCCAGTCTCATCGTGGCTCCTTTTCGCTTCACGTCCCTTTGCTCCGGCAACAGGTCGATGACCGGATAAGGCGTTTCAGGATCGATCTCCGCGGTGTTCGCTCCCTCCATGCCTAGCAGGGTGCGGGCGATCTCGATGGTGGCGATCTGGAATCCCAAACACACCCCTAGGTAGGGGATCTTGCTTTCCCGGGCGAATCTCGCCGTCAGGATCTTGCCTTCGATGCCCCTACTTCCGAAACCTCCGGGGATGAGGATGCCGTCCGCCTTCGCCAGCTCCGGGGTGATGCCCTTCTCCTGGACTATCTCCGAATCAACGAAAACCATCTCCACTTTGGCATCCAGCTCCGCGCCGGCGTGGTGGAACGCCTCGTGATGCGAGATATACGAGTCGCCAAGGTGAGTGTATTTGCCGACGCAAGCTATCTTCACGGTGCGGCTCGGGTTGATGATGCGATTTGTGAAGTCCTTCCACCAGGTGAGGTCTTGCTCCCCTCCTTCCAGCTTGAGGCGCTTGAGGACGTAGTCCGTCAAGCCCTGCTCCTCGAGGATTAGCGGTACTTCATAAATCGAACGCGCGTCCGGCGCAGATATTACTGCCTCCAGCGGGACGTCGCAGAACAATGAGATCTTGCGCTTGATGCCATATTCCAAGGTCTCGGTCGCCCGGGCCACGATCACATCCGGCTGGATGCCTATCGCTCTAAGCTCCTTCACCGAATGTTGGGTCGGTTTAGTCTTTTGCTCTCCCACCGTTCCAAGGATCGGCACCAGGGTGGTGTGCACGAACATGCAATGCTCGCCCCGCCCCAGTTCCGTGTTCATTTGACGGACCGCTTCCAGGAACGGCATGGCCTCGATGTCGCCGACCGTTCCTCCCAGCTCGACGATGCAGACATCCGCCCCAGTGGCCTCCGCCACCGTGCGCATCATGCATTTGATCTCGTTGGTGATATGGGGCACGATCTGCACGGTCTTCCCCAGGTACTCGCCCGTGCGCTCCTTCTCGATGACCGAACGATACACTTTCCCGGTGGTGATATTGTGATCGCTAGTGAGACTGATGTCCAGGAATCGCTCGTAGTTGCCCAGGTCAAGGTCCACCTCGCCTCCGTCGTCTAGCACGAACACCTCGCCGTGCTCGAAAGGGTTCATCGTGCCCGCGTCTATGTTCAGGTAAGGATCAATCTTGATGGCGGTGACCTTCAGGCCTCGAGACTTCAGAAGACGGCCGACGGACGAGGACGTAATCCCTTTCCCCAATCCAGAAATGACGCCCCCCGTGACAAAAATATACTTCATCGGGTTCACGGGAATGGGAGATTCCCTTGAGCCTATTTATCACTTGCCACTGCAATGCGCCTATAGGGTTCTCTGGCCATTGGTAAGGCTGAAGCTGATCGATAAGCATAAAGAAAGCGCGGATGACGCTCGATGATCAATTTGGTGCTTGATGTCCTGCCAGGGAATTGGTTGGGGAGGCACTTAAGCCTCCCCTTGCACGTAGGAGGTGATCCATCTGCAGGTTCCCCTACAGATACCTTGTTACGACTTAGCCCTCCTTGCAGAATCTCAGTTCGAAAACCCCAAAAAGAGATCACCTTACTGAAACCCTACTCGGGTGGCTTGACGGGCGGTGTGTGCAAGGAGCAGGGGCATATTCACCGCTTGATGTTGACAAGCGATTACTACGGAATCCAGCTTCATGAGGGTGAGTTACAACCCTCAATCCGAACTACGATTGGGTTTCGAGATTACCTTCACCTTTCGATGTTGGAGCCCATTGTCCCAACCTTTGTAGCGCGCGTGTAGCCCAGGAGATTCGGGGCATACGGACCTACCGTTGACCTCTCCTTCCTCTGACTTAGCGCCAGCGGTCCCACTAATGTGCACTCCCTCCGGAGAGAAAGTTAGCAATTAATGGTGAGGGTCTCGTTCGTTATCTCACTTAAGAGAACGCCTTACGGTACGAACTGACGACGGCCATGCACCACCTCTCGAAAAATCAGGCAAGGTCATCAGCCTGGCCTTCATGTAATCGTCGCTCCTGGTGAGTTGTCCGGCGTTGAATCCAATTGAACCGCACGCTCCTCCCGTTGCGGTGCTCCCCCGCCAATTCCTTTAAGTTTCATCCTTGCGGACGTACTCCCCAAGCAGCAGGCTTAACAACTTCTCTCCGGCACTGGGCGCCCACAAAGGACCCCCAACACCAAGCCCGCAGCGTTTACACCCTGGACTACCGGGGTATCTAATCCCGTTTGCGCCCCAGGGCTTCGTCCCTCACCGTCGAATTCGTTCTAGTCAGACGCCTTCGCCACCGGTGGTCCTTCCAGGATTACAGGATTTTACCCCTACCCCAGAAGTACCTCTGACCTCTCCCGATCCCAAGTCTTGCAGTCTCCCCGGACTTCGGACAGTTAAGCTGGCCGATTTACCCAAGGATTTACAAGACCGGCTACGGACGTTTTAGGCTCAATAATATCGACCACCACTCGGGCCGCGGGTATTACCGCGGCGGCTGGCACCCGTCTTACCCGGCCCTTACTTCTCCTGTTTTTTAGACAGGGGAACAGCCAACACAAAGTGCTGGCACTTGGAATTCCCTCATCGGGGTTGCCCCCATTGTGAAGTTTTCGCGACTGCTGCGCCCCGTAGGGCCTGGACTCATGTCTCAGAGTCCATCTGTGGGCTTCCTCTCTCAAGGCCCATACGCGTCATAGGCTAGTGGGTCCATTACACCCACTACAACCTGATACGCCGCAGACCAATCCTAAGGCGTCTGAGCTTTGGACCTAGAAGCGTTCCAGCATCCTAGATCTATGGAGTATTATTCTCAGTTTCCCGAGGTTATCCTCCACCTTAGGGCATGTTATCCGCGTGTTACTCAGCGGTTCGCCGAGACCTTACGTCTCTCGACTCGCATGTCTTAATCGAATTCCAATAGCGGTGGCCGCCGGCAGGATCAACCGGAATCGATCCTGAGACAATTCTAAACTGCCTCAAGGATGTATTTATCGAAATTGGCAGTACACCAAGTTTCACCGACGTACCACGATTATTGATATTGCGGTACTTGATCATCGAGCGTCGGAAACGAGAGAACACGTTCGTCGAACGGAGATCTCGATTCCCCATCTTTGTACACAGGTTTGGAATGCGGGTCAATCATGGTTGGCCATACGGCCACACTCAGGACCCAAACGCGACCTGTGCCCGAGGTAGTCTCCCTTAACTTCGGTCGTATATATAACCGTTTCGGGATGCCACCCACTGCGCCATGCATCTCGCATGTCGCACACTCTCACTCTACTCCTTAGAGGTATATGAGGGTTTCTGCCACAAGGCCAGCAATGCCACTACAACAGGGCCTTTGTGTGATTCATCGGACACAACCGGACATCGCGGAAGGCATTAGTTTCTTCGCTCCCTCGCAAGGGTCATGCGAGCCGCCTAGTGAAGATAGGATTAGGTTCGAGATAGTGGCCAATGATGGTATTGAATCCAGGACAGAGGACCTCGTCCATAAGAAAACCTTTAAGTCGATGTCCGTATTGTCAGGGGCCGAAGCGGAGGTGGCCCAGCCAGGCAAGGCGATGGATTGCTATCTCATCTATGCGGGGCAAACATCCATTGTCCGAAAGGACTCGGGGGTTCAAATCCCCCCCTTCGCGCTCCCCTTCTTAACCAGATTTCATTTCCGATACTTCAATCAGCGGGGAAATTGCACCAAACCCCTTCAGATTCTTTCTTCATAGAGTGTTGAGATCACAGTTGCTACCACTTGCAAAGTGCCAGGTTGAGATTTGCGATAATTTATTTATTATTTAGAGTGTTAACTTGCCTTATGGCCGTTTGTCCCCGATGCAAGAAGACCGGGATCGATGTTGAGAAGATCACCGTTGCTGCACATGCCAAGGAATCTTGCTGGCCGTTGGGTGATGAACCTTATTCGTATTGTGACAATCCCGTCTGCGAGGTGATCTACTTCGCCGTATCAGGAAACAGGCTGCTCAAGAAGAGTGAGGTCAAGACCCGGGTCACCTTCAAAGAGAAGAGCCCGCCTCGACCTCTATGCTACTGCAAACAGGTGACCGAAGAGGATGTCATCGCGGCGATAGAGAAAGGGGCTAGGAGCTTCGAGGAAGTGAAGCAAGCCACCGGAATCGGCGGAGGAGGACAATGCAAGATCACCAATCCGGCTGGCAAGTGCTGTTCCAGGAACTACAAGCCCTTCATCGAGAAGGAGCTTGCCAAGAGAGGGATAAAGGGCGACGGCCTGTTAACGATCAATTGATACGTCTTTTCTCTTGAAATAGTAGTATGTGAGGTATCACCAGGCCTAGTCGATTCTTAGAGGATAAGATGAAACAACCGCCATGAATCATTTTCTACCACCTTTTTTTTCTCAACAGGTTCCCCCTTCGCGCTTCAATTATAGCCAGTTATCTCAGTTATGGCATGTCCCTCGGAGCTCACCTCTAAAACCATATCTTGTGTCTTCGGACAGAATCGTATCACGTGAGCTGAATGGTCAGCAAGAGGTCAATGACCATGGCCCTCGCCATCGCGATTATCATCGTTCCTGGAAGCTTGCGTGCGAGAGAGTCACTCGATCATTTCAAGGTGGCCAAGAACCGCCGGGTATGCTCCTTCGCCATATCGAGCGCGTCCGGGGCCAGCGGCCCCCACATGCCGGTCACTGCAAAATGCATGGTGTTCGAACATTTCAGGCCGCGCTCCCTGCACAACTCCTGCAACTTGGAGGCTGCGTTCTTTGAATAGCCCTCGGCCATCTTCAAATTCTTATCGCGTTTCTCCTTGTCCTTGGACAATGGCCCAATGGTGTCGAAGACTACCATTGGTCGGTCCTTCCAGTAGCCAACATCCAGGCTCTCTACGAACTCCTTGGCCTCCTTGGTCATGCGACCTGCCCTGGTGGGCGAGCCGATGAACATGAAGTCCCCCAAGACCGCTCCTACGCTTCCTTCCTTTAGGGCTTTCAGCTCGACCTGGTGACCTTCAGATCTGATCTGCTCCCCTATGGCCTCGGCCACTTGCTTGGTGTTCCCGTGCACGCTATCGTAGACAATGATCCCCTTCAAGACCTCAACCTCCTCGATCTGTGGATGACCAGGTCGCACTATTCTCAGTTCGATTCGGACTCCTCGACCTCGGTGTGAGAGTCCGTCTTTGGCATAAGTGTTTCGCTCTTGGCGGAGTTTGGTATCGTCTTTTTCTGGGAGGTTCTGGCAATTTCTGATTGCACCATGAAGGAGTGCGGTGAGGAATGGAAGGGAGCGAGATTCATCGTCACAGTGCCGAAGGGAGGGGGGCGTCGCCTAAGCGGCCAAGGTCCTTGACAAAGATATATACGCGGAGCTGATTGAAGGCGCGTGAGGTTCTTCGTCGAGACCTATGGCTGCACCATGAACCAGGGCGAGGGCCAGGAGATGGAGCGCAAGCTGGACCACATGGGTCATGAGGTCTCTTGCACGGCCGAAGAGGCTGAAGTGGTGCTGGTCAACACCTGCACTGTGATCGAAGCGACCGAGCTGAAGGTTCTGAAACGCATGCGCCAGCTGCGCAACGAAGGCAAAGTGATCGTGGTCACGGGCTGCATGGCCTCGGTGCAGGCGGATGAGGTGCTGCGGAAGGTCCCGGATGCGTTGATCATTCCTCCCGCCAGGTATCCTGATTTCGAGACCCTCATCGAAAGCAGGTTCGGGGCGGTGGACGCGAGACCAGCTGTTCCGAAGATCAAAGGCATCACCGCCATCGTCCCTATCTCCCAGGGCTGCCTGGGCTCGTGCAGCTATTGCATCACCCGCTTGGCGAGAGGTTCTTTGGTCAGCCGACCTCCGGAACAAGTGTTGGCACAGATCAATGAGGCGCTAGGGGCGGGAGCGAAGGAGATATACCTCACCTGTCAGGACACCGGCTGTTATGGCTACGACCTGGGCACGAGCTTCGCCGAACTTCTGCGGAACGTCTGCCGATTGGAAGGGGAGTTCCGAACGAGGGCGGGCATGATGAACCCGGACAGCCTGAAGGACATCATCGGCCCTCTTGCCGAAGCCTTCAGGAACGAGAAGGTCTACAAGTTCCTCCACTTGCCAGTGCAGAGCGGCAGCGACGAGGCCTTGAGACGCATGAAGCGCGCATATACGGTGGGAGAGTTCGAGGATCTGGTTTCCAGATTCCGCAAGATCATTCCAAAGCTCACGCTCTCGACGGACGTTATCGCAGGCTTTCCTGGGGAGACGGAGAAGGAGCATGTGGCCACATTGGAATTGCTGCGCCGGGTCAAACCGAACATCGTAAACGTCACCCGCTTTTCCGCTCGACCTGGTACGGATGCCCTGACAATGGACGATCAGGTGGTCAGCCGCCTCTCGAAGGAACGTTCCCGGGAGATGGCCAGGCTGCGTTTCGAGATCGCCAAGGAGATCAATGAGCAGAGGGTAGGGGAGGAGACCTATGCACTAGTTAGCGAGCAGGGCAAGGGGGATTCGCTCATATGCCGCGATTCTTCCTACACGCCCATAGTGATCAAAGAGCGCGCCATCCTCGGCGAGCTCAAGGAACTTGAGGTCGTCGGCTATGCGGCCACTCATCTTTTCGGCCGACTGGTGTGAGCTGCAATCAGCACCAGCGCAGTCCAGTGTTTAAATAGGAGCAGGCTAATCGAGGTTTCCGTACAGCCCCGTAGTGTAGTGGTCAATCATGCTGGCCTTTGGAGCCGGTGACGGCAGTTCGAATCTGCCCGGGGCTACTTCCCTTTCACCATTTCTCTTTGTGCGTCACGGTGTCCAGCTGTAGCCTGGGCGTCCTGCGCCAGGCTTCCTTCGGTCGGCCTATGGGCAATAAGGCGACCGGGCGGGCGCACTCGGGCAAGCTGAGGATCTTGGTCACTTCGCGCTCGTCGAAGGCTCCCACCCAGCAGCTTCCGTATCCTTTGCTGACGGCGAATAGGAGGATATGTTCCACGGCCGCCGCGGAGTCCTGCAGGCAGTAGAGCTCCGTGCCTCGGATGCCGTAGTTGCGGATGCGAACGAGGTTGGCGCAGACGACAATGACCACCGGCGCCTCATCCAAGAACTCCTGGCCGAAGGCGGCCTTGGCCAGCTTCTTCTTCGTGTCCTTATCCCGGATGACGATGAAATCGCGCGCCTGCAGATTCCCTGCCGAAGGAGCCAGCTGCCCCAGTCGAAGCGCTTCCATGATCACCTCTTCCGGTACGTCCTCCTCAGAGAACGAACGCACGCTCACCCGCTTCTCGATGCTTTCTACCAGTTCCACATCCAGACCTCCAGGGCTCGTCTGGCAGGGACTAGGCAGCAGGCCTTTAATAAAGCTTCTTGGCGGCAGGCAGCACCAATGTTAAGTAATGTTACGGGCACTTACTGAGTGTGGCCGTGGAGTGCAGCATCGAGATCGATTATCCGGACGAAGAGAGCGCTCAGAACGTGGCCCGTTCCATCTCCTTGGACAACGACCGATACGTGGAAACGAGGCTCGATGGGAAGAGGCTGATGCTCAAAGCGCAGGCCTCCTCCCCTGCCTCCATGCTGCACACGCTCGAAGATCTTCTGTCCTGCCTGCGCGTGGCAGATGCCATCATGGGCGATGAGGGCTCAGAGCTTGACCCCCTCTCGGACCTTGACCGCTAGGCCCTTCTTGATCGCCAGCATCTCGCTCCTGATGAGCAAGGTCCGGCCGATCGCCAGCAGGCTATCGCTTTCGTCCACCACCAGCACCTCGTCCATCGGCACCAGGTCTGGATCGCAATCGACGACGAAATTGCAGAACACGTTCTTGCCCTCGCGGTTGAACGGCACCGAGTCCTGGTTGACGATCACCCTCAGCCTTGGCGAGGGGAAGCCCTTTCTCAGTCGCTCCCCCCCAGCCGGCTTCAAGGAGAAGAAGCCGTCCGGCGCGCGCATGGATAGTATGTGCTCTCCGTCCGCCAACACCGTGCGGATCTTGCCCGTGTTCTTGGACTTGTTGATCTCCACCTGACCTAGTAAAAGGTGGTCGGCCGCTCCCTTGCCGAACTGATAGTCAGCGACGGCTCTGACCCGGGCAAGGTCGATGTTGAAAGTGGATGGCCCAGTGGAGAGCATTCTCAGCATGTCCCGGGTCTCATTGCCGTCATATACCACGCACATGCCGTATTCCTGGTAATGGGAGAAGCGCTCCATGAGCTCGTCGATGTGCGCGCTCATCT
>Ga0315284_10016838_pt1 | contig 10357 bp, 13 predicted proteins | sample YL17G09_16_MG_FD_203696 | JGI IMG/M metagenome (GOLD analysis project Ga0315284, IMG submission 203696) | Sediment microbial communities from Yellowstone Lake, YNP, Wyoming, USA - YL17G09_16 | ecosystem: Environmental > Aquatic > Freshwater > Lake > Sediment | place: USA: Wyoming | collected...
AAGTCCTGCAGGCCCATCTAAAGAGATATAATCACCCACTTCCAAATTATCTAAATCCCCAACTTCCTCTATTAGTTTTATTTCAATTGTTGGTGTTTCTTGTATAGTTTTCATCTTAATTCAATTAGCTCATAGTTTTTCTTTTCTGTCTTTTTTGTTTTTCTTAATGGTTGTGTGAGAACCATTTGCCTTTTTGATGGCCCCTGAACGCTTCCAGTTAAGATTAAATAATCAGTTTTAACATTGCCGAAATTTTTAAATCCAGAAGCAGGGTTTATGTTCTTTTCATTAATGCTGGAAACATCAAGAACTGTACTGTTTAATACATGCCTTGCAAACATGCCCAGTTGTCCAGCCATTGGCGCTCTAAAAGTTACTCTTGCAGGATGCCACGGTCCAAGGCTTCCTGCTCTTCTTCTTCCTTTTTCAGATTTGTGCCCTTTTAATCCTATGCCAAATCTTTTGACAGCACCTTCAAGTCCTTTGCCCTTTGTGATGCCCCTAATATCAACCAGCTGCATTTTATCAAAAATATCTTTAACTTTGATTTCTTTATTAAAATGTTCCTTAACAAAATTTAATTTATCTTCAACATTTCCGCCCAAAGCAATTTCAGAAATATCCGGACTTTTTTTAATTCCAGTAGTTTTTACAACAGAATAGGCAATCACTCTTATATCTTCATAGTCTTTTACATCTTCAATTTTTTCAGAATGTTTTTTTGGAAATTTAATTTTTCTTTTTAATTCCTTGTCAGGATTAGAAGCAAGCACCTCATCAACAACAATTCCGTTTTTGTAAAATCTCACAGAAAGTATTTTCATTGCAGGGCATTCAACAATTGTTACAGGGATTGTGATTCTTTTGTTTTTTGTCATTGAATCAGGGGTGGAATCTTTTACATAGGCCGATTTCATGCCAACTTTATACCCGATAAAACCCATTAATTTTTTAGAATTATTCTCAGAAGAAATTTTTGTCCAGCTAACACTAGGCAATGCTTTTTTAGCTCGTTTTCTTGGCCAGTATTGAAGGCTCCCCCTTCTCGGTCTGGATAGTTTTGCCATTGTTTTTGTTTAATTTTATTTTTCCAAGTTTTACCATTTTTTTTAATCCTAAAAAAATCCACACCATTTATGGTATGGTTTATTGAGTCGATTTTTTGGGAATCTAAAAACCCAAAACAAACCACTCCCTTTAAAGGGTGGTACACTCAGGGTTTTTTGATGGGCTAAATTGACCTTACAGCCAAAGCTGTTGGTTTCAACTTGATTAAAAAACTTAAATTTAATATTTATTAGTTTTTTTGATACTTTATTCAGAAAATATTCATTTATAAAGTTATGCTTCAAACATAACTTCTTTTTTGATTATTTTTCCATCTATATTCATCTCTCTTACCAGCTTGCCCTTTCTTATTGTTTTTTCCCTCATTTTTGCAGGGTCTTTTTCATCTTTTGGAATTATTAAATCATTTATTAAATAAGTATGTTTTATTTCAATATTTTTAAAATTATCAGCATCAAATAAAATTTCTTTTACTAAATTCATATCTTTTGTTTTTATTTTGCAAAAATCTATGCTCGGCCCTTTTTCACTTGTGCTTGGTTTTGCTGATTTTGGCGCTTTTGGCTTTATTTTTAATATTGTTTCATCATTAGAAAAAGATAATGCCAAAAAAGAAGTGGGAAATTTATTGCATAAATCTATTATTTGCTCTTTGCTGAAATCATCATCAATTACATACTGCTTAACTCCCATAAATTGTTTTTTATTTTTGAATTTTAAATCATTTTCTGTTAGCCCTCTTGTGGAAACTATTACTCCTGTAACTTTTACTATTTTGCCATTATTCATTTTTTCAGCAACACTTCTCACCAGCCCATTTGCATATTCCTGTGTTGTTCCTATAGAAAAATTATCTTTTGACTTTGAAGCTTTTACCATTGCTCTGTCTTTAAACTCGCCTCTGCTGAATTTTTGAAACTGCAAATGCACTATGTGGTCAATTCTACCCTCAAAAATCTTTTTTATAAAAGAGTCCATTAAGTTAATTTCAAAATCAAATTTATAAACGTTTCTTTTTTAAAAAGAAACGTTTTTATCGTACTTATAATCTAAAATAATATTAAGTAAACTCCATTCTCTAACATTGCTTTGCCCTCAGCTTAATCTTATAGCGAGAAACATAAATATTCTACCATGTTTTCTTATGTTTCTCGAACATAGCATAAGACATTCTGGTTAGATATTAAAGTCTTATGCTATAGTAATAAAACATGCTATTGAAAGTTTCGTCCCTCAACTTTTTACCTGTTTTAATGAAGTTTTAATCAATGTTTAGTCAATTTATAGATAGCTGTAATTTACTGAAGTTTAGCGAATGAATATGAACAATTGTTTTTTTGATTTTTAATTATGCATCTTTAATGTTAAGTTTGGTGCTTTAATTTATAAGTAGAATACATTTTTAAAGGCAAGTTTTATATATTTGATAATATATATTAATTTAACATAATTCAAAAATGATAGAAGAAAAAACACTTAATCAGATAATTGCCTTAGTATTTGTTGTTGCCCTGTTATTTTTCACTTATATGATTCTAAAGCCAATATTTCTTGCAATTTTATTTGGATTAGTTTTAGCTTATATGTTTAATCCATTGGACAAGCTGATGTTAAAATTATTTAGAAATAAAACCCTGACAACATCTATAACATGCATTATTGCTCTTGGATTAGGTTTTGTTGTTGTATGGTTTTTAATTCCCATTTTAGTGAGGCAGATTTTTGATGCTTATGTTTCAATACAGGCATTTGATATTATAGGATTTTTGAAAAAAGTATTCCCTCCTTTATTTAGTTCACAGCAGGTAGCCTCGACAATTGAGTCTGCATATGGCGCTTTTTTGGCAAATGCAACAAAAATAAGTATGGAAAAATTAACTGCTATAATAAATGACCTTCCTTCATTTTTAATAAAAGCAGTTATTGTAATTGTTGTCTTTTTTTATTCTTTAAGGGATGGAGATAAAATCTTGGATACAATCAGGGACAGCCTTCCATTTAAAAGAGAAACAACAAACAGGTTTATTTTCAAATCAGGCCAGATAACTTATTCAGTTGTTTATGGCAGGATTATAATTGGAATTGCAATCGGCATTCTTTCAGGCATAGGATTTTACCTTGCCGGAGTTAAGACTGTGATTTTGCTTTCATTTTTAGCAACAATTATGAGTATACTTCCGCTGATTGGACCATGGGCTATTTGGATGCCTGTTGTTGTAGCATTATTTATTGGCGGGCATAATAGTGCCGCATTATTTTTATTAATTTACTCTTTAGTTGTTATAACTCTATTTGAGAATGTCTCAACACCCCTGCTCGTTTCAAAAAAATCACAAATGCCAGTTTTACTTACTTTTATAGGAGTTTTTGGAGGGTTGCTTGTATTTGGCCTTTTTGGAATAATACTTGGCCCACTCATAATAGCTTATCTTATGGTATTGTTTGAAATTTACAGAGAGAGAAATAAAAAAGAGCAGGTTGGAGCTTAATAAAAAACAAGTATAAAAAACAAGTATAAAAAACAAGTATAAAAAACAAGTATAAAAAACAAGTGAACCTTATATTAATTTATTCTTAACAGCCTCGCGTTGCGCGCTCGGCTCCTTCAAATGCTAAATCTTCAGATTTAAGGATAATATGAAAAATTAGTTGCTTTCAGACAAACTAATTTTTCTGATGAATATTTTTGAAATGAACTTAATATAATAATCCATTAATCTATGTTTAAGCGAGGTAAAATAATGGTATATTAGCAAAAATAATTAATTTGTTTATCCTTACTTCAATTAAAGCAATGTATAAGCCAGGAAAAGTTATGGTAGAATTAACTAAATAAAATGTTAAATTTCAAAGATTTATAAATAACTACTTGTCCCTAACTAAATGGCAAAGAAAAAACGAAGGGGAAGATGTCATTATTTTGAAGAAAGATTTGCTAATTTGGATGAGCTAGATAGATTTTATTATGAAAATATGGGGAAGAAAATTCCCAGAGAAACACTTGAGCATGAAAGAGCTCATTATGACAAAGCTTGCGAATTAGGTCATGAAGCCGAATTTGAATTAAGATATGGAAGAAATTGTTTTACAAGAATAACAATTAAGTTAAAAGGAAATGTTTCTGAACAAGATTTAATAGCAATTGCAAAAGCTCCAAAAAATCCTTTTTGGGAAGATGAAATGACTGCAAAAAATGCGAGAGAAAGACAAGAAAGGGTGTTACTAGAAAATTTAGGATAATCTAAATTTATCATATCAGAACAATCTATAAAAACCCACTTTTCTTATAAACATAAAATAGATGAAACGTAAAAGAGATGAAACTTAAAGTTAAACATTCTGGCTGGTCAGCTGGCAGGCCTGTGGCAATTCTTAATGAAGATACTGCAAGGAAGCTTTGTGTTAAAGTTAATGACCGGCTTTTGGTGCGCTCAAGCTCTTCAAGGATTATTGCAATCTTGGATATATCATCTAAAATCGTTGGCAGAAATGAAATTATTCTTTCATCAGAAGCTATAAATTATATGAATTTAAAAAAAGAAGGATTTGTTAAAGTTGACATAGCTAAAAATCCCCAAATCATCCAAATTATCCAGAAAAAGTTTATACATAAAAAGCTTGCAGAAAAAGAAATTTTTACAATAATAAAAGCGATTGTTGATAATGCCCTGACAGAAACAGAAATCGCTTTTTTCATATCTGCAATTTATGAGTCAGGCATGGATTTAAATGAAATCGCTTGGATGACAAAAGCAATGGTTAAGACTGGAAATATTTTGCATTTCAAAAGCAAAAAAATTGTTGATAAGCATTCAATAGGAGGAATTTCAGGAAATAGAACAAGCCCGATTATAGTTCCAATTTGCGCATCTGCTGGTTTAGTATTTCCCAAAACTTCATCAAGAGCAATTACTTCAGCAGCAGGAACAGCAGATGTAGTTGAAACAATTTGCAAAGTTGACTTTTCAGCAAAAGAAATTGAAAAGATAGTCAGGAAAACAGGCGCTTGTTTAGTCTGGGGAGGAAGTTTGGGATTTGCACCTGCTGATGATAAGCTTATTAGAGTTGAGAGCCAGATTAATATTGACCCTGAACCAAATCTTTTGGCATCTATACTTGCAAAAAAAATTGCAATTGGAAGCAAGTTTATCCTCATTGATATTCCATATGGAAAATCTGCAAAAGTTGACAAAAAACAGGCAGTTCATCTTAAAAACCAATTTGAGTCTTTAGGAAGAATTTTCAAGCTGCATATTAAATGTGAACTGACAAAAGGCGAAGAGCCAATAGGAAATGGAATTGGCCCTGTTTTGGAAATGAGGGATATAATTGATGTATTAAATAATAATGGCCCTTTGGATCTTAAAAATAAATCTTTATTTTTAGCAGGCCAGATTTTTGAGCTGACTGGAAAAACAAAAAAAGGAAAAGGGCAGCAATTGGCAAAGGAAATTTTAGAATCTGGAAAAGCGCTCAAGAAATTCAATGAAATAGTTGTTGCGCAAAGAGGAGATGTTAAAAAAATAAATTCTTTGTTAAGTTTGGCAAAATTCTCATTTGAAGTTAAATCCCCTAAATCCGGGAATATAACAGAAATAGACAATAAAAAAATTAATCTATTGGCAAGGATTGCAGGAAGCCCAAATGACAAAAAAGCAGGGGTTTATATTTTTAAGCATATTGGAGACGAAATAAAAAAAGGTGAAAAAATTCTGACAATTTATTCTCAATCAAGAAAGCGCCTTCAGGACGCCGGTATATTTTGCAAAGGAAATAATATTTTTGTGATAAAGTAATTCTATAATAAAATTAGTAATAACTTTAACTTCAAAATACCTGTTATATTTCTATCCAATTAATAGTTGGACAATAGATTAGCATATACAATTTTAATAATAGTCATTTTAATTTATCTTTATCTTAATTTTAGATAATTCTATTTTTAATGTTTTTAGAGTTTTAATCATATAATCTTTTTAACTATAAATAATTGTACTCCTTAATTTAATCGAATAATAAAAGAGTTATTATCTGCTTGAAAGTGTAATTAATACATTACTTTAATTTGATAATCTCGCATCAAATTGAAAGAGAGAATAGTATTAAACATTAAGGAGTTCATTTCAAAAAATCAGAACAATAATTTTATCTGCGTCCTCTATGAATATTAGAACCAGGATTTCTAAATGCTGGAGGAGAATGTTGTCTAATTGGTGGTGAAGGCCTAAATGCTGGAGGAGAATGTTGTCTAATTGGTGGTGAATAAGGTCTAAATGCTGGTTCTCTATGATGTTCTCTGTAGATTATAGGTGGAGTAGTTATTATAACTGGAGAGGGTTCATAGTATATAGGCGGAGAATAATATAATGAAGAGTCTATATATCCTATTCCATCAGTAGCACAACCAGAAACTGTTAAACCTAATGCACTAACAATAGCAATAAGTCTCTTTTGCATATAAAATTAAAGCAGAACTTGTATATAAATGTTCTTAATAAGGACGCCGACATTTTAATTAACTTAAAATTATAACAGTTTAGGGTTTCCTGAGAAATAAAATTTTTGGTAAACAGAAAAGTATTTAAATAAGCATATCTTACTGTAAGGAAGTAAGGAAGTAAGAAACAGGAGGAAAAACAAAATGGTTGTTGAAATGATAAAAATGTCTTCAAAAGGGCAGATTGTAATACCCCAGGATATAAGGGCAGAAATACATGCATCTGAAGGAACAATTTTTGCAGTTGTTAGTGGCAGAGATAGTGTAATCTTGAAAAAAATAGCAACTCCTTCAAAAGAAGATTTAATAAAAGATTTAAAAGAGATAGCAAAAGAAGGAGCAAAGAGGGCAGAAAAGCTTGGAATTAAAGAAAAAGATGTTTCTGACTTGATTCATAAAGCAAGAAAAAATAAATAAAATGAAAATTGTAGTAGATACAAATTTTCTTGTATCAGCGACTCAGTGGGATTATAGTGTAAGTCATAATTTGTTGCAAAAGTTAATAAGAAGCAATGTAGAGATATTTTCAACAAAAGAAATCTTAGACGAATTTGCAGAAGTTCTAAAAAGAGATTTTGTATATAATGATGAAGAAATTGAAAATATTATAGGAAAAGTTCTCCATTTTTTAACATTAGTTATCCCAAATAATAAAGTGGAAATTATAAAAGAAGATCCAGATGACAATAAAATTATAGAATGTGCTATTGAATCAAAAGCAGAGTATATTATTTCTTATGATAAACATTTATTAAATATTAAAGAATACCAAGGCATAAAAATAATTCAGCCCGAGGAATTACTCTCTTTATTATAAACTTTACCCCCTACATTTAACTTTAAAAATGTAAGGGTAAAACGCTGACGCCCTACGCCTATAAGAAACTATTAACGCCGGAGTTTTGTAATTATCATATTTTTCAATTAGTTATTAACAGCCATTTCCAAATAGGAATAACTTTTATTCTCTTTCCTTCTTGTTCAAATTCTTCTTCTTGATCAAAAGTTATTATTAATCCTTCCTTAAGCTTAAATTTATTCAAAGATTCTAACAACCCCTTAATCTCTCTTTCTTTATTCTCTCTATTTAAATCATAACAAACTTGAATTGCCTTAGTTATTTTAGTATTTTCTTTCACTACAAAATCACATTCGTTTTTTTCAGCAAAATAATAGACTTCTTTTTTTCTTCTTTTTAATTCTATAAAAACAACATTCTCAAGATTTTTTCCAGTATTTGGAGAAAAATTAAATCCTGCTATTTGATTAAACGCTGTGTCTATCATATATATTTTTTTTGGGGAGTTTAAAGATTTTCTCAAAGAGAAGTCAAACTTAGGCAATTCAAAAAAGAAATAAGAGTTAGACAAATAAGAAATGTACTCTTTTACAGTTATTGAATTTGATAAACCAATGGTATTTTTTATTGAATTATATGTGAATGTCGAAGATATATTGGTTGCTAAAATGCTTATTAACTCTTTTATTATTTTTTGTTTTTTAATAGAATATCTTGCTATTACATCTTTGTATAGAATATTATCAAAAATATTTTTTATATATTCTTTATCATTAGTTTTAAGATATTCTGGAAATCCTCCTAAAGATAAATAATCATTGAATGCCTTTTTTATCTCTACTCTTTTTTGAATTTTATAACTCCAATCTTTTTCAATTCCAATTTCTTTAAATCTTAAAAATTCTAAGAATGAAAAAGGAAATATTTCAAAGGGTTTGTATCTTCCTGTAAGCCGTGTTCCAAATTCTTTGCTTAATAAAGAAGCATTGCTTCCTGTAATTATAATTTTTTTCCCTTCATCTTGAAGCCTTCTAACAAAAGTTTCAAATTTTTCAATATTTTGTATTTCATCAAAAAAATATATTTTTGGATTTCCATAAATTTCCATTAATATTTCATTTAAACTTTCAAAATCCTGCGCTTTAAAGTCTAAAAATCGTTCATCTTCAAAATTAACATAACAGTAATTTTCTTTTCTTTTCATAATCTGCATTAAAATAGTTGATTTTCCACACCTTCTGATTCCTGTAAGAATTATAACTCTGTTGTCTTTAAACCAATTTAATATTTCATCTAAAATATCCCTCTTTACAGCCTTCTCTACTTTTTCTATTTCTTCCTTTTGTTTTAGTACAATTTTCTTTATATCTTCTTTGTTTATCATGCTAATTACTAGTTAGCACTTCTTTATAAATGTTTTCATTGGAGTTTAGCAGATAATATTATCTCTAATTTTGGTTCTTGTTACCATTTATTTATTAAATAATTTTTTAAAGGGTAAACCGCCGACGCCCGTGCTAAAAATTACTTCATAATTTTGGCAAGTCAAGTTTTTACAAACTTAACTGAATCGAACCGGAACCGGTTCGATGTGATATTTGATTTCATTCAATATCAAAGCGCCGACGCCCGGAATCGAACCGGGAGGCCCCGAAGGGCCCTGCTTACTTGAGTATTCCTTGTTAAGGAAGATGTGTGAGAGGAAACCGTAGGTGTCCTTCATTCTCAAGGCAGGTGGAGTACCATTGTCCCACGTCGGCGTAAAATTGGTGTGCTTTCGCAACGCTTCAGTGCATTGTATTTTTAATACACTATATTTCATTAAGTTATATCTCTTTTAAATGTTTTTGTATATTCACTTTACAAATTCAACATTTTCCAAATATTCAAACTCTTTGTCTCCAGTCAGAAACTTAATTTTTAATCTTAAAGAGACAGCATAGCCAATACAATCTGTCATAGACCTTTTAGGATTTTCTTTTTTTATATCTGAAGCAATAATAATATCATTATTATTAAATTCAACAATGCTCTCAGAAAATTTTTCTAATAATTCTTTAGCTTTTTCTTTGCCCTTTTCCTTTAAAATTCCATAATGAATCTCAAAAAGATTTAATTTTGTTAGAACTGTTAAACTTTTTTTATATGCTCCATAATTTAGATTTCCTTCAAGCATTTCAAAGATAGCATAACTATCAAAAAAATAAGTTTCATCAACCATTTTAATTATATCTCACACTCTTTTTTTAATTCCTTTACTATTTCTTTGACTGGTCTTTTGAATTTAACACTTCCGAATAACTCTTCAAAAGGAGATTTCTTAACAATTTTTAAAGTAACTTTACTATTTTCTTTTAGATTTTCTTTTTGAATTACATTAAGGGGAATTACTACTCCAAGAGAATTTCCCCATTTTCTTGCTATTGAATTAAATGTTTGTTCCATTTTGAAATGATTGGCATTTTAAAATCCAGAAACCTAATGATAAATTAAAAAGGTTTCTTGATATAATTATATATCTAATTATACTTTATAAACATTTCTATAATCAAATTCATATATTAAATATCAAAATAAATTTAACTTCAATTAAACTCCATTAAAACCAAGCAAAGGTATATTATTTGCAAACAAATATCAATCTCTTATTCTCCTCTTATCTTCTTGTTCAGTATTGGCCTATTATGCCCTTCACAAACTCTTATTGCTTCAGGAAAAGTCAGTTTTTCTTCTATTAATTTCCACCCCAATCTTTTTCCTGCTTCAATAGCTTCTTCCTCATTAGAAAATAAAATCCTGGTATATAATTCATCATTTTTTTCAAAAATATATTCACGTTCCATTTATTTCCTTTAACTGATTCCTTTTTAAGAATTTATATTGTAATATTGCAAATAAAATAAATTTAACTTCAATTAAACCATGCTAAATTGAGGTAAGGATATATTATTTTGCTCATATTAATACAAGTTTTCCATAGAACTCTCTCTAAA
>Ga0315284_10016840_pt1 | contig 10357 bp, 10 predicted proteins | sample YL17G09_16_MG_FD_203696 | JGI IMG/M metagenome (GOLD analysis project Ga0315284, IMG submission 203696) | Sediment microbial communities from Yellowstone Lake, YNP, Wyoming, USA - YL17G09_16 | ecosystem: Environmental > Aquatic > Freshwater > Lake > Sediment | place: USA: Wyoming | collected...
TTATGCAGGAACAACAACCAGAGGTTATGCCAAGACACGTAACAATTTTCAGAGGCCTTAAATACGAAAGCGTACAATTATCTTGACACTACTTAATAGCATAATATATTGACTTGCAATATAAAGTAAGTTATAATATTCTAAAATATAATATAAAGGAGGTGAATAAATTGGTTTTGCTTAAGGAGAAAAAGAGAGAGATTATCGATAGTTTTAAGGTTCATTCCAGGGATACCGGTTCAGCCGAAGTCCAGGTTGCAATTTTGACCGAAAGGATTAATAACTTGTCGGGACATTTTAAGTACCACAAGAAAGATTTCCATTCTCGCCGCGGGCTTCTTATGTTAGTAGGAAGGCGCCGCAGGCTCCTCAATTATCTCAAGGATAGAGATATCAAAAAATACGAAGAAGTTATAGAAAAGCTTAACTTGAGAAAATAAATCCGTCTTTTTTATCGGTCTTAATAACGGAATACTATTATGCAGGATAATCTAATGAAAACTAAATTCGGAAATAACGAGTTAATTCTAGAAACCGGCAAAATGGCTAAGCAGGCAAACGGATCAGTTGCTGTTCAGTATGGCGGAACTGTGGTACTGGTTACTGCCTGTATGTCCAAAGAGCCCAAAGAAAGGCAGGGCTTTTTTCCTCTAACTGTAGAATATCAAGAGAAGACATATGCTGCGGGAAAGATACCGGGCGGTTTCTTTAAAAGAGAAGGCAGGCCGTCCGAGAGCGAGGTTTTAACAGCGCGGCTTATTGACCGGCCCATACGGCCGCTTTTTCCTGTTGGGCTTCTTAATGAAATTCAGATTATGGCGATTGTTTTATCCAGCGATGGAGAAAATGATCCCGATATCCTTTCGGTAATTGGCGCATCAGCGGCTTTGTCGATATCCGATATTCCTTTTAACGGGCCATTAGGTTGCTGTCGCGTAGGGCGCCTTGATAATCAGTTTATTCTTAATCCTACGTATGAGCAACTTGAGAACTCAGATTTAGATTTAGTGGTAGTTGCTAATATTAAAGGTATTGTGGTGCTCGAAGCTAAATCTAAGGAGGTATCCGAGGAAGTATTCTTAGGGGCAGTTAAATTCGGCTTTGAGAACCTCCAATGCATAATTGGCTTGCAGAAAGAATTTATGCGGCAATATGGAAAGCCCAAGGCTGATATTGAGTATAAAAAAATAGACCCCCTGCTAGAGAAGAAGGTTGAAGAGTTATCCAAAGAAAGATTAAAAGAAATTTGTAAGTTAAGCCAAAAAGAAGAACGGGAGGAGGCGGTAGATTTATTATCTAAGGAGTTAGAAGCCAAACTTATTCTCGAGGGGCATTTAGCTTCGGATATTAAAACGGCTTTGGTTGAAGTAGAAAAAGGCGAGGTAAGAAAGAAAATATTGGTTGAAAATGTGCGCATAGATGGACGCGGATTTAAAGATATCCGGCCTATTACTTGCGAGGTTTCTGTATTGCCGCGTACCCATGGTTCAAGCCTATTCACGCGCGGCCAGACACAAAGTTTAGCTGTTACTACGCTGGGCACAGGGGAAGACGAACAACTTATTGAGGCTTTAGAAGGCGAAAAATATAAATCTTTTATGCTGCATTACAGTTTTCCTCCTTTTAGCGTGGGTGAGACTGCGCCTGTGCGCGGCCCGGGCCGCCGTGAAATCGGCCATGGGGCTTTGGCTGAGAGGTCGCTTTTGGCGGTTATGCCATCCAAAGAGAAATTTCCATATACTATAAGGGTAGTTTCTGAGATTTTAGAGTCCAACGGCTCATCAAGTATGGCGACGGTTTGTGCAGCAACCTTATCATTAATGGACGCTGGCGTTCCTATAAAAGATGCAGTAGGCGGCATAGCATTAGGCCTTATTAAAGAGGATACAAAGGCCGTTATTTTAACTGATATTACGGGCCTCGAAGACCATTTTGGCGATATGGATTTCAAAGTTGCGGGCACCAAAACAGGTATTACTGTTATACAATTAGACTTAAAGATAGACGGCATTGATTTAGATTTATTAAATAGATGTTTTTCGCAGTCAAGAGAGGCAAGATACTTCATTTTGGATAAAATGAAAGAGGCCCTGGCCCAGCCGCGCCAGGAGTTGTCCGCCCAAGCTCCGCGTATAGATATTATCAAAGTCAATCCGGAAAAGATTGGTGCGCTTATTGGCCCGGGCGGTAAGACTATAAAGAAGATTATTGCCCAAACAGGCGCGAGTATTGATATTCAAGATGACGGAAATGTTTTCGTTGCTTCAACCGATGCCTCAAAATCTAAAGCAGCAATCGAAATGATTAAGGCAATAACCGACGATATTGAAGTCGGCCGTATATATATAGGTAAGGTAAAGCGCATAATGCCTTTCGGCGCTTTTTGTGAAATTGCCCCTGGCAAAGAAGGGCTGGTGCATGTTTCTGAGTTAGCTGATTCTTTTGTGAAAAACGTTGAAGATATAGTTAAAGTCGGCGATGAAATAAAAGTTAAGGTTATAGGTATAGATGAGTTAGGCAGAATTAATTTGAGCAAAAAGCAAACAGAAGAAAAGTAATTAAAAGTGAAAGAAAGAAGATTAAATGAGGTTCGCGGCGTCATCCTCGTAGCCGTAGGCCTGATGGTTTTAGCCAGCCTGATTAGGTTTGAACGCCTTGACTTGCCTTTTTATACCTCTCATCCTAATATCCCGCCCAAGAATCTCCTGGGTATATTTGGTGCGTATCTGGGTGGAATAATTGTATTCTTGTTCGGCAGGCCCACCAGTTTTCTTATTCCCATATTCATTCTGATGTTAGGGATAAAGTTTTTTAGGCAGCAGATACCTTATTTAAGTATACCGAGGATTTTAGGAATTCTAATTTTGTTATTATCCATTAGTTCCCTTATCGGAATGTTTAATTTAAAGAATGAATACGTCAGGTTCTATTACGCAGGCTTTTTGGGAGCCGTTACTTCTAATTTTATTACCTCATATTTTAGCCGATTAGGCGGATTTATTATCTTTGTTACTTTTATTATCTTATCGCTGGCATTGGTTACTGAAATTCTAATTTCCTCATTGTTTTTAAATATTATCAATAAAACTAACTCTATACTCAAACCCATCTTTAGTTTTAGAATGAAACCCAAGCCCGCGGTAATAAAACCGGTAGTCACTGAAAGAAAAGAACCCAAAGAATCTCTGGTATCAGCAGCCAAACCTAAAATATCCGAATCTGTCAATAAGCCGATATTGTCTTCTAGACCTAAGATTCAAATAAAAACAAAGCTTGCGGTTTCGGAAACAAAAGTAAAGCCGCAAGAACTAAAAATCGGCGATTACCATTTACCATCGCTTGATTTATTAGAATCGCCTCCTCCGCTTGAGGCCAGGCAAATTAAGGAAGACCTCGCTGCTAATGCGCGTATTCTGGAAGATACCTTAGATGATTTTGGCATTTCGGTTAAAGTTACAGATATTGAACGCGGACCGGTAATTACACGATATGAACTAGAGCCTGCACCGGGAGTAAAATTGAATCGTATTGTGGCTTTGAGCGATGATATTGCCTTGACAATGAAAGCGCAGTCAGTAAGAATTGTGGCGCCTATACCGGGAAAGGGCAGGGTGGGCGTAGAAGTTCCTAACACTCAAAGCACTTTTGTTTATTTAAAAGAGGTACTGGCGTCTTCAGAATTCCAAAAGTCAGAGTCAAAATTAACCCTTGCTTTGGGTAAGGATATTGCCGGTCAGCCCGTGATGGCAGATTTAGGTGATATGCCCCATCTTTTAATTGCCGGGACCACCGGCTCAGGTAAAACCGTATGCGTGAACTGTTTAATTTTGTCTATGCTTTTTAAGGCAACTCCGAATGAACTGAAGTTTTTGATGGTTGACCCTAAGATGGTAGAATTGGCGCCTTTTAACGGTCTTGCGCATCTTTTGTGCCCTGTGGTGACAGATGCCAAAAAAGCATCGGTTGCCCTTAACTGGGTAGTAAATGAAATGGAGGAGCGTTACCAGCTTTTAGCAAAAATAGGCGTAAGGAATATTGAGGCTTATAACCAGAGACAAGAAAAGCTTCCTTATATTGTGATCATTATCGATGAACTAGCTGATTTGATGACTGTGGCGCGTGATCAGATTGAGAATGCGATAACTCGGCTCGCGCAGCTTTCCCGTGCAGTAGGAATACATTTACTTCTAGCTACGCAAAGGCCTTCGGTAGATGTAATTACAGGAGTGATTAAGGCAAATTTTCCTGCACGTATATCTTTTAAGGTGGCCTCTAAAGTGGATTCGCGCACAGTCCTGGATATGAATGGAGCGGATAAACTTTTAGGCAGAGGCGATATGCTATTTTTGCGGCCAGGAGAGTCAAAATTAGTCCGCGCTCAAGGTTCGTTAGTTAATGATACAGAGATCGAAAGGGTAGTAGATTTTATCAAGTCTCAAGCGGAGCCGGTTTATGATGAGGAAATCTTAAGAGAACAACAAAAATCTATTTTTGTAAACGGACAAAAAGACGAATTCTATGAGCAGGCAGTTAAGGTTATCATGGAGAGCGGCCAGGCGTCAGTATCAATATTGCAGAGGCGCCTGCGTCTGGGTTATACGCGCGCTGCCCGTATTATTGATATGATGGAACAGGAAGGCATTATCGGTCCTTTTGAAGGAAGCAAGCCGCGTAAAATCTTAATTGATAGAGAAGCCTGGCTTGAGAAAGAGATAATGCCAAAGGTGAGCAAAGAGTGATGGAATCAACCGGAACCAAACTGAAAAACCTGCGTTTACAAAAGGGCTTAAGCCTTGAAGAAGTACACAAGAAGACGAAAATTCACTTAAATATACTTAAGGCTATAGAAGAGGATAGCCTCATAAATTTTAGTCCCGTGTATATAAAAGGATTCTTAAAAATCTACTGTAAATTCTTAGGCGTTGACCCGCGGGATTGCATGCCTGATTATAAAAAACCTCAAACTAAAATTAGCTACGTATCGGATTTACAAGAAAAATCCGCGTCATCGCTTAAGACACTTTCATTAAAACTTTTTTCTCTGAAAGCTATGCATATAAAACCAAAGACAATAGTTACGGTTGTCTTGATACTTATTTTTATCATTGGGTTATTTAATTTAGGTAAATTTATCTCTTTTAAGGCAAACCGCTCATCCAGAAGAACTGCACTACCCAGCGTTGCTTCATCCAAACCAGACAGCAGGGCCCCCATAAGCAGATTACAGAATTCGCCTGCGATAAAAATAATAACCTTAGATATATACGCCAAAGAAAATTGCTTTATACAGGTAAAAGCCGACGGCCGAGTTATTTTTCAGAATATCTTAAAGAAGGGCAGATCCGAAAGCTGGCAGGCAAAAGATAAAATAGAACTCTCTTTAGGGAATGCCGGAGTTGTAGAATTAGAAGTGAATGGTAAGCGCATATCGGGCCTCGGCAGAAGAAATCAGGCAATTAAGAATATACTGATTACAAAAGAAGGTTTAAACATAAAGCGATGAGAGATAAATATAAGGACGGAGTCTTAAGTATAGGTTGCCCTAGAAACTTAGTGGATTCAGAAAGTATTTTGGGTGGATTAGCCTTGAGAGGATATCCTATTGTAGATATAGATAAGGCAGATGCGGCAATAGTGAACACCTGCTGCTTCATAGAAGATGCCAAGACCGAATCAATAGATGCCATATTGGATTTAATTGATTTAAAAAGAAAAGGCAAACTTAAGAAGATAATTGTTTATGGTTGTCTTGCCGAACGTTATAAAGATAAATTACATAAGGAGCTGCCAGAGGTCGACGCCTTTGTGGGAAAGACTTCTTTAAATCATAATCTGGCGACGTTTCCTCTTACTCCCAAACATTATGCATATGTAAAAATCTGTGAAGGATGTATAAATAATTGCAGTTATTGTATTATTCCCAAGATTAAAGGAAGATTCACCAGCCTCGATATAGATTCCATACTTGGTAAAATAGAAAGATTCGATAAGAATAAAGTCTCGGAGGTGAATATTATTGGTCAGGATATCACCGGTTATGGTTTGGATTTATATGGACGCACAAGATTGCCCGACCTCTTAAAGAAGATAATAAAGATGAGCCCAAATATCGGTTGGTTAAGACTCCTTTATCTGTATCCCAGCCGTATCAGCGATGAATTATTAGAGTTGATTCAAAATGAGCCTAAGGTTTGCAAATACATCGATTTACCCTTGCAGCACATAAATGACCGTATATTAAATTTAATGCACAGGCAGACGACAAAGCAGGATATCTTAAGGATTATTGATAAAATTAGAAAAAAGATTCCCCGCATAGCAATTCGCACTTCAATTATAGTGGGATTCCCTTCAGAAACAGAGAAGGATTTTAAGGAATTGTTGGATTTTATCCTAGATGTAAGGTTTGAAAGACTGGGTGCATTTATCTATTCTCAAGAAGAGGGCACGCAGGCATATAATTTTAAGAATCAGATTCCTGACAAAATAAAAAGAGAGCGTTTTAATACTCTTATGATGCAACAGCAAAAAATCTCCCAGGGCGTGAATAAAGAATTTCTGGGTGAGATTATTGATGTCTTAATAGATGAAAAAGAAGAAGATTCTTATTTAGGCCGCAGCCAATACGATGCCCCTGAAGTAGATGGCCTGATTTATGTAGATTCTCAGAAAGCACTAAACGTCGGAGATTTTGTCAAGGTAGAAATTACAGATACATTAGAATATGATTTAGTAGGTAAGACATTACCATGAATATTGCCAACAGGTTAACGGTATTAAGAATTATTCTCACTTTTGTATTTGTGTTTTTCTTAACTTTTCCCTTCAAGGGAGCTTGGGTTCTCTGGGCAAAGGTTACAAGTTTGGTTATTTTTATCTTCGCAGCTCTATCGGACTTTTTTGACGGCAGAATCGCGCATAAGAAAAATATGGTTACGGATTTCGGAAAACTTATGGACCCGATTGCAGACAAGATTTTAGTATTGGCAGCATTTACTGCTTTTGTCCAGATGCAATTAATCGATGCCTGGATGTTTATAATTATTGTATCGCGCGAAATATTAATTACGTCATTACGACTTTTTGCGCTTAATAAAGGCAAGGTATTGTCAGCAGCCAAAGTAGGAAAACATAAGACGGTATCTCAGATGGCAGTGATATTCTATATATTAGGATTTATTGTTTTAAAAGAAATCATGTTAGCCTTTTTTACCTGGAATCCTGCCTGGGAGAGGTTTTTCCGTAATAGCGCGTATATCCTTATGCTACTCACTGTTGGGCTTACCCTTTATTCTGGGTTGTACTATCTTTGGGAGAACCGTAAAGTAATTACTAGACTCTAACCCTTCTTTTTTCCATGAACATATTTAATTTTATACATTCGCGGCCTGAAAACTCCAGCTTTCAGGGTTCGGATGAGTTAAGGCCGCGAAGTATCAACCGTTACGGCTCCATCCCTTCGGGCTGGAGTAGCCGTAGGTTGATTATCAAGACAATAAGTACCTTTTTTTATGTTGGATATCTGCCATTTATACCTGGGACATTTGCCAGTATAGCCGCTATATTTCTATTTTATTTCGTCAAAGATAATAATTTTATATATATATTATTAACTCTAACTTTGATAGCCTTAGGATTTCTATTAACTGGGAGGGCAGAGAAAATATTTAATAAGAAAGATGCAGGATGTATTGTGATAGATGAGGTTTCTGGTATGCTATTAAGCCTTATATTTATACCTTACGATATAAAATTAGTAATAATGAGTTTTGTTTTATTCAGAATTTTAGACACTTTAAAACCGTACCCTTTAGATAGACTACAGAATTTAACCGGTAGTATAGGCATAATGAGCGATGATATTGTTGCAGGCCTTTACACGAATATTATTCTTCAGGTAGTTTTAAGATTAGTTTCATTCAAGGTTTCGTAGATAGGGCCACGTGGGGTGAGTGTGCTTTTAAATAAAATAATCTTAGTAACGTAAAATTCTAACCTTTCCCCGTTTAATTCAGCTTTATTCTTCAAATCCTGAGCCAACTTTTCCCGATTTAAAGAAGATCTTGTTCTGCCGATAGTTATATGCGAAGAAAACGGCCTGTCTTCTTTAGGAATGCCGATTTTAGCGATTTTTTCTTCTAATTCTTGGGCTATCTGTTTAGTCTCTTTATCTCCTATATCAACGCCTACCCAGATTACGCGGGGAAAATCTATTTTTGGGAATGCTCCCAGAGAAGAAATGTGAATCTGAAATTTATTTTTTTCTTTGGCAGTGTCATCGATAATTTTAATAATCTCCTCTAATTTTTTATCGTCAATTTCACCAAGGAATTTTAAGGTTAAATGTATGTTATTAGGCTCAACCCATTTAACATCTGCCTTGGAGGCTTTTAACTTTTCTTGCAGGCGGCGTAAAGAATCTTTTATTTCGCTTGGTAGCTCAATAGCAATAAATGTCCTCATGGTTATCTTTTATAGGGCTTTGTCTTTCGCGTGCTGTCCGCCAAAGTTCTGTGGCGGACTAATGCGCGCTCCAGCAAGAACCTTAAAATTATACTAATCCCTTTAGCAATTCTAACGCCTTTAAGGCTGCTTTTTTTCTTACGGTAAGCCGATTACCCGTAAAAATAAATTTTTTGCAGAGCTTTTTGTTTTTACTATCAATAGCTATAAATACAGTCCCTACAGGCTTTTCTTTTGAGCCGCCGCCAGGACCGGCAATGCCTGTTATGCCAATACCAAAATATGCCTTAGTTATTAATCTTACTGATTTTGCTAAAAGTTCAGCTACATTTTTTGAGACTGCGCCTTTTTTGGCAATAATATTTGCGGGTATCTTTAAGATATTTTCTTTTGCCTTGTTACTATAAGCAACCACTCCTAAGATAAAATATTTAGAACTGCCGGGTATTTGGGTAAGATAGTTAGAGAGGAGTCCTGCGGTGCAGGATTCAGCTACCGCGATAGATTTTTTATTTTTTATCAAAAGGTTATGTATCTGGTTTAGAATATGTTCCATCGCCACTAATATTATAAACGATTTTAAAGGGATTAGTCAATACATTGTTACCCCCCTGAGCCAAAAAAGAAGTATAAGCATTAAGTAACGTATCGAGATCAACAGCGGGGGCCATTAATAACCGTTTATCTAAATCAGGTTTCTTCTCCTGAGCTAACTGCCATGGTGTTTTATGCTCTTTGTAAGTATTGGGTCGCTCAAGATTAAAGAATAGCTGATAGGTTGAGGCCTTAACCATAAAATCTTCTCTACCGGAGAATCCTTCTATTTCATAAAACTCTGTTTCCATGAGGCCGTGCACTGTTTCAACATCGGCCTGCATCCTGTGCGCTCCGGGGAAGATTGTGGTGTGTATTTGCCCGGGAAGAGATTCTATCGCCTGAGTATAGGCAGAAGGGGTTTTCGCATTCCATGAGCCGCAATATTCAGAACCGTTGTCTGTCTGCCGGTATGCCGAATTATCAGGCAATGCCTTGTATTTAGCCAAGTGATAATTGATGTATTCTGCAAAGAGCGTGGCCTGTATTAGCGATAGCTCATTGGCGAACCCCAAAAATAGGATGCCGCAGCTTATCTCTCTATTGGTATATTGGACCGAAGGCAGATTAAGCTGTTTCATCTGTGGCCAGTATTCGGGAATATCCGTTAAATCCTTGGTATCCTCGCAGGATTGCTGGAATAGATAAAACCGCTTTTTGACTTCGCGCAGGTTGCGTTTGGTAATATATTTCTTCTTGCGTTTTCTGGACGCTACACCGGCTTCTCTCCAGAACTTACGTATAGTCTTGGGAGCCTGTTTAAGGCCTTCAAGAGTTTTGACTTGCACTGCTCCCAGGCGGCGGTATTTCTTCTTTAAGCTAACGATATGATCTTTGATACCTTTAGGGGTTGCGCGCGGCGAGTGATGCGGCCTGCGGGACAAATCAGCGAGGCCTGCATAACCATTTTCTTTAAACCGCTCAAGCCATTTGCGTACTACTGGCGGCGATGTATCAAATACCCTTGCAGTCGGCTTAACGCCGTGGGTAAGTGCGTATTGAACCATTTGATACCGGTGTGCTCGTTTGTCTTTACAATTACGCATAATCTGATAATATGATAGCGGGCACATACAAGAGTCCTCCTTTCGTGAAGGGTACTCTTAATCTACATCAGTATGTGCCTTTTTTCATGAGATATCTGCTGGCCGTCATCTTGACCAAATTCACTCCACCACTCGCTCACGCGTTGCCATTGCCAGAATTCGCTGTAGCGCGTCTGCCAGATTGGAGTTGGGGCGTATTCAGAATATCTATCCTTTTCAATACTGCGTAAAGACAGTGCAGGTGCTTTCGATAA
>Ga0315284_10016841_pt1 | contig 10356 bp, 15 predicted proteins | sample YL17G09_16_MG_FD_203696 | JGI IMG/M metagenome (GOLD analysis project Ga0315284, IMG submission 203696) | Sediment microbial communities from Yellowstone Lake, YNP, Wyoming, USA - YL17G09_16 | ecosystem: Environmental > Aquatic > Freshwater > Lake > Sediment | place: USA: Wyoming | collected...
TCGTACGCCTGCACCAGCGTCTCAAGATCGCGCGGGTCGCCCGTCAAGACGAGGCCGTTCATCGTCACGTAGAGTGCATCCCCCGGCTCGGCCGGGTAGAGCACGCGGAGGCTGCCAAACAGGTCGGTGCGCTGGCCCGCGGGATACCGCCGCATCCAATAGCGGGGCGTGCCGGCAGAGAACTCGCCCCACGCGGGGAGAGCGGGCCTGCTATGCCACACACGCCCGTCCGTCTCTCCCGAGCCCGATGTACTCATCCGCACCATGTCCCAGGCTTCCTGTGCCGAAATGATGGAGTACTCGCCTACGCTACGCAGGTCCAGGTCTCGATATGCCATAGACCACACCTGCCCGTCACTTCCCACGCGCACGTCGGCGAAAGAGTCCATCAACGTCCAGCGCTCGTCCAGGACGCGGAAGAAGCGGATTGTGTCACCAGAGGGGTAGGCGGTTCGATACGGAAAGCCCAGCAGGCCGGCAGTCTCCAGGAACCTCTCGGCGCTCCCCACCGCCTGGTCCAGGGGGGGCAAGTTCCGTGGGGGATATTGGTAGTCGCTGCGCCACGGGGAGTGGCTCCAATCGGTATAGTCAAATGAGTCTGTACGGTCCACGAGCACCTCGCGTGGCCCGTCAGCGGCGGTCAGCCAAGGCACGTCGCCCGGCGTCACGGCTGCGTCTAGCGGCTGGGGCGCGTAAACCTTCGCATCCAGCCCCAGGCGCGCCGCCACCTGCCGGACGTACTCGACGGTCAGCGGTGCAGGCTCGCTCTGCACGTAGAACGTCATCTGCGCGGGGCTTGCGGGAAGCGTCGCGTTCAGGACGAACTCTGTTTGGGGAGATACGATTTCCGCGCCGCCTCCGCCCCCATACCCTCCGCCCACCAGCGCCGATAGCGGCGGCAACGAGGCCAGTTCGATCTGGCTTGCCGGCGAGGACGCCGGCGGTCCAGGCGTCTCCTGAGGGCTTGCCGGCGAGGACGCCGGCGGTCCAGGGGTCACCGTTGGGGGCTGTATTGTTTCTCCTGAGACTGCAGGTGGAGCGCTGGTCGGCAGTTGGGCCACCTGATCGGGACCGCCGGATAGCGGCCGCAGCACGTACAGCACGACCAAGAACAGTACGGCCAGGGCGGCTGCTCCGGCCAGGGGGAGGGCAATGCGCTTGCTCATAGAGTTCCTTTCTCGCCGGCGTTCGGCCGGCCTGGTAGAGGGTCGCCGTTGTGCGACGGCCCTCAAACGCTGCTGCAATCCGGCAGCGAAATCTGGGTCGGGTGGATGTGCCTGGGCCAGGGCCACCAGGCCTTCCAAGAGGGCGGCCTCTCCCGCCAGCACCGCGTGTGGACGAGCAGGTTGCCGGCCCGATTGGAGCGCCGCCAGGTAGACGTCCAGTTCTTCCGCCTGCCTCTGTTCGTCAAAGGTACGCACGTGCCTACTCACTGTGACACCTCCGGGGCGAAGGTAAGCCTCTCTTGCAGTTTGCGCAGGCCGCGGTGGACCAGCATCTTGACGGCGGCCTCGCTCTTGCCCATGATCCGGCCGACTTCAGCCGCACTCAACTCGCCAAAGATGCGCAACGTGAGCGCCTGGTTCTGTTCCGGAGCCAGCGCCTGCAGCGCCCTGGAGACCCGCTCCAGTTCCAGGTGGGTCGCGGCGACCTCCTCGGGGGGCGGGTCGGAGTGGTACAGGTCTTCTACACTTTCCAGGGGCACGTCACTCCGTAGCCCGCGGTAATGGTCGGCCACCTTGTGGCCGGCGATGCCCAGCAGCCACCCACAGAAACGTCCTCGACCGCTGTAGCGTTCGACGTGCTCCAGGGCGGCCAGGAACGTCTGCGACGTCAGGTCCTGGGCGTCGGCCACGCTGCCGGTGCGGAGCAGGTGAAAGCGGTACACACGGTCCACGTGGCGGCCGTAGAGTTCTGCAAAGGCCTGCGGGTCGCGGCCAGCCCGCCGGGCCAGGGCCTCGTCGTCTTCAGCCGGTGGACTCGCGGGCAAGCGGGTTTCGGTGTTACTCGTCGTTTGACTATGTTGCATACAAGAGATTCCGTGGATGAGGCCCGACGGGTACGTCGGGACATCCATGTTCGCTCGGAATGACAGATGGCCGCTGCACTCGACATGACGGACTGGCTGGCTCTATCACTCATGTCGTCATGCGGGGCCAAATCGTAACGCACCAACCACACGCCGTTGGCACTCCCGGCGTGGCTCCTAACTGTGGCACAGTATACCCGTGGCCTGGGGGATTTGTCGTCACCCAATTGGGGGATTGGGCGGGGGATTTAGAGTAATCCCAGTTCCTCCGCCCGCTGGATGGAGTAGACGATGTCGCCGGCGACGACCTCGCGGCTGACCCCGGTGGGGAAGACGGTGTTGCCGTCGTGCCACACGACCCCCTGGCGCAGGTGGAAGACGACGATGCGCGGTACTCCCCCGCCGTCGTTCTCGTACTCCCAGGACGTGGCCAGGTCGGGGAACAGGTCCGGCCCCTGGCGGCGAAAGAGAAGGCTGACCGGGACCGGCCGCCTGGGACGCCCTTAATCTTACCATAACTTGGGCATCCCCGCAACGTGGCCGGCCGCAAGGATCAGGGCAATCGCCGCTTGGCCCATTCGCACGTTGAGCGGATACGCTTCGTCCCAGCCAGCAGACCGGCCTGGTATGCGGGTCGGGAGTTCGATCCACCCACGGCGCAACGGGTCGAAGGCCACCAGTTTCCCGCCTGAAACGCGGAGCCCAAGCCGGGCCAGGCTGCCATTCTCCAGTTGCGCGTAGACCGCTCCCTTCTTGCCGACGTAGAAACCAGTTGGCTGCATGCCCACCGCCAGAGAAAGAAAGAGCCCGGTCGCTTACGACTTGCGACCGGGCTCTGTGATCGTACCCAGGGTAGAAAACAGACGTCCTGTGTCTCTAGTGGTGCCTGTGGGGTGGCCCACAGGGGGCTATTCGATTGGCCGTATTATACCGCAGTCTGCGCCGCTGCATAGGCCATAATGGTCAGCTCTCAGGGCTTTTTCAGAGTCCATCAAGCAGACGGCCAGCATGCCAGCATGAGCTCCTGCGGCAGAAGTGAGCGGGGTCAGTCAGTCCCGACATCAAACTGGCGAATTGGGTTATTGACTTTCGCGCAAAATTGCAGTACACTATCAAGGGAGGGGAACCGCCCTGATGTCAGGGATTGTGACACGGAGCCGACAGGCGGCCTAGCGCCGGAAAGGAGAGTATGCAAATGAAAAAGAGAGTGCCCTTCGTTTTGATGTGTCTGTTGACAAGCGTCATCTTGGTTGCTTGTGGCCCTTCGACGCCGACCAAAACCGTGGATGAATGGGTTGAAATCCTTGAAAGCGGGGACGAGACCGAACGATTGGAGGCTGTTATTGCACTAGGGAAAATGGGCCCGGCGGCCTCTGATGCACTTCCCCAACTATTTCTAGCTATAGAAGGGGAAGACGTTGTGACAGGTGCTTCTGAGGGAAGTTTCGTGGATGAGGTTGGAACATCAATCGCTGCCATAGCTGAGGAAGATGCCGTCTCTTTGTGTGAGCCCTGGTTCTCGTCTGGCAATCTTGGATACACAGTGTTCTGTGCGATTGAGGTACTGCCGGAGGTAGGAGAAGGAGCTGTGCCCGGCTTGGTTGATTTGTTGGCTACAAGCGACGACAGGTTAACTCGTGTAGGCGCTGGTTTGGCCCTAGAACAAATCGGGGGGCGGTGCGATTTTGGGCATAACGAACAGCTTGCTGTGAATGCACTACAGACCGCTGCTAGTAACGACCCTGATGACGGAATTCGTAACCTTGCCCAAGAGGCTCTAGGACTCATATCTGGATGCCAGGAGTAGTGGCAGAACTTGTGCTAGGCCACATAATCAGCGCTGTACCTGACCGCGTTATCGCGTGCGCAAATCGGCGGCTCCATCCGCTTTCGGGCGGCCTCGTAGCGAGGGCGGTTTCCCGCACCCGCGCGGCGGCTGAGCCGCGGGCCAGTGGGCGGCTAAGTCTATGGCTGCCACGAAAGGAGGGCGAAATGAACTGCAGGAGGTTGTTACTCCCGGCCATTGGGGTAATATTGGTTATGCTGTTTATCGTTGGATGCAGTGCTCCCGTTGCACCACCCGAGTTACCAACAAACACACCCGCACCGGTCCCATCGACAGCGACACCAATTCCACCAACAGCCACATCCACATCAGTCCCACCGACAGCGACACCAGTTCCGCCAACCTCCACGCCGACGCCAGTTCCGTCAACACCCACCGCCTCACCGAACGAGACCAGCATGTGGTGCGATGTTTGGTGCTGGTTGGAGGGCCCGGCCGGCGATCCAGCCTCCCGCAATCCGATGACTGGCCTTGATGCCATAGTCCACGGTCGCGATGCTGTACGCAATCTTGCACAGATTGTGGTCAAGTTACCGAGTGGGGAAATCGTCACCCTTCCGCCATTCGGCGACATTCCCTATGGGTGGGAAGGAAGGGTCTTCGGAATGACCCAAGGACTGCCCCAGCCTGGCGGAACCTACACCTTTACCGCCCTCGACACCGACGGCAAGCCGATACGGGGGGCGGTGTGCAGTGATGTCTACGTCGGCGGTTATGAATTGGACCCACCAACCAATGTTCAGGCTGAGGTCATCGAGGCTGGCATTCTGGTCACTTGGACCCCGTCCCGCGTCATCCCTGGCGCCTTCGAGCCTGATAAATCGCCGCCTCTTGGCTCTTACGTAATCTATTTCATTCCGAAAGAAGGGGGGACGGTGTATGCCTGGGGCCCCGGAGACAGACCATTACTCGAGATGTCTCACCTCATGCCGTTCCGTCGCCAGGATTTTGGCCAGGGTGACGCAGGCTTGGCCTTGGAGGAGATGGAGGATGGGGTCTACTACCTGAGGATGGACACCTCCACTGTTGCGCCAGAGGGGACGGCTGGAACGGATGTTGAATGTTATGCACATAATCCGGCGGAGAACATATGGATTGTCATCGAGGGAGGCCGGGTGCGGGTTGAGACACCATAGCGTAGCAGGAGGTGAGCGGAGTGTCCGCCGGGCAGGGCCTGGCTGGTTTGCGTTGAGAGTGCTTGGGTGAGTGTCAAGCAGGGCGTGTGACAGCCTTCCCACGAGGCATAAGAAAGATACCCTATACCAGAAGACCCCGGCTTCTTGCGAGCCGGAGCCTTCTACTTGCGCAAGCCAGGGCCGAGGCAGTGGCCACCAGGAAGGCTATGAGCACCCTGCCCTGGCTCTAGCGCACCTCCGCACGACAAGAATCTGGCTTTGGGAAAGCCCTCGCCAACTCTTTCGCGTCCTGCTCCGGTTCCACCTTCGCCACCTTGACGATGTGCCCCAGGTGGACGATGATCAGCCCCTTGCCAGGCTCGGTCAGGATTCTCTTGAGTACCTCGATGTCATCTTGCATCGTCATCGCTGCACTCTCCCCGCCGCCCGCTGGTGCCGCGTGGCCTTGCGACGATGCGGACGCCGGTGCACGTGGGCGACGTCCTCGTACTCTGAGTCGTCTTCCTCCGCCTCCTGCTCTTCGTCAATGATAAAGAGGCGGTTCAGCACGTCGGCGGCGATAAAGAGGCACGACGCGATGTCCTGGCGCAACTTGGTGTCAGGCATCCTCCAGCCCGCCAACTGCATCCAGATGCCCTGAATCTCCTTCGGCATGAGCAGTTTCTGCTTGCCCAGGATCAGTTTCAGGGCCACGACCATGCGCATCTTGTTGGTGTTCACCTGGACGCCTTCGACCAGCATCCCCTTCTGAGCGAACACCAGTTCGTCGAAGCCCTTCTGCGTACCGGAGGCGTCGAAGGCGGTGTAGATGGGCCTGTACGCCCTGTACCATTCCTCCATCTGGTTGATGAAGGGCCAGTAGGAACCTTGCCCGTCTACCCAGTGGAAGGCGGCTACCTCAGCGGGGACCTGGGGAAACCCCGTGACCTTGAGCACCACGACCACGCCGCTGTTCCGGTCGGGTGGCGTGTTCTGGCCGGGGTCCCCGATCAGGACGTAGCGGTCGAACTCGTTGGGCGGCGTGACCCACAACACCGTGCCCGCCCGCTGGGCCTCCTCCACGTAGTACCCGCGCAGGTTGTTCTCCCTGGCGTGCCGCATGGGGTACGGCTTTCCCACCACCCGGGTGATGAGCCTGCTCAGGCGGGTCGGCCGTTCGTGCCGGTTGTCATAGTCGGCCAACTCCTGGCGGATGGCGTCGTACATCTGCCTGGCCTGCCAGCCAACCGGGGCCGCGTCCATCGCCGTTAAGTTCGGGATCATGCAGCACCAGTACGTGAACACCGCGCCGATGCCCACGGTCTTGCCGGAACCAAAGCCGGCGATGCTCGTGGCGTCCAGCCACTTGTCGTGGGCGACGGCCATCTGCCAGGCCAGGGGCACCCAGGGCACGAGCTCGCCCTCTGCCAGGTCTCAGGTATCGGGCGAGGCGGCCACCAGGTCCCAGCGCGGCGTACCGTGGATGGGGGCGAAGTAGTAGGAGGTGAAGGCGCTCATGCCGCCGGTCCCGATCCTGGCCGCCGCCTCCATCACCTGCAGGTCTTCCGGGGTTAGCCTGTACGCCATGCGGCTCCGTTTCTACTGTAGAAATCGGCGCGGTTCATCCCCTCATCCCGCAGGCGTCCTCGATTATCGGCACGATCCCGTCCCAGTCCAGGTTTCGCCCGGCATACTTCAGGCCGTTGTCCTGTAGCCTCTGGCGCAGGTCGTCCCGCACGACATGGCCTCGACGGGAGCGCAGGCTCGCCCCTCGTACCGGCTGGCCTTGAGCAGAAACAGCGCCCGCGAGTACAACTGGCGCATCTGGTTGTGCTCCATCATCTGGACAAAGTAGTACCGGCGCACGGCGGGGACCTGAAGCGACCACTGCACCGTCTGAAACCCCGTGGCCACCACGGCGTCGAATGGCCGCGCCCCTTGCGCCACTGCCAGCGGGACGATGGGGACGTTGACGTTGATCCAGGGCGGCGCGGCGAGCCGGCTGGCGTGCTCGACGATGATCCTGATGCCCCCCCAAGGGCCAAGCCCTGGGGTGCAGTAGGCGATCCTAGCCATGGACGCCTGCCTCCACGCGCTAGCGGATGGACCTGGTGTTGTTCGTTCCGAGACAGTAGTAGTAGTAGTCAACCAGGTCAGGGATTGGAAATCCCTGCCTCAAACTGAAAAGTGCCCTCAGGCACTTGGCTATGATAGGCCCTGAGGGGCCTTTTCAGATTTAGACGGCGAATTCCATTCGGCGGCTCCTCGCACTGCCAACCAGGTCAGGGATTGGAAATCCCTGCTCAGACTGACAAGTGCCCTCAGGCACTTGGCCATGATAGGCCCTGAGGGGCCTTTTCAGGTTTAGACGGCGAATTCCATTCGGCGGCTCCTCGCACTGCCAACCAGGTCAGGGATTGGAAATCCCTGCCTCAAACTGACAAGTGCCCTCAGGCACTTGGCCATGATAGGCCCTGAGGGGCCTTTTCAGATTTAGACGGCGAATTCCATCCGGCGGCTCCTCGCACTGCCAACCAGGTCAGGGATTGGAAATCCCTGCCTCAAACTGAAAAGTGCCCTCAGGCACTTGGCTATGATAGGCCCTGAGGGGCCTTTTCAGATTTAGACGGCGAATTCCATTCGGCGGCTCCTCGGCATTGTCAACCAGGTCAGGGATTGGAAATCCCTGCCTCAAGCTGACAAGTGCCCTCAGGCACTTGACCATAGGCCCTGAGGGGCCTTTTCAGATTTAGACGGCGAATTCCATTCGGCGGCTCAAGCCTTCAGTTCGCGCTGGCTGAAGTCGCCGGCGTACTGAGGCGCGACGCTGCTCAGGCCAAGGAGTGGAGCGAGGGGGAAGTCGCGTTCTCCGACCTCACCCGAGGGCCTGGGGCTCGACGCGATCTGGGAGACGTTTCCCGGAAGCCCTGCTGAGCAGCCGGAGGAGACCCTGTTCACCACCAGGTCGGGCAAGGTGGTGGGCAAGATGGAGTTAGTGACCCTGGCACTGGACGACGAGCGCCGTGCGATGGTGGCCCGCCTGTGCGGGATGGACACCGACGACCCGGCGCTGCGCCTGATGGTGCTCAAGGCCATTGACTACATCGAGGCGCAGTTGGTCGCGGGGCCGACCTGGATCGAGGAGACGCCAGAGGCCGAGCCGGTGGTCAAGGGTGCGCTGGACCCCATCGCCGTGATCCGCAACGGCGTGCAGGAGACCATCAGCGGCGAGGAACTCGCCCAGATGGTCAACCGGGCCAGCGACAACGCCCCGATGTGGGTCCCCGACGAGTTCGTGGACTACAGGGAGACGGACAGCCCGTGGTCGTCCTGGCTGGAGGGCGAGGAGAACCGCGCCTACCGCAGCCCGTATGCCGACGACGCCGCCTGGCCCAAGAGCGTGACCTGCAAGATGTGGGCCGAGCGCGTGGCTGCGTGGAAGAACGTCGGCGACGCGGATCAGGTCTTCGCCGCGATGGTCGGCGGTGAGTGTGAACTCTCCGAGGACGAGCAGCGCGTGCTCGTTCTACTGGAGAATCTCGCCGACGCCCTGAGCGAGGAGACGGACGGCAGCGCCCGCACGGTGGCCTCTGCTCTGGCCAACAAGGTGCACGCCCTCGGCGTCCGCGTGAAGGCGGAGGACGACCAGACGCCCCAGGAGGCGCTGCGCGACACGTTCGCGTGGTTCCTGGGCGCTGAGGTGGGCGGGTGGGAGTATGAACTGCCCACCGCCGATGGTCTCCGCAGGAGCGTGGAAGAGTGGGTGGGGAGGGCGTGCAACGCCAAGGGGGTATGACCGTCGCAGGCCGCCGCGATCCAGGCGCTGGCGCTGTACGGTGCCAGCCCCACGGAGGCGCGGGCTGCCGCTCAGGCGGCTTTCAGCGCCCGTTAGGGCAAGACGAGAGTTCGGGGCAACCCGGACTCTCGTTTTTTGCGCTCATACGGTCAGATGGGAGCCCCCGGCCAGTGTAGTGGGCTTGGGCTCAGGCATACAGCACCGACCGGGGGCTCGCAGTCCCGCCCCCCTTGTGTACCAGGCGGAGGTTTCTGCTGTGGCGGGGGAGTTTTCTCTGGGCCGGGAGGTTTTTTTGCTGCGGCGGTGATTCTGCGGTGGGCATCCTGGCCGCTGCGATCCAGGCGGTCAACCAGCAATCTGGCGGAGGGAAACCGGCTCAAGTCCTGAAACTGCCATGTCTCGGGGCAATAACGGCAACCTTAAGGGCCTCCCGCAGGATCGACAGGTATCTCTATGGTCTTCGTTCCACTCCTCGCAATAGACACACTTCCTGTGGTGTCAACTAGGCCTGCTACTTGTGACTGCGGCAATCTCGATTCTGGCAGGCGCGATCCCGTCCGCTATTCCACGTACCGCATTCGGGGCACTGCCAGTCTGATGGGTCGTGCTCCTCGTATTCACTCTCGAAATCAGGGCAGTCTTCCCCATGCCATTTGTCAACCCACTCATCGAAGTGCAGGCAGTAGACATGGCTCCCACCCTTCTTGGTGCCTCTGCTACAGTACCAGCAGTAATGGTTTGCCATTTGCTCTTCCTCCTGGTCGAACTCCACCATACAGGGGGGTCATCGTTTTCAAGCTGGAATATGACCCCTTGGCCATAGAACAGAGTTCATCGTGGCGACCAATCCTATTTCTAGCGAAACACTCGCAAGCTGACTAGGCAAATGAAGCAGGTCACCAAGAGCAAGGACACTACAACGGCTGCAACTATTAGCGCAGTCCTAGTTTTCTTTTTCCTTCCAGCAGACTGCCTCAGCTGTTCTGCCAACCGAATATACCGTCTCTCTGCCTCGGCCCTAAGCTCCCTAGCTGGTGTTGACCCTCCCCCGGTTTCGTGGGCAGGGAGTTAAGCGAAGGTCCGCTCTTGCTGATAGTAGAGTTGCTCATAGGCTTCCGGGCTGAGATAGCCCAGCGCCGAATGACGTCGCCGCCGATTGTAGAACGACTTGATGTAGAAGAACACGTCCACCTGCGCCTCGTCGCACGTGTGATACATACACTGGTGCACCAGTTCGCTCTTCAGCGTACCGAAGAAGCTCTCCATCGGCGCATTGTCGTACCAACTGCCAGCGCCGTTCATACTGGCCTAGATGCCGTGGTCCTTTAACAACGCCTGATACGTGCGGTCGGTGTACTGACAGCCCTGATCGGAATGGTGGATCAGGCCGGCAGTGGGCTGACGCTGACGGAGCGCCATCTCCAAGGCGTCTATGGTCAGCTCACTAGTATTACAGCGCAAAGTTGCGCACATCCGGTTTGACTAGGAACAAGAAGAGAGACATGGTATCGTTCTCCTCAAACCCATACACCAAAGGAGACGAGGGCCATGTCCACACAGATTATAGCAG
>Ga0315284_10016842_pt1 | contig 10356 bp, 11 predicted proteins | sample YL17G09_16_MG_FD_203696 | JGI IMG/M metagenome (GOLD analysis project Ga0315284, IMG submission 203696) | Sediment microbial communities from Yellowstone Lake, YNP, Wyoming, USA - YL17G09_16 | ecosystem: Environmental > Aquatic > Freshwater > Lake > Sediment | place: USA: Wyoming | collected...
CTCGTCGTCTTTGGAACCTTAGGCCTTATATTCCACTGATCCTTTATCCTGCCAGTCTTCTCAAAATCACTAACATTCCAGATATTACCAGGGACATATTCATCTCCAAGGGTCAAATAAACAAGAGGCTCTCTACCAGAAATCCTAGCTTCTTCCCTCTTCCTAATGATATCCTCCCAACGTATCATAGTCTCTCTATCTGGCTCAAAAACCTCAAAATCAAGTCCTCCCTTATCTATGAGGACCATTCTTCCATTGGGTAGAATGCCCCATGAAGAAGCCTTCGCCAAATCACCAGCAGCTAAATTTGGATATGCCTTAATAAGATTCTCAAGCCCGAGAACCTTCAAAAGCCGCTCCTCCCTACTAGTCTCAGGAACATTTTCACCTTCATCCACCCTATAAAGTAACCTTTCCAATTGCTTCAATCTGCTATCCTTAGCCTCCCATTTCCTCATTGCAGCAGAAGTATCAACAGATACGTCCTCTAGCGGTCTCGCCCTCTGCATAACAACAAAATCCTTACCGAAATACAATGGCTTTGCACCAACTTCCTCAAGCTCCATCTTATTCTGCCTAATCCCTGTCGGATTATGAGCCAATTTCAAAACCTTTGTCGGATCATCCTGAAAAGCAAAGGCAGTCCTATCACGCCCTTGACCTAAAAACCTCAACTTATCTAAATCAAAACGCTCCATTGCAACCTGAGGAAAATAAGCAACCATACTAGTGCGAATTCCCCTAGATGCAAGAGAATGCCTATATGATTGGCGATACCAACTCATTCTACACCACCGCCCTTAGCAAATAGATTTCTATAATATTCCTTAGTAGCTTCATCCTCTTGATCCCATGGACCGCTAACCTCCCAACCATCATCATACTTCTTATACCTCTTATTTTTTGGATTAAGGCTTACAAAACCCGTCGGGTAATCCTTCTCCTGCTCTCTGAAAAGCTTCTGATTATGTAAAAATGCGATTGTATCTGGATCCAAATGACCTGTAGGAGTTTTCAACGCCGTATGCTCATCAACAAATTTACCCTCATTAAGCTGCTTAACCTTCTCATTAAGCTTCTTAAAGAAATCCTTCATCGTATTCTCTGTAGGAAAGATGCTGATTGGAGAATGAACCCACTGAGAACGAGCCTCAGGCCCACCAGCGAAATCCTCACGGTCATCAACTAAAATAACATCTCCCTTCTGAAGACCAAGAGACTTTGCCGCCGGAGTAATTGGCTTAAGCCCCTCTTTATAGGCGAGCGAAGAATCCATCATCCTGAATCCCTCCAGTTGCTCATTTGAAATCATATCTTGGAAAAGATCTCCCGCTCCAAGAGTATTTAAAACGGCTTTTGCATACACTGGACCGGCAGCAGTATAAAGAACAAGCCTATTAGACTTTGACAGCTTCTTTAATTCATCAAGCATCCCTGGTCTTTCAAAAACATAGAAATCTCCGCGAATGTCACCCAAATTAAAATGAGGAACTTTCCCGGCCTTCCATTTCTCATAAGCAGCTATCCTCGCTTCATAATCATCAACATTAATCAAACGACTCTCTTGTCCAGCCTTCCTAAACTCTTCAACACCAAGTTGTTCAATCAAGTTAAAACCAAGCGTTTCTTTTAGGTCACTCTCCGTCTCAATATCGGCAAGTGTATCATCAAGATCAACAAAAATAACCTTATCCATCTCCTTTGGCTCATACCTGAGAAATTTCTGCTTATCTGTATGCATAACTGGAGTTGGAGATTCATCAGTATATGGCTCGCCCCAATATGAAAACTTCTTACTAAATGAAGTCTTTGATAAATTTGTCTTTATTCCTTTGGCTGCCAAGGAATGCCTATATTTTTCATTATACCAGCCTTTCATGATTCTCACTCCTCAAATTGCATAGCTGATTCAATACCGGCTCTTTCAGCCTCATCAACAACAGCCTCGGCTCTCCCCTCATCTTCCCTTATCTGGCGCAACCTTCTGACCCTAGCCTCTCTAGCTGAATTTCTTCCCCAATCCATGAATTTACCTCTGGGACCCCTATCATTTATATCCCTAAGAACATCTACGATATTTTCACCCATCATAACCCTAAAATTAATCTCAGATTCTGGTGGTTGAGCATCCTCAGAAATAAAAGGATCTACTCTCGGACCTGCTTTAACTTCAGCCAATCTAGCTTCAGCTTCTTCCCTCGATAAGAAAGCATCACTGGTTTTTCCTCTCCACTTCCCAGTCTTAGGATCAATCATATAACGCTCAACATAATATGGAGTCATCCTGTTAGCCTTTTTTCTTTTTTGCCTCATTAATTCATCCTTTTCAAGCATTTCAGTAACTCTATCGTGCTCATCCTTATCAAACTCAAATCTCTGAAAATTAAACTTACTTTTCATAGAGGTCCTTATACCTTTAGCTGCTAAAGAATGCCTGTACCCTTCATTATGCCATCCTTTCATGTGAATCACCTATATAGACCCTTTTGGGCCAAAATCCTCTTTCCTTTTCTCCATAAATGCCTTTTCAACCTTCTTATCCAAAGGATAATAACCAAATGTCTTGGCATCTGCCCTTGCCTCTTCCTTAATCATAGGATCATTATTAAAACCCCAAACATACTGGATTGTGTGATGTGCAGCCTCATGCGGCAACACATAATTAAGCATATACTCTCTGGCCTCTTCTGGCGCTTCAAGCCCTCTATCAACATCAAGCAGCTCTTCGCCATCGAACTTCTGTGTAAACACATTAATTCTTTTGTCTGAACGCACATATTGCGCCCAGGCCTTATCTTGCTTAGTGGCAGGGATACCCGGATGCCTAAAGTTTATCTCAGAAATTCCAACAAGCTCGTGCTTTGGTATTGCATCAAATGTCTTCTTTACGTCAATTGGCGTAACCGGGTAAACCTGCCTCGAATTTGGGGGATCTTTAACTGTAATTGGAATGCCGTGAGTCTTAGCAACAATTGGGCCATTTAAAGTCAAAGACTTTGTCTTTAGACTTGTCCTTATCCCTCTAGCTGCTAAAGAATGCCTCCATCTCTCAAAATACCAGCCTTTCATTTCGTAACCTCTTTCATTTCGGCCCTCAATAATCTTATCTTGCTAAAATCAGTGTTTGGCTTACCTAATTCAGCACCAATCTGCTCTTCAAGTTCGGATAATTTGTCAAGCTGCTCCTCTGTAAGAGAGAAACTTTTTCTTTTTGATGAAAAATTACCAAGCTCCTCAAATTCTTCTTCCTCATAACCTTCTTTTTTCTCCTGTTCCTCTTTCTCAAGCTCTTTCTTAACTTCTTTCTGCCTTTCGCTCGGCTCAACATCCCCCATTTCTACACCAACTGGAGTAATCATTATTCCTGGAAATTCACGCTGAAGAGCTCTTAACAATTTCTCCCTACGACTATCTTCTTCCCTTTTCTTCACTTCTTCTAAACCAATATCAGCAATCAACCTCTTCCTAACATCATGAGCTGCCTTCCTCTTTTCCCCACGCGCCTTAATCTTCTGTTTAGCAATAATATAAAGCTGAGGATCATCTTGCTTCATCAAATCAAGATATGCTCTAGAACCAAAAGTAGGAAATGATCTGGCATATTTGAAATTAACTCTGGTTTTCACTCCCCTAGCTGCTAAAGAATGCCTAAAACTCTCCAAAAACCAGCCTTTTTTCATAAAGTAGTTAGGGCGGATACCTCATACTTTAGTATGGGGAGGAAGCCCGTCTCCTCGTTTCCGAAAGGTTTAAATAGTTCAACATTCTCTTCACTATTATGCGAAGTGTTGTAACAGCTAAAATCAAAATTCCCACTACACCAGAGATAGTTAATACTCTTTCTGCCTATACCAAAGGTTTGCAGTGCTGCGTTGATACTGCTTGGGAACATAAAATAAGGAATAACATCAAACTGCATTACCTCATCTATAAAGACCTCAGATTGAGGTTCAAACTGCCATCTCAATTGGCAGTTGCCTGCATTAGCCAAGCTTGTGGATATGTTAAAAAAGCCAAATCCAAGCCCATTATTAAAAGAGCAAGTATCGGATACAATTTCCCAAGGAGTGCAAGACTTAAAGGAGACAAGCTCATCTACAAAACATTGATTGGCAGGCAAGAAACTATCATCACTATCCCTGATTGTTACAAAGAATATTTTATTAGTTGGGGCAGTCCAACTGAAAGTCTCTTGCGAATTGATAAACAAGGCAGAGCTTTCTTCTTGTTCACATTCTCTAAAGAGGTCAATGCTGTAAACAACACTTCGCAGTTTGTTCTCGGCATTGACCTCGGAGTAAACAAACTTGCAGTCACAAGCGATAACAGATTCTTTGGTTCTGCTAAAGTCAAGCAAATCAAAAGGAAGTTTAAATTCTTGCGTGGTAAACTCCAAAGCAAAGGCACTCTTTCCGCCAAGCGTCTTCTTCGGAAGATTAGTGGAAGAGAAACACGTTATATGCGATGGGTTAATCACAACATCAGTAAAGACATTGTTTCCAACTTTGATGGGAACAAAATTATTATGGAAAACCTGAAAGGTATCAGGAAACAAAGGAGAGGAAAGCGAATGAACTATTGGATTAGCAATTGGAGTTTCTTCCAGCTGCAAAGCTTTATCCAATACAAAGCTGAACGACAAGGTATTGAATTTGTCAAGGTCAAGCCTAACTACACTTCCCAAATCTGTTCCAAATGTGGAACACTTGGTTCTCGTTCTGGTAATTCGTTTGTTTGCCATTGTGGTTTTTCCTTAAATGCTGATTTGAACGCAAGCCGAAATCTCGCTCATCCCATGCTGGTTGAGCGACAGGCACTCGTAACAGTGCCACACAACTTGTGCAATGATTCCCTGTCCGTTTTGGATATTGTGGTTGAGCATAAAGTTAAAAGCCCCGCACTTTAGTGCGTGGGATTATGTTACTTTAATCCCTGAATTCCTCAAATGCTATTTTTTCTTGTCTTTGAGCCTTAGAAACGGCCCTTTCTTCTGCCTCGGAAATATCCCTAACGATCTCAATTTGAGCAGGAATACCAACAATCTCCGCTGCCTTAAGCTGAGCTATATTTCCAGACTCAACAACTTCGTTTCCACGCATAACAACGAACGGATTCCTAATATTGTTTCCGGACTCCAATTGCTTAACATAATAATTAACATCTTCTGAAGGAACATAAATATTAATTCCGAGCTCCTCTAAAAAAGACAAAATCCTATCGGAACTACTTACTTTAAACTCCCTGAAAAAATCAGGAGACTTATCAATGTGCTCCATACCAGTCTCCCTTATGAACCCCTGAAAACTTAACTTACCTGCAGAAGATCTCCTCGGATGCCAAATATCTGGCCTTCTCTCAGTCGGCACTCGAAGTTCTCTTCTTATCCCGGCCTTCTCCTCATCACTAACAAACTCCTCTTCCGGCTCACTAAAAAACACATTCTCTATCTTTTCACCAGCTTCTCTGCCAATCCTACGCAAAGGAGCCTCTCCAACTGAAAAAGGCTCATCAGCAGTAGTTATTTCCAAGGGCGTTTCTTTTTCCCCTTCAAGAAGCCTCTTAGAAGCCTCACTTAACTCACCATATTGACTAACATCAGAGAAATCACCAGAAAATCCCCTCTTAGACACTTGTTCTCCTTTACCTAAAATCCCAAAAGTCTCCTTTTGAGCTTCAAACTTCTCTAGAATAGGATAGTCGCTTTCTTCTCCTTCAATTCTACCTCTACCTGCACGCGGAGCCTCAAATGGCCTAAGATAAATATCTATCTTTTTAGCAAAACTAGTTTTTATTCCTCTTGCAGCCAAAGAGTGCCTATGACTTTCCTTATACCAGCCTTTCATTTTCCTACCTCTTCAAAACCCGCTTACCGCCCATCGTCTTGTCCATCCAAAAAAATCCAGTCCCGAACAACCTGTCATAACCAGTTACTTTCTTCGAATGCAACTTCGCATCATATGTTTTTTTCATAATAATCACCTTTTTGCTCTTTTAAAAAATTGAACCTGACGCTCCCTGGCAACAGCCTTAGCCTTCGAAGGATATGTACCTAAATTCCTACCTGTTTTTAGGCTATATAACCTCCATTTCCTTTGGCCTGGTAGCTTCCTAATCATATCCATTCACCAGGAACATCAAATACTTTCCTCAAATACTCTAACGGAATCTCATCTTGATCTATTTCTTTAACTTCACCAGCTTCATGACCGGGGCTAGTTTTCATCATATATAATTTACCGGAACTTTTTTCATACATATATACTGGGCTTCCGGTGAAAACTGGTTTTTTAGCAGCAAAACCCCAAATGCTAGTTCCTTTTTTCTCTTCAGGACCAAAAATAGTGGGTTCTTGGTCACTTTCACTTTGGCCAAAACCCATAATTGAGTTCTTCTTCTTATTATGCTGGTAATAGAGCCTATATGACCTATCTACCTCATCCTTGAAAACATTACCATCCATGTGCCTATTAACGAACTTTTCCTCTAAAGGAGCATACTGATCCTCCATAAAACGCCTATTATCCTCTAAAGTCATCAAGCCTTTGGCCTCCAAATCGGCCATAACACCCATCAACTTATCCCTTATTCTTGTCGCAAAAGACTTCGAAATCTCGTGACCCTGATCATATCTTTCTGCGGGCGACTTGAAAACATCAAGTATTTGCTTAGCTTCATCCTTCTTAAACAACATACTAGTTCTAGTCAAAGACTTAGTCTTTAGACTAGTTCTTACTCCTCTTGCTGCTAAACTGTGCCTGTAACTTTCATTATGCCAGCCTTTTTTCATATTAAACCTCTTTCACCAAATACTCTCTTCGACATCAATTTCATCTCGTCATCAAGATCATCATAACCTTTTTCATGTTGAATATCCTTGATCAATTTAGACATCACACCCATTTTTTCATCAGGATCCTTAAATTCTCCTAAACGCGCAAGCCTTTTATCTAATTCTTGAAAAATCTCCCTTTGCTTCTCGCTAATTCTCTCAATTTTTTGAATATCAATCTCATTCAATATATCTCGTCTTCTTGAAGCATCTGAAAAAGGATCACTCTCTTCAATATCCCTAAAATATTTCCCTGATTTAATGTCTTCATCCCTTCGTTTCTCCATCGAATCTCTAAACATACGCAATCTTATCGCTTCAAAATCCCTATCCTTCTCTTCATCTTCTTCTTCTTCTTTTTTCCCCATATTCTGCTGCGTGTATGAAAAAAATCCTTTCAACGGTATTTTCTCATCTTCTTCTTCTTTCCCAGCAAAACCGGCCCTCATCTCAACTCCCTTTATCTCATGTATACCTAAAGGATACAAACTCTGAATCAAACCCTGTAATTCTGGGAAAAATATCGGAACTTCCTCAAAACCAGGCATATTTGAAACCCAAACCGGCCCCTGAGGAACCATACCTACCATCTTAAATACGAAATAATCCCCGTTCTTCATTTCCAACACAAAATCTCCCTTCATAATCTCAGGCACCCAATGAGTCAAATCGTCTTCCATCCTGTAAATCAGTGATTCCTCTGCCCTGAGGCCCTCACTAACTAACTCATCCTCCCTTTCGGGATTTGTCAACAAAGCCATATTTATTAATCTCAAACGCTCCTCATCAACAGCTTGAAAGCTGTTTCTCTTGGCAAACAGGCTTGTTTTTATGCCTTTGGCTGCTAAAGAGTGCCTGTGCCTTTCGTTGTACCATCCCTTCATCTTTTCTCCTCCTATATAAAGGCGCTCTGAGCTCATCACCCAGAGCCGCCCCACTAGAGGTGTCTTATCCGCTATAAGTGCTAATGAAGACCTCGTCTTCCTGATTCTGCAATATCTCACTAACTGTCGTGTTTATAGCCAAGGTGTTCTGCTCAATCCTGTTGACAGTCGCATTAATCACACCAAGCGTAGTCAAAATGTCATTCACATTTGATGCCAAAGTCCCAGTCATATAATCATATGTGTTTACAGTGGTTGTGTTTATCAAAGTCAACCAATCATTCATCACACTGAAATTAGCCTGAACTTCCTGCCTAAATGATGTTACTTCAGTCGTAATTGACAGATTTATTGCATTCATCTGGTTATAAAGCGTTGAATTCACATTGCTAATCGCATCCAAAACCGGAGTGAAATCAACACTCACGTTCCCGGCCACAATCGCATTTATTGCATCAATTACACTAGTATTTACCTCTGAAACGTACTGCCTTAAATCAGTGAAATTAGCAGCCATTGCTGAGAATCCATTGCTTATTGCAAGATCAACTGCATCAAACCTTACGTTCATCGTCGTGTTGAACTCCAGCAAATCAGCTAAGATCGTATTTACTGTACCATTTATCACCGTTGACAAAGCAAGATTATCAGTTACGGTTGTGTTTATCTGAGCAAGAGAAGCTGTCGTATTCACAATAAAGGCATCTAAGTTTGAACTAATTCCGTTGACAGTCACATTAACCTGACCAAGCGTATAAGCAAGATCAGATACTGCTCCAGTCACATTTATACTGGCAATTGAAGCCTGAACCTGACTGAAATTATCCTGAACTTGCGCCTGGAAAGCTATCACCGTACTGTTTATTGCTGCCAAATCATCTATGACCACACCCAATTGACTCAAAGTCTGATTAAAAGCAGATGATAAATGGAAGGAATTAGTAGCTGACTTTGACTTAGTCCCTGCCGCATATATACAAGTCGCCTGATACTCATAAACCCCTTCGGGGCCGTTTGGCGTAGTAAACTCATAATAATGATCGCCAGTAATCGTATTTGTCGCATTCATCAGAACTGGACCCAAAAATATGGTCTTATTCGGATACAAAATTGTAGCGGTACAGTTATTTACACTTACTGCACCCCCAGAAAAGTCAACCAGCCTTACAACTATCTGGCCCAATTCAGAATACCTGTATTCTGTATGGGAAATCATCATCATATTTTCATTTTTCTCAACCACTTCATTTCCAGAAGCATACATCGTCACAAACATCGCTCCACCGAATATGAATGCCGCTAATATCAATCCAAAAACCTTCCACTTAAACCCTATATTTTCAGTCATTGTAAATTCATCCTATTTCACTAGTTTTATCATCATTCTCCTTCTTAAACTTTTGTAAACAACGTAATTTATGGATTAAGGTTCAAAGTCCATTGAGTCAAGGGATAATAATATTGTGGAGTGGTATTTGCCGGAGCAGACACCCATATATTCAACTCCTGATAAGCATACTCCCCAACTATCAACTCCATGGTTAATTGAACTGGCTCTCCATCGACCAATTGAACTGAATCCGCCAGAGTTTTTCCAGCCCTAAAATACCTCGCTGGCAATGTTGCTGCTGGATCTGTAGACCCAATCAAATCATATGCTGTTAAAGTAATGTTGCGTATGTTCTGATTCCCAGTGTTAACAACCCTCACAGGAACATCGCATTTAACATTTTCCAATCCAACAACTGGCCCGCTAAAAGTAACGAAATTCCTATTCCTGGAAGTGGCAATCAAACCATAGTAATTAAGCCCACCAAACGCCTCATATGTTGGGGTTGCCCCAAATCTGTCTGTGATATTCACACTATCGTAATGATATATTCCTGAAGGATCATAGAAATCAAGCTGAACTACACAAGCCCCATCTCCCCCAGTGAAATTACAAACATCTGCCACTTTTGTAGTTCCGTTATTGTTCAACAAAACAGAAGCACCATTTACATCTGAAAATTCATCAGTCACTATAACTGGAACTGCCGCTATCACAACTGAACTCTCATTGGGGATCACAGTTCGGTTATACAAAACTATGTCGGTCTGATTCACGTACAGGATCGTATTGTTCACATAGGTCCCATTACCAAAATCATATATGCTGTTGTTAAACACAAAGTCAACTAAAGTCAAGTTAGCGTCTGATTCCAGATAGGTATCATAAATAACCAGACCGTCACCGATCAGCCTCCTATCTGAACTAGCATTGCCAGATGAAACCATATCATTTGTTACATTCAAATTCACCTTGTTTGTAAATAGATCATTACTATTTCCAAACCAACCCGTCAAATTTATGTCAAACAAGGTAGCCATCGGATCGCTAATCGCCGGATATAAAGTAACATCTCCAACATAATATCTATTGCTGAAGAAATCAGCTACATTCGGTGTTGTCATTGAATCACCAAATATCGGATATTCAACGTGATTCGCAGTCATAGTATTATTGTAAAAGTACAATGTAAAATTATCCCCATTTACAGTTCTCTTTATCGTAAAGTGCAATGTATTCGCAGTGAAATTGCTATCGTGCATCATCATCACCGATGTCCCGCCATTGGAAGTCAACCTAAGATGCACAGTTCC
>Ga0315284_10016843_pt1 | contig 10356 bp, 1 predicted proteins | sample YL17G09_16_MG_FD_203696 | JGI IMG/M metagenome (GOLD analysis project Ga0315284, IMG submission 203696) | Sediment microbial communities from Yellowstone Lake, YNP, Wyoming, USA - YL17G09_16 | ecosystem: Environmental > Aquatic > Freshwater > Lake > Sediment | place: USA: Wyoming | collected...
GCTGAGATGTTTGATCCGGAAGGGTATCAGAGGGCCTCACAGCAGATGGGTTGGCAGAATCTAAAGTATGAATCAACACAAAATGCTCTTAATAATTATTTACAGGATATACTGGGGGCATTTCTTGGACCTCAGTTTCAAGGATCAACAAACTACTTTTCTCATCCAAACTCAGTTACGCAAGAGACTACGATGGAAGGTGGGGGCGGAGGAATAATGGATATGCTTGGACCACTAATCCAAGGCGGTGCGTCTGGTGCTATGATGGCAATGCTATAAATTAAAGGAGTGTACTAATATGGCTGAAGTTATGGACAATCCACAAGGAGGAAATGAGCAGCAAGGTTACTTGTTGGATATGCTCTTCCCTGGATTTAGGCCGATAGAGGGTATGAATAACATGATGGGTGGAATCGGAGATTGGATGACACGACCACCTAATATGGATGTATCGCAACTTGCACAGAATCCAGAATCTATGGGGCCGGCAGCTGGTTTTACATTTACAGGATTACCAGTTCCACAAGGCATGATGCCATCTAATCAACCTGGACCATCATTTGAAGATCAATATAATCAGTTGTCTCCTGGAGATCAGGCGGCAGTAGATTATACTAATTCATATGGAGGTCCTGGTGGAAGTCTTGGTGGACCTGGATTGCAAGGTCCTATGTTCGACATGCCGAATATGCCCATGGAAGGAGTCGATACTCCATATATCCAACCTGGTGGTATTCAAACAGATCTAAAGGCCCGTGAACCACTTTCTCCAGCATCTCCTGGAGGTCTTGGAGAAGGTACTGGAGCACAACCAACTGCGCCTAAACAAGAACAGAATGTACCGATTAGTCAAATAGTACGAGATACTAATCTAAATCCTGCAGATTTATCAATGTTCAAATTGGATGATACTGCAGCTCCTCCTGAATATGATTCTATACAAAAAAGTAATGATGTGGATTATAGAAAAGAAGTAGAACGAATTAATAAGATAATGCCAGATAGACTTGAGGATATTCAAAAGAGGCCAGCTGGTATTACCGAAGGAAAAGGTTTAGGACGACTTATGTTAGAGGGTATTGTTATTAGGATGGCTGGTTATAGCCCACTTGAGGTTTGGAATTCATACGATAATAAACGGCAAGAACAGTGGAAACAGGATGTTGAGTACGCCTTAAAGAAGATGGATGTACGTAGAGAGGCAGAATGGAAGATCCTAAACTACAAAGTTGCTCAGCAAGATAAAGATAGGGATGGAGCATTAAAAAGATCAGAAATGCTATTAAATGCTAATCCTAGACTTGCTGAAAATCCGAAACTGTGGGAAGATATTGGATATGGACTTGGTATGAGTCCTACTGATGCAAAGCAATGGGCTCTTGATAATAGAGATTCAGGTACTGGTAGATTCAAACTTGCCATCACACCGGAGCAGAGATTTTTAAATCAGAAACTATCAGAAATGAAAGTACTTCAAATGGTGTATCCAGAAGCCTCCGCAAAGGATCTGGCAGCAGCAGCTTTCTTTCAGGATAGCAAAGGTATACTGGCAGATGCAAGAACCAAAACTATCAATAAAATCCAACAGTTAGTTATTGATGGGGCTCCCGAAGAAGTAATTCAAAAGGAGAGAGAAAAGTTACTTTCACTCGAAAATGCTACAAAGCAGAGTGGCATAGAGGATTTCTTAGATACAGTAAAGGTATTGAATAGGATTCCTGGCCTTAAAGAAATGATGGGAGAAGATGAGTTCAATAGACTTATAGCGATTGCCGCAGCTCAATCTGCTGGGGTTAAAGGCTACGCACCTCCAGTTGAATCTGCAGCAGATAAAGCTCAGAGAGATTATATTAAAGCTCAGCTAAAGGCACCTACATTTCAACATAAAGTTATCACAACTATGAACGCCAGAGCTGGAGAAAGTAAAGAGTTATACGATGAAGAAGTTAGAAATTTAGATGCAATGGTGAAAGAAGAAGTTAAAGTTGGAGCTAATAAGTTAGATAAGAAATATGCTGATCAAAAGAAAGCATATATGGCCGCCACTACAACTACCATGCAATCAGATGGTACAATTAGAGGGCAAGCTCTCGCCAATGTTATTAACACAGCCAGAAGCCAATTACTGACTAAGGGTATCGACTTTAGCTTGGTAGATATGGATCAAATGGTTACATGGTATGAATCTGGTGCCGATTTAGAGACGATTTTTAAATTGGTTACAAATAAGATATTACCGAAGTATGGCTATACGCCATCTGGAACAGAGACACCCACTGTACCTCCAAAGCAAACGGGACAGCAACCTACTCCGACACCCCAAGGTACTGGGATCTCTAAAGGGTATTCTTCATTAGAGCCCTTAATTACATCAACAGCAAAAGAGTATCAAGTGGACCCTGCTCTATTGGCTGCGATGGTGGAAGTTGAATCCAAGTTTAATCCAACAGCTGTATCTAAAAAAGGAGCAATGGGATTAATGCAACTCATGCCTCCTACGGCAAGAGAACTTGGAGTCAAAAATCCATTTAGTCCAGAAGAAAGTCTTAGGGGTGGAGCTAGGTACATCAAGCAGTTACTTGATGACTATAATGGGGACGTTAACCAAGCATTAGCTGCCTATAACTATGGACCTACTAATTTTAAAAGAAGCAAGGTTCTACCATTAGAAACTAGAGCTTATGTTAATAACGTTCTTAAAGCTAGGACCAAGTATCTTGCACAGGCTTCCACGCCTGGGATGGTATAAAACGAAAGGTGATAAACTATGGCAGTAATGGAGTTTGACCAGTCCGCACGAGATGAATTACAGAAAACGCTAGGTGATCTTCTTCAACAGAAGAATCTTGAGTCCCCTACTCCTGTGTCTAGTGGAGTTTCGCAACCAAGAGGTCCAATGGGAATGAGTCCAGAAGCCTCTAAGCTCTACTACGAAGCTCAGATGAAACAACCTGATATGGTTGCAATTACTCCCAATGATCGAGGATTTATGTCTAACTTCCTCACTGGGATGAAACAAGCTGCGGCTGATAGACTTACCATGCTAGATGGTATAGCAGACTGGGTTTCCAAGAAGTTTGGTGTGGAGAAAGGTGGGGCATTTGGTGAATTAGCTAAGTCATTGACTCCTACTGAAATTGAAACTCAAGATCAAAGCTTTTGGGCTAAACTAGGAAGATCAGCTGGCCATTTACCGCAAATGTTTGGGGAAATATCTCTATTCAATCCAGTAACTAAAGCAGGTCTTGGCGCACTTGGACTTGGAAGTACAGTTGCTAAAATAGCTGGTGGTGGGATTAAACTACTTAAATCTGGAGAGAAGTTAGCTGCTGGTGGAAAAGCTATAGCTGATATCTCATTGCCTTTGACTTTAGGAGGCATGGGAGCGGGAGAAACAGCGATAGCTGGTGGCTCTCCTGGTCAGATAGCTAAAGCTGGAGCATGGGGTGCTGGAACTGGCCTTGGTTTTGAAGCCATGAGACCTTTAGGTGCTCTTACTAGAGTTCCAGCAACTGGTCTTCTATTCGGAGGTCCCTCTGCTCTGCAGGGAAATGACGCCGAGCAAGTACTAGCCGACACACTACTTGGTATGGGAATGGCTCTTCCTGGAGTTGCAAATAAACTTCTTGGAAGGCGTGTAGAACCACAGCCTAGACCTATTCCTACATCTGATCAGTTGGCATTACCTCCTGGTAAACCTGCTCCATTACAAATTGAATATAAGGGTGGTGCTGGTACTCCCACGGGAGAGGCTCCTCCTGCCGAAAACTTCTCTACTATTATATCTGGGCAAACTGCTGGAGATGCAGTAGCTCTTGGTAAAGGTGGAGTAATGCGCACTCCTAGTGCACCTCCGAATGTTGGAGGGGAAATAACTAGTGTTGCTCCAGAGAAGCCTATTGAACTTGAACCAAAGACTACCCCAGTAGAAGCTGCTACAAAAGAAAGACCTCTCAATAAGAAAGATAGAGAGATTCTAAAGAAACTTGGATTTAAAACAAAAGAGGAACAGGATGCACTTTTACCTGATCAGGTAGATGCATTCCTTGAATTAAAGTATAAGAAGACATCTAAAGAAGGCCAGGAGATTCTAACTAGTAAGCCAGAGGAATCTATAGAATCACAGGCTATTGCCGGCACTGATCTTACTAAGATGAGCATGGCAGAGTTAGATTCGGCTGAGGGAACTGCCGGTACTGCAGATCAACTCAATGCTGTTCGTGAAGCTAAGAAGATAGTGGCCGAGAGAGAAACAGTTGGAGAAAAGACTTCTACTGCAAAAGTGGAAAAGAAGGTTGAAGAATCAAAGGTAGAAACAAAGCAAGGAGCAAAAGTAGAGTTTAAAGACTCTAAAGGTAATGACCTATATGAAGGTGATGAGGTTGAGTGGAAGTATGGAAAAGGTAATAACTTTTCTAGAAAAGCAGTAGTTGCTCCTAATATGCCTGGAGGAAAAGCACTTCTAGTTCGTACACCAAAGGGTGCCGAGATGGAAGTAAGTCCAGAGGCTATGAAGACTCTGAAGAATAATACTGTTAGAAAACCAGAGGTTGGTAAACCTGCTGAAACTCCTAAGACTAAAACTGGAGTAGAGATAAAAGATAGCCAAACTTACAACGGCAAGCGAATGACAGCCCTATTTCATAATGAGAATGAGGCTATGCGTGTTGCCATTAAGGATGGAAAAGAAGTAGGATATATATGGTATGAGAAAGATCCAACTGGTGGCTTTAAAGTTCACCGTATAGAAGTTGAAAAGGCGTTTCAACGTCAGGGTATAGCTTCGCAACTTCTGAAGAATGTGGAAGCTGAACTTGGACCATCTAAGGGAGCCTTTTCGGCTCAAACACCCGCTGGTAGACTATTCACAGAAGGACGTGTAGCAAAAGATAAAGCTGTTAAAGGAAAGAAAGAGGTGGTAACTGAGGTTAAAGAAGACGTTGCTGCCCAGGAACGTATTGCTAAAGCAAAAGAAGCAGCCAAGGATTTAGGTCCAGGAGAAGAAGATCTTACAGTTGAGAATCTAATTAATAAGATGAAAGGAGATCCTAAAGCTTCTAAGGAAGTTAAGGATGAGATAGGCAAATTTGCAAAGGCCATAGAGGCAGTTAAGGCTACCGCAGATACTTCCAAACAGAAGGTTAAATTAAATAAGGAAGCTCAGGCATCCGTAGATCTTAACTATATGCAAGTTGCTGAAGCTGGCAAGGTTGGAGATATTCTGCAGGCCATTGCTACTGAAGGAACAGTAGAAAAGGCCGCAAAAGCTGCTGGCGTGCCAGAAGGCCAGGTAATTGGAGTTTGGATTAAAGAAGGAGTTCCCAAAGCCGCTAAAGAAGCTGAAGCCTTCGCCCAATGGCGGGCGAATATGATAAAACCTCCAGTGCAAGAAGTGTCAAAGCCAGTACAGAAGACAGCTAGGGAGAAGTTTGATCAAACTGGAGATAAGAAAAAGAAAGTTACTGTAGCTCAGGAAGCTGTGTCTAAGATTAAGAAATTGGCTAAGAATCCAGGAATTGAGCCGAAGATGGCCCAGGCCCTAGAAACTGGTGGAGTAGACTCTGTTATAAAGTCTATGCCTGGAGATGTCCGAGAATTAGTAGTAAGGTACTTGGCAGATAAACCGAGTGAGCAGGCTTTACTTAACGAGATGGCATTTAGACTTAAGAAGCTACAAGAGCATAGATCTACTGTTGCAGAGCAAGCTCCTAGATTGGCTCTCAGAGAACGAGAGCAACTTGAAGCTAGTTTGTATAGAACAGTCGAGGAGTTAAGGGATAAGTTAGCTAGTACTAAGTTAAAGTCAGAGGAACGAGTTAATATTGAAAAAGCATATAGAGCAAAATTAAAGAATATCGCTTCTCAGGTAGATGCATTTAAGGTAAAGGAAACATCTACTAAATTCCAACTTGAACAAATTGATGAGAAAGTAGATGCTCTTCAGAAATCCTTATTGTATAATACAGCAGGGTTGGAAGGAAGAGCCAAGAACTTCTATGCAAATCAGTTTGTAGCCAAAGATTCCACATCTAAGTCTCTTGTTGACGATGCTAAAGCTATTGAAGCTAGAATTGATGAGAAGACTCGTAAAGAAATAGAGGCTATGACTGGTAAGAAGTGGGACGACTTAAAGGACTTTATAGTTAAGGAAGTTCAAGCTAGAACTCCTTCTGATAAAAAGCTTAAGGCTTTTAAGGGACCAGTTACTCATTTGCTTCCTAAGGATAGAGGACAAACTGCGTATCTTGGTTGGGTATCTACGTTCGCTCCTGAATATAGACGTGGAGAACTTGGCACTGCTATATTCTTAACTAAGTTAGCAGATGGAAAGTATACTGCTGAGTTAGTTGACATGAACTTCTCTAAAGTAAAGGAGATTCCTGGTACTAAAGCTTGGGATGAGAGATATACTGCAGCATCCCCAGAAGTAAAGCGAGATATGGATCTTCTGGAAGACTACTTTAGGCGTAATCCAAAGAAGCTTGCGGAATTACACGAGCTTACCGAAGTAGTAGATATGAATGATATTCAAATCGAGAAGGAGATTCTTGCTGAAAAAGAAGCATATGAGAAAGTTCATAATGAAGTAGTAGATGAGGCGCAACGCACCGTAAAGAAAGCTGAGATAGCTGAGCGTATTAACAAGTACGAAAAGCTACTTGAGAAAGATCCAGAGACTGGTAAATCTGAGTTAACGATGGCTTTGGAAATTGATAGACGTAATCTCAATATGAAATTGGGTCGTATATGGGCAGAAATTGCGAAGGATAAACTTGCTGATCCAATTAATATTGGAAAAGTAGTGGGAACTTTAGACATTGTAAAAGATATTAAATCACAAGCTTATAAAGTTGAAAGCTTTACACTTGATCCACAATACCCACGTGATCCTATTCATAGAGAGGTATTGGAAAGAGTTGGTATAAACTTCAAAACTTCGAATGAGAAGTTTAGAAGCTCTCCCTCCGTAGAGCCAGAGGCTTGGCAATCTATGGAAAGAGCCAAGATAGCTAAGAGAGCAGAGGATGGAAACTTCGAATTCACTGGTGGTAAATTTGACATTGGTGAGCCTACTGCTAAAATGGAGTTGGGGAGAGATATAACTGTTGCGACTCCCGAAGATGGGTGGGCGCAATCGCCTCGACTTGTGAGAGATAATATCATGGATTGGCGTACCGTATCTGAGGAGATCAAGTCTGTTATACAGAAGAATCCAGCTCTTGCAGGTGATATTGCCGCAGCTTACAGAGAAGCACGGCAGAATCTAGGACCTACAGTTGGACCTCGTAAAGGTAGACTTTCTAAAGAAGGAAAGATGATGGAGGGTACTATTGGTAGGCCAGAACTTCTTAAGAAGAGATTAAAGGATTCGGGATCTTCCCCAGAGTCTATTAAGATGATTGAGGATATGATTGATGAAGCATCCAAAGAAGCTGCTATTGATCGATCTATGACTCAGAAGATGCCAATTGAGGTTATTCCATGGGGAGTTAGGAAACCTCCGACAGGACAAACCTTTAAGACTACTGTACCTCCAGCAGAGGGTATTCGAGGATTTGGTAGAGAAGAGCCTATTACTATGGTAGTGGCTAGAAAGAATCTATCTGATGCTGTTAGATCTGGAGATAGGAATGCCATTAGGAACGCTAAAGAAGTTCTTAAGATGACTAAGGAATCGGAACTAGTTAAAGATCAGATTGATATTGTGGATGTGGTAGATAGTAAGTTATTTACTATAGATCACAATAGGCCGTTAGAGCAACTTAGTAATCCAGAAATGATGGCACAGCAGTTAAACGATGTGAAAGTTAGGATAGATAAGGCTGCTCAAAATAGAGATGCCGGAGAACTTTTGGCTGCTAAGGCAGAATTAGATGACATTGGTAGAACTGCACAAGAGAAAAGTATAGAAACACAGAATATGAATTCTGAGGCATCAAAGAACATTAAGAAGGCTCAGAATAAACTATTTGATATCATTAAGGATTTTGTTGATGAGGGAGTAGAAACTCCAGAGCAAGCCGAAGCAGTAGCTAGGCAGTTTGTACGCGATAATAGGTACAAACAGCAAAAGGAGATTAAGAGTAAGAAAGCTGCCAAAGGGATGAAACTTGGCTTTGGAGTAGATCCCACAGATTTGGTTGCTACAGGAAAAGCTATACCAGAAGCCCTATTGAAAATGGGTAGAAAGGTATGGGGTACTACAACTAGATGGGGCAAATATCCAGAAGCTAAAGCTGAGCTTGAGAGAATTCTTCCTTACGTAACTAGAATTACATCTGATATGAAACCTGAATTCTTCAAACCTGAGAATCTTTTAAGTACGCTTGATCCTCGTTCGAATATGGGAGCAGGTCCAGTTGATGCGTTTGGCGCATTATACAATAATGCAAGTCCATATGCACGAAGAGTTGGCGTTATGGGAGTATTAACAGATGTAGTCAAGAGAACTCAAAGAAGGAATATTGTAAACTTTATGGGAGAACTTGACGATATCGCTAGGAAATCTGAAAAGGGTTATGAGGGTGCTTGGATAGAAGCTCAGAATGCCATTGAGCAGAACAGAGAAGCCAAAGATCCCCAAGCTGCAGTGTTAAAAGCTAAGATTAAACCTGTTCTTGATCAAATGTCTGAGAATAGACATTTAAAAGATAAAGGACTTCATGTGGAAGGGTACTGGCCGCACAAGGTACAACCCGAAGCATTCTGGAGAAACTATCGTGGAATGCTACAAGAATCTTCTAACTTTGAGGGGCTTCCCGAATTCTTACAGGATCGTTTAGAACCTGATAGATTTGCAGCTATGAAGAAGATAGCACAGGATAATCCAACATGGGAACACATGAGTATGCCTGAAAAACTCATGGTGCAGAAAGATCTGTATAACTGGGTTGGACGATTTACGTACGAGACATTACCTCCAGATATCCAAGAGATGATTCCTCGTGAGAAATTTGCTGGGCACGAGCAAGAACGCTCAATGGGAAAAGAGACGTACAAGATAGATCCGAAGACAGGGAAGAAAGTTCCAGTATCAGTGCATGTTAACCCTCGTGATGCATTACTTGAGTATTTACTTACTTCAAATCACGTGGCTACAACCAATGATTTTCTTGCCCAGGTACGACCTATTATTAAGTCTTTTCCTAATCGCAATACTCCTGGTACTATTGGAAATCTAATGGAAAAGTATGTTCGGCATAACATGTTGGGCGGAGATACGCTTGCAGATAAGGCTATATCTACTCTAGTAAAGACTATTAATGATACTATTGGAAAGAATTACGATGCGGATAAAACTACTAGAATGGTACGAGAAGGAGTAGGAGAACTTAAAACAGCTGTGGCAGCTGGCGTACTTGGTCCAGCAACGGCTACCATGAACTTATTCCAAGGTGTACATGAACTAGTAGATACGGGAAGATGGCCTATTCTAAGATCCCTTAGAGTCGCTCTTTCAGAAAGTGCCAAATCAGGCGCTTTGAGTCATATAGACTACCTGAAGGGAAAGGCTGGGGAAATAAGAGGTAAATCAATACCTGAAGGTTTTGAAGGCGCATGGGATCTACTCAATACCAGTGGTCGTGGTGGTGCAGGTCTTGGTGAAGACTTAAGAGGTATTCCATTAGAAGAAGCTGCTAGAATTAGAAAGCAGCAGGAAATGATGAAAGGGATTCCTAGTAAGTTTAAGAAGATACATGGTTGGATGCAGAGAATGGCCCTATCTCCATTGACTTTTACTGAGAATATGAATAAAGCTGGGCATATAATGGCAGCTTTAGAAACTGGAGCAAAAGAAGGTCTTACATTTAGAGAGTCTCTATCCAAGGGATTTGGTAAACTTGCTGGTGAATTCGATATGGGTAAAGACATATCTCAAAAGCAATGGGATGCTTATCTTAAGATGCTTGGTGGGCAATATGGAGCAGGTGCTCCCCACACAAGTCCATATCTACGCGGACCATTGGCTAGTATTAGCAGTATCTTTTGGAGTTATCCATTAAAGACTCTGCAATTTATACACACTGGTTTGACAGATAGTGTTCTTAAAGGTGACTCTGCCAAATTCACTAGATATCTTGCGTACATAGGTGCACAAGCTACTTTGGCCTCTGCAGTTGCATATCTTGGTGGAGACGTGGCACACATCTTTGGAATGGGAATTCTTCCTTCAAATGCATTATCTATGCCTTGGCAGATGCTGAAGAATGCATATACTTCGGCTGCTGGAACAAATGAGCAGGATAGATCGAAGGCCCAGGATGATTTAATGGGTGCTCTTGCCACTATTAGTATTCCAGGATACAAAGGTTGGGGAGAAAGAACATATAAGATGTTCAAGAATATGGAGCAAGG
>Ga0315284_10016846_pt1 | contig 10355 bp, 7 predicted proteins | sample YL17G09_16_MG_FD_203696 | JGI IMG/M metagenome (GOLD analysis project Ga0315284, IMG submission 203696) | Sediment microbial communities from Yellowstone Lake, YNP, Wyoming, USA - YL17G09_16 | ecosystem: Environmental > Aquatic > Freshwater > Lake > Sediment | place: USA: Wyoming | collected...
AGATCGACCCCGACTATGCCGAGGCGCACTACAATCTGGGGTGTACCTACTCTGCCAAGGGGTGGCTTGACGCGGCTATAAGGGAGTACCAGAAGGCCGTGCGGATCAACCCCAATTATGCCGAGGCGCACTACAACCTGGGGTGTACCTACGGTTCCAAGGGGCAGCTTGACGCGGCTATAGGGGAGTTCCAGGAAGCTCTGAGGATCAACCCCAGTGATGCCGGGGCGCACGTCAGCTTGGGGAGTGCCTACTATGCCAAGGGGCAGGTGGATGCGGCCATAGCGGAGTTCCAGGAGGTTCTGAGGATCAATCCCAACCATGCCGAGGCGCATTTCAAGCTGGGGCTTGCCTACTATGACAAGGGACAGCTTGACGAAGCCATAAGGGAATATCAGGAGGCCGTGCGGATCAACCCCAACAATTCTCAGGTGCACAACAGCCTGGGGGTTGCCTACCATGCCATTGGGCAGCTTGAGGCAGCTATAGGGGAGTATCAGGAAGCTCTGAGGATCGACCCCAACCATGCCGAGCCGCACATCAATCTGGGAATTGCCTACAAGGACATTGGGCAGCTTGAGGCAGCTATAGAGGAGTACCAGGAAGCTCTGAGGATCAACCCCAACAGTGCCGAGGTGCACAACAGCCTGGGGATTGCCTACAAGGCCAAGGGGCAGCTTGAGGCAGCTATAAGGGAATACCAGGAGGCCCTGAAAATCAACCCCAACAGTGCCGAGGTGCACCACAACCTGGGTCTTGCCTACTATGCCAGGAGGCAGCTTGACGAAGCTATAAGGGAATACCAGAAGGCCTTGAAGATCAACCCCAACAATGCCGAGGTGCACAACGGCCTGGGGCTTGCCTACTTTGGCAAGGGGCGGCTTAACGCAGCTATAAAAGAGTACCAGAAGGCCATGCGGATCAACCCCAACAATGCTGGGTTGTACGTCAACCTGGGGAATGTCTATTATGCCAAAGGGCAGCTTGACGAAGCTATGAGGGAATGCCAGGAGGCCCTGAGGATCAACCCTAATTATGCCACAGCACACCACAATCTGGGGCTCTTATTGTCCGCCAAGGGGCAGCTTGACGAAGCTATAAGGGAATACCAGCAGGCCTTGAGCATCAACCCCGACGATGCTGAGGTGCACTACAGTCTGGGGAGTGCCTACAAGGCCAAGGGGCAGTTCAGAGAAGCGATAAGCTGCTACCAAGCGTTCGTACAGCTTGCGCCGGGGGATTATGGGTATTGGTTGCGTGTCAAGCAGGTAGAAATAATGATCCGACACATGAAGGAAGGGCTATAGGAAGAATCACATGCTCAGAAAAACATGAAGTAATGCTTATTTTGGCATGAACTAGGACAGTAGCTCAAAGCTACGTTAAAGCTGGACATTTGCCAAGATAGTGCTGCAACCAAACACCAACCCTTCTCTCTATCCATGCACCTTCACACTAAAGACATCGCTAAGGTCCTGCCATGCATATGCATCCACTTCCTCATGAGTCAAGGGGAAATGAACGTACTCTTCTTTCGTAACGTTTAGCTCAACAGTAGACCACGTCACTGTAGAAGTATCTCGCAGCTTACCCTTCTCGTACAGCTCAACAACATACTCTGTCCCAGCTTGTGTGGCACTCGTCGGGGTTAGGTTTATTTGCAAATCCAGATAAGCTATGTTGACAGCGATAGTCCCCACCTTGGCGACTTGCTTCTGAGATACGCAAGTCGTGCCTGCCAGAGCCAAAAGTAGAAGCACAGTAATGGGTAGTAATAGCCTCTTCATTTTGCTCCGCCCTTCTCGTATTCAGCAATAGCCCCAATATGTGATGTACTACCGTTCTCTGGCAGTGGCACCGTTGCGATTATGGCAATGGATTCAGTCTCGGACAAGCGTTCCTCCAGCTCTTAGCCAGGATTTCCCATATCAACTCTTGACAAGGCCGTGTCCAGCACTCCTTGCCGTCTGCGCTTACAATAAGACCCTGCCCCAGGGTTGTCAAGCCCTTGAGAAGCCCGTAACCTACCTGAGGCGTTTGCGCTCCGCGTCGTAGCACTCGAAACCTTTCCTATATGGTATACTCCAACTTTGGATTCCTACTAGTTGAGCCTGTCTATCCCTCGGCTTCACTCCTACCGGCCAGTAAGGATCATCTGGGTAGCAAGCAGTTGTTTTGGGTGGAGATGTGGTGCTCGATCTTCCCGTCGGCCAAGCGCCGTTCGCTTCTGCTTGCACATTCCGTCACTTTGTGTAATGAGCTAACAGAACAAGCTTCCGTTACCTTTGTTCTAAGTGACCTCGCACTTGTTCATAGTGGTGCCGTTCGCTCGCTTATCCCAGTCTGGAATGCTAAACCGTAAACGGTAGCACAGGAGGAGGTGAGTAATGACAGCTCTGGAGAAAATCAAGTCATTTTTTAGGCGAACGAAGGAAAAATCTAAGGCGGAAGAGCCAAGGCCAACACCAGAGGCCGCTAAGAAAGAGACGCCTCCCGAAAAGAAGGCCTAGTGTAGTGTCCCTGAGAAGGCTTAACAATAGAACTGCCCGTGCCATTCATGCCCTTCCAGGGAAGGGCATGAATCCAGAAGCCACATACGGTGGATTCCGTATCAAGCACGGAATGACATACTGTACAGTGATTACGGAGACACTACACTAGGGAAGCTGGTGTGCAGATTGGCGTCCCTAGCTGAGAAAGTTGCATGCAAAATAACGACTTTTCGGCGTCACGGCTTAACGCTTCACTCTGGCAGCGTAAGTAACAATCTGGACCATTTTTACATCCACGAGTCTCTTCTGGCGGGCTTCTGGAGGAGATGCTCAGGCTCAGAGAGGGCTCTTAGTCTTGAGCATGTTAGGATGGCCACACTGGCATAGATACTGATAATCTGAAACCAGTGTGCCCAGTAGGCTCTGGATCTGGCATCATGAAGAGGTCAAGGCATATCTCTCTGAGCTATGACAAAAGAAGTTAACTGTCCCAAGCTAACTGTAAAGGAGGCTCGCAAACGAATGGAGGTTGTCAACTCCTCTTGGCTCGGTAGGCTGAAGGTGAACTTCGACAATTTCAAGCTGGGGAAAAGTGTTGCGGATTTCCTTCACCAGCCTCTGCTCCTGTTCTCGACGGATCCTCGAAAAATCAGAGTCGAGGTCAGGGAAAAGCTTGTTAACGATGAGGTGCTTAACATTGATGCCAAATGACCCGATCTGACTCACAAGGTCCTTTGTCTCTTCGAGCACAAGGCGCTCGGCAGCAGCGACAACCACAAACTCAGTTTTCTGTGATCGCAGCAGATCTCTTAACTTGGCGGTGCTTGTTTTCAGAGAGATAAGAAATTCGTCTGCCCTGTCACGCTGGCCAAAAGCCTTTTCGTAGTCTCTGTGTTTGCGTCTGAGATCGTAAAAGACATTAATCCACTCATAGAATATGTCCGGCATCGACAGCAGCCGTAAGGCATGACCAGTGGGTGCCGTGTCCAAAACGTACTTTTCGAAGGTCCCCTCCTCCATCAGGTCCATCAACCGTTTGAGGCCCATTACCTCATCTGCTCCAGGCACCGGAAGCGAGAGCAGGTTCTCCCTCTCTCTTCTCGTTAGGTGTTCAATGCCAGCTGAGGTCTCTAAGAGGCGGAGCATTTCCCGCCGATAATCTTGCTTGAACCTGTCGAGGGTTTTCTCAGCTGAGATCTCAAGGGCGTATAGGTTTTCTGCCCGCTCCACTCTGGTAATCTCATCCCCTATCTCTTGTCCGAGACAGTCGCCGACCGAGTGGGCTGGATCACTGCAAACAAGCAGGGTCTTCTTGGGAAGCAGAGCAATGGCGGTAGCAGTAGCGCAGGTGGTTTTCCCCACCCCACCCTTGCCACCAAACAGTATCAACTCACTATCCAAGATATCCCGTATTGCCATGTTCTTAGGTGCTCTGCCTAGCCCGGTTTCTACCAGGCTCTGCGATGTCAGCTATGGGACAGGTTAGGTACCGGGCCAGTTCTTGAAATCTCCTCCCTTTCCCACCAGAGGTCAACTCTTCGAAGTAGGCTTTCACCCTTTCTTGCTCTTTCAGGTATTTGACGGCGATATCCCCGGGGAGATAAAGGTGCACATTATGGTAAGCCCCTATGAAGAGAACGGCTGTTTCACCCTGTTTCAAGGTTTCGTCAATGGTTCTAGCTATGAACCTGTCTCTCTCCTCCATTAGACGAGCCCTGCTGAAGCTGAGGTCCCCGGGATTTGGAATGCTGGCGGCTCCGGATTCCTCACGGGCGAGCCTTAACTCCTCCATTAGAAGAGAAGCATCCTCTGTCTTTCTCACCTCGGCGCCCTTGCTCAAGAGCTGCCAAATCACTTGGTGATTCATGCTGCCCCTCTTGCCTGCCTCCTCAACGATTCGTCTGCCAAGCTCACCATTTGCTGCCAATCCATCCTGATATATCTTGAGGCTGGCTGCCTCAAGCGAGAGGAGATAATCCGCCACACTCCTCCAGAACCTGGCGACTGTTTCTTTATGCTCTGCCCATCGCTTTTCGCCGTAAAGAGAAGCGCTCCTCTTATCAATGGCAGCGCCCAAACTTCCGAGGTCCGATTCGCTATGGATTATGGGGGCATATAATAGTTCTCTCACCACTACTTCCTGACGGTCCCAAGTGCCTGCTCAAAGTGCTCAGCAGCAATTTTGAAGGCACTGATTTCTGACGCCTCAGGTCTTGAACCAAGCCTATTCACAAACTCTCTTATCGCCAGCATAGACGCGCTCCGGCAAATACCCTCTATACCTGAGCCCACCAGACCGTCTGTGATCTTCGCCAGGCTTTCAAGCTTAACGTCATCGGCTAAGGGTTTATCCTTGGTATGGATCCTGAATATTTCCAATCTCGCTTTCTCGTCAGGGACAGGTAATTCCAGCTGAACATCAAATCTGCCAGGTCTAAGCAGAGCCGGGTCAATAATATCAGGCCTGTTGCTAGCAGCCAGAACTACGATTCCCTTCAGCTCCTCTATCCCATCGAGTTCGGTCAGGAGCTGGCTTATTACCCGTTCAGTAACGTGCGAGTCAGCACTGCCTCCTCTGACAGGTGCTATGGCGTCTATCTCGTCGAAAAAGATAATACAGGGGCTGGCCTGTTTTGCCTTTCTGAAGACCTCTCGGATACCTCTCTCAGACTCACCAACCCACTTGGATAGGAGAGCTGGCCCCTTAACTGAAATGAAGTTCACCTCACTCTGGCTGGCCACTGCCTTGGCCAGCAGGGTCTTGCCTGTGCCAGGGGGGCCAGTGAGGAGAATGCCCTTGGCAGGCTTGGTATTCGCCTGTTCAAATAACTCGGGATACTTAAGTGGCCACTCAATAGTCTCCATGAGCAGTCTCTTGGCTTCCTCGAGCCCGCCGACATCGGCCCATTTAACATCTGGGATCTCGGTGAAAATCTCCCTTATGGCTGAAGGCTCCACTTCCTTTAAGGCTTCCAGGAAATCATTCATGGTGACCTCTAATTCTGAAAGTAGCTCGTAAGGGATGTAGTCAGCTTCGAACTCGATCTTAGGCATTATCTTTCTTAGAGTCACCATTGCCGCCTCCCGGCAAAGCGCCTCTAGGTCTGCCCCGACAAAGCCATGAGTGATTTCTGCCAGTCTCTTGAGATCCACGTCAGAAGCCAGGGGCATTCCTCGGCTATGGATTTGAAGTATCCCCAACCTTCCATTCTTGTCGGGGATGCTTATGGAGATCTCCCGGTCAAATCTCCCCGGCCTCCTGAGAGCTGGATCGAGCACGTTCGGTATATTGGTGGCTCCGATCACGATCACCTGTCCTCTTGATTTCAGGCCGTCCATTAAGGCTAGAAGCTGGGCGACAACTCTCCTCTCCACCTGCTGATCACCCCTGACCTCCTCCCTCTTGGAGGCAATGGCGTCAATCTCATCGAGGAAGACGATAGCTGGGGCATTCTCCTCTGCCTTCTCAAAGATAGCTCGAAGATGGGCTTCACTTTCTCCGTAGAATTTATGAATGACTTCCGGCCCGCTTAGATGAAGGAAATAGGCGTCGGTTTCATTGGCCACCGCTCTGGCAATTAACGTTTTCCCGCACCCCGGCGGACCGTGCAAGAGCACCCCTTTTGGGGCGTCTATCCCTAACCTCTCAAAGATCTCGGGGTATTTTAACGGGAGCTCGATCATCTCCCTTATCCGCTGAATCTCCTTCTGGAGTCCACCGATATCCTCGTAGGTAATCCCGGTCTTCCCCTTGCCAGCTGTGACCTCGCCCTTCACCTTGATAGTAGTAAGGGGACCAACCACCACGGCACCCTTCGGGCTGGCATCCGCCACTAAGAACTCTTGGTAGCGGCTGCCAAGAAGGGTGACTCTTACTTTATCTCCCGGTGTCATAGGCAGTCCTTCGAGTAACCTCCCCAGATATTTCCTATCCTTTTCTTTCACAAAAGCGCTTGATGGAGACACTGGGGCGAGGACTAAGGTAGCGGCGCTTTCATAGTGTATTCTTTGCACCTCTACCTTCTCGCCTAAGCCAGCTTGGGCATTCTCACGGGTAATGCCATCTATCTGGATGGTGCCTTTGCCCCGGTCTTGAGAATACGCCGGCATGACCTTGGCTACGGTAGTTCTCTTGCCAGTGATGTGGACAATATCTCCTGGCTCGGCGCCTATTCTTGTCATATCCTGAGGGTCTAGCCTTGCCATTGCCCGACCCACATCCTTCCCCAGCGCCTCGGCCACTTTTAGGGTTAAAGCCTCGCTTCTTACTTGTACCATTTCCTTTCTCCTCATAAGGCCAGCACCAGAATTTATTTTCTTTTCATTAGCTTTATCTCAAGGATGCCATTTCTATAGGAGGACTCCATAGTATCAGTCTCGACCTCAGAGGGAAGCAAGAGTTCTTTGCTGTATTTTCTATCCCTTGCCTCAGCCGTCAACTCCAGGATGTCGTCTTTCACCTCTACATGGATATCTTTCTCCTCCACACCGGGAAGTTCGGCGAGCACCACCACCCGATCGCCTTCATCAAGCACATCAACCAGCGGTTCACGGACCTCCGCGACCACTGTGCCCTCTTCAGTTGCCTTAATGTTTCCAAACTGCTCAATAACCGGCTTTCCCCCCAGCCCCATCCTGATGCTCAAGCCGTACACAGCTTTCGCCTTCCCGCCTAAGACGTCTACTTCGCCGGTGCGGCTGTATTCCTCTTTACCTTCCTCGGTCATTTTGGAAACCAGGTCAAACAGGCTTCCCATCCCTCTAAACAGCCCACCAAGACTGAATTCAATCCCCTCCCCAGGCTTTCCTTTTTCGCTCATCACAGCACCTCCTCTTTTGCGTTGCTCCTTACTGACTTGCCTTTGCAACTCCTCCAGTTTGAGGCTAAGAATAGGCAGTGGTCTGGTGAGACCGCTTTCCCAGCGCCTCACCGTCTGAAGTGAGACACCTAGAAGCCGGGCAAACCTCTCCTGGGAGAGACCAAACTGTAACCGTAGTTTTTTGATGCCCTTGTCTTCCATGCTGGTTCACACTTGCTATTATGGGGATATTATAACAGATGTTTAATCATATGTCAATACCTGGGCAAGAATGGGGAACCAAAACTGAAGACTATACGAGCAGAGTGAGGTCCGAGTGAGCTAAGACCTTTGTTTAGCGCCGTTTGGGACTTTCCTGTGAATCACTCCCAGCAGATCTCTCAGCTCCCTGCTTCGGCATCTTATCTCATCAACTCTGTCACTGGCTAAAGACTCTTTAACCTTAAGCACGGCGCTCCAAACTTCCCGTGCCTGAGGTTCGGCATTGGAATTATGAAGCTCTTCCATAGCCATCTCAGCAGCGGCGATGGCACTGTCGGCTTGAATGCCTGCCTCTATCCTTTCTCGCCTTGCCATGTCCTCCTCGACGCTTACCTCTGCTTCATAGATCACGCGCTGTATGTCCTCGGGGCTAAGACCTCTTGAGGAGACAACCTTCACACTTCTGGTGTTTTCGGTTAACAGGTCGGTGGCCGACACGTGGACGATGCCATCAACATCGATATCGAAGCTGACCTCGATCTTGGGTGTTCCCCTGGGGAGTGGGGGAATGCCCTCCAGTTGAAACTGGCCCAGGGATATATTGTCGACGGCAAGCTCTCGCTCACCTTGCAGCACCTGAATATCCACTGACGTCTGGTTATCAACTGCCGTAGTAAAGATGCGTCCCTCCGAAGCTGGTAGCGGGGTGTTTCGAGGGATAATCTTGGCGAAAAGGCCTCCTTGCGTTTCGATACCCAGCGAGAGAGGGAGTACATCAAGAAGAACCGCTTTATCGATGAAGCCGAGCAGCATTCCCGCCTGAATGGCCGCTCCCAGAGCCACCACCTCATCAGGGTTAATGCCTTCTTGGTAGGGCTCCTTTCGGAACAGTTGTCTGGCGAGATCTTTGACGGCAGGCATCCTGGTGGCTCCCCCCACCAGTATTACCCGGTCGATATCCTGGGGACCCATTGGCGCGTCGGCCAGGGCCTGTTTGGTGGGCGGAATCATCTTCTCCAACAGATCTCGGGTCAGCTCCTGGAACCTCTCCCTGGTCAGGGTTGCGTTCAGGTGAGTAGGGGCACCCGAGTCACTGCCAATAAACGGAATGTAAATGGAGGTTGATGACTCTCTTGAAAGGGCGATCTTGGCTCTCTCGGCGGCTTCCCTCAGCCTTTGCTTGGCCATTGCATCTACTGGAAAGTCAAACCCGTAGCTCTCTCGGTACTGCTCTGCCAGGTAGTCCGCGACACGCTGGTCATAGTCATCTCCGCCCAGCCAGGTGTTGCCGCTGACAGCTCTCACCTCAAAGATGCCTTTCTCCAATTCCAGGATGGAGACATCGAAGGTGCCACCGCCCAGGTCCCAGACCAGAACCGTCTGGATATCTTCCCGGTCAAGGCCGTAGGCCAGGGCCGAGGCGGTGGGCTCGTTGATAATCCTGATCACGTCCAAACCGGCTATGATCCCGGCCTCCTTCGTCGCCTGGCGCTGGCGGTCATTGAAATAGGCAGGCACAGTGATTACGGCCCTCTCTACTTTCTCCCCCAGGTAATCTTCGGCATCCGCCTTAACCTTCCGCAGGATTAAGCTGGAAATTTCTTGAGGTATATACTCCCTTTCACCAATCCTCACTTTGTAATCAGAGCCCATGCGCCTTTTGATCGAGAAGACAGTCCTCTCGGGGTTAGCGGCGGCCTGCCTCTTGGCCAGCTGGCCTACTAGTGGTCTTACCTCGTCGGTAAAAGCAACAACGGAGGGCGTGAGTCGCTGGCCCTCGGCGTTCGGTATGATCTTTGGCTGCCCATCCTCGATAACAGCCACTACGGTGTAGGTTGTTCCCAGGTCGATGCCAATTGCTCTAACCATCTCTCATCTTGCTATTCCCTGCAAAGCTGACTCCCTTAGCTGCCTCTTGAGCCTGGGGCTCACCCAACTGCAGTAGTCGCATCCCCTCTCCAGCAGGTCGGATGCCACCCCCTTCCGGCCACATTGGGGACAGGTTTCCATCTGGCTGATAAAAGTGACCTCTTTTCCCGATGCAATTTCATTAAGCGTTCTCACCCACTCCTCGAGGTGATCTCCAGAAAAAGAGGCTACCTCTTTGTCCTGCCCATCATGATATACAACATCAAGAACTTTCTCTCTCTTGAGTGTAGCCCCGAGTTTCCTAGTTTCCACCATTGAGCCGGTAATCCAATCTAAGGCGATTTCAAAGCCAACCTTCCCTTCAAAGTCATACCGCCAGCAGAGTCTCTTATTAGTCAGGTATAAGTGACCGGGCTTCCAGGTTTCCGCCATGACTCCCGCAGGAGGCATAAGGTGCCACATCTTGCCACGACAGGCGACCTCTTCACCGTCGGCGAGGAAACTCGCGACCTTCTCACCTTGCAGAGGCAGGTGCGGAATTTCCTGCCAGGTCAAGCCCAGCAAGGTCAATCTCTGTTCCAGGGCCTCTTTTAATTTCAATGTATCTAGGGCATGTAATCGAACTACATCACCTGACTTGAGAAAAAGGCAGAGGTTTTCCCTCTCCTTCCCGGTGAATTGCGCCTCTCTTTCCATTGCCAGCCCTTTTATCCCTTCCAGCGGGGTCTCAAAGAGCACCTCTTCAAAGCCAGGGTGATACAGAATCAGCCTCTTATCGGTCAGATAGATACGGCCCATCCTCCAAGCGGTGTATATCCCCTCGCTATAGTAGTAGGAGCCAAGCATCTCCAGGATAGTCTCTTCCCCTGGCACCGCTGAGATTTCCTTCTTTTTTCGGTGCTCGCTCTCCCAGGCTCGGGTGCGCTCATCCCAATCCTTCATCACCCCATATTTGAGCATCGTCTCCATCCCG
>Ga0315284_10016848_pt1 | contig 10354 bp, 10 predicted proteins | sample YL17G09_16_MG_FD_203696 | JGI IMG/M metagenome (GOLD analysis project Ga0315284, IMG submission 203696) | Sediment microbial communities from Yellowstone Lake, YNP, Wyoming, USA - YL17G09_16 | ecosystem: Environmental > Aquatic > Freshwater > Lake > Sediment | place: USA: Wyoming | collected...
AACTGGTGAGGTGATTGTGGCTTACTGGACGGAGGGAATCGCGCGCGTTCGCGTCCGGCCGCTCGTGGTGGACATGGCGGAAGGCAACCCCGTCGGGCCGGCGGGGGCGCTCGAGGTTACGTGGGAGTCCACGCAGGCGGACCGGTGGCACCAAGTGTACGTCAACGGACGCCTGGCCGGTGTGACAGCCGCACCGGCGGATCGGCGGCTGGTCGTTTTGGGGCCGGTCGGCGGGAGCGGCGCGCTCGGGCTGGTTCTGGTTGAGGTTGTCGCGGTGGACGCGGCCGACCGGGGGACGGACCTCGGCGGCGAACTCGTAGGGTTGGAGGCCGAGCAGGGTGCGCGCGTTCGCCTGGCCTGGCAAGCGGGCCTGTACCTCGACGCGAACCTGGAGTCGTTTGATGTTTTCGCCGACGGGCGAACGGGGACAGTGGACTACGAAGCGCCGCTCAACGAGGCGCCGATTCCGGCGCGGCCGGGGGGCCAGGCGCCTTGGGGATACGGATGCGGCGGCTACGGCGCGGGAGGCTACGGCCAAAGCGCGGGGCGATACGAGTGGGTGACGGACGACCTGGAGCCCGGGGCGTGGCGTTTCAGCGTCGTGGCGGTGGACGCGGCGGGGAACCGTTTGGTGTCGGCCTCGGAGACGGCGGTCGCCGTCTTGCCGGCCCCCCGGCCGCCGGAGAACTTTCGCGTGACAGGCTTCGACCTGGTGGGGGCGCGTGCGACGCTGGCTTGGGAAGCAAGCCCCGACGTCTGACCGGGCGCTTGGTGCAGGGAAAGGAAAACACATGCCTTCGACTTTCACGCCGAACCTGAACCTCGAGAAGCCCGCCCATGGCGAGCGCGTGGACGATTGGGACGCGTGTCTGAACGCGAACCTCGATGCGATTGATGCGGCCGCTTGGCTCGTGCCCGTCCGGACGGACGACCCGGCGTCGCCTGCGGACGGCGAGCAGTGGGTCCGTTCGGACCTGGCGCAACTGCGGCTCCGCGCCGGTGGGACGACGTACAAGGTGAATCTGGCGGCTGTCTGACGTGCGGGAGGCGGGTCATGCTTGTGTTTCGGATGGATGAGCAGAACTTCGGCGGGGGCGAACGCGACGGTGTGCGGATCGTCACCGGCCAGGGGCCCAAGGTGGACTTCGACGAACTCGTGCCCGACGGCCAGACGCTCGGTCTTTGGCATCTGCACGACGGCGCTTGCCAGGGAGAGGGGACCGGTCTGGCGGACGCCTCCGGCGCCGGCCATGACCTAACGAACCACGGCGCCGAGTCGGTCGAGGCCGGCTACCGGTTCGCCGGCGCAGGTCAATACTTGCAGGGAGCGTTTGCAGGCCAGCCCGCCCGTTCGGCATTGACTCTGGAATGTTGGGTCCGGGCCTGGGCGACGGCGGCGGGAACGGACGGTGTGCTGGGCAATTATCGAACACCCGCATTTTCTCCGACGATCCTCCTCCGCGCTCTTCGATCCACGACACCGGCAGCGAGTTATGTCCTCGGCACCTACTATGACGGCACGCTGTACAACGCGCAGTGGACGGGTGCGGCGGCCGACGCCGTCCTCGCCGGCGTTGCCCCTTGGCACATGGCGGTCGCCACGGCGAACGGCTCGCCCCTGCGACTCTTCGTCAACGGTGTTCTTGTGGCCGCGAGCGCAGCCAACATCGCCGCGAACGCCGCCGCCGGGAACTACACGCTCCGGCTCGGCCAGCGCGTGGAGGGGACGGCCCCGGCGGCGTGCATTCTGGACGAGGTGCGGCTGTCGGCGTCGGCGCGGTATGCGTCGAACTTCACGCCCCATCGATTGCTTCCTTCCGGCGCGTACGCCGGCCCCACGTTGGATGCCGTCCGGATTCAGGCCGACTGGCTCGACCTGCTTTCCGAGCAACAGGTCCCCGCGGGCTGCGCCGTCTCGTGGGACGTACGCGCCGCGGACGAAACCGACGCCTTCGGCCATCCCCAGGCACTGTGGCAGCCGTACGTTGGCGACCCGGCCACGCTTCCCGACGGGCGGTATTTCCAGTGGCGAGCGACACTCTCTGCCACGGCTGATCGATTTACCTCGCCTGCGATCACAAGTGTCGAAGCGAGCGCCTCCGAAGCGGGCTACGACCTGTATCGGGGGAGCGGATCCGGGCCGGAATCCATCGACTACGCCCAAGCCTTCGCGCGCGCGGGCCCCGGCGTCCGCGAGGTGCAGACGGAACCCCTGGAGGCAGGGACCGTGCACTGGTTCGGCATCCGGCCGGTGGACGCGCGAGGCATCGAATCGCCCATCACGCAGTCGGAGGCACGGATCGAACTGGACGCGTCCGGCGCACCGGTGCCGGATCGGCCGGCCGGCGCGCTGGCTATTGGGGCGCAGGCGATGCCCCTGGGCGCGATCCGGCTGACCTGGCGGTACCGCCCCGGCATCACGGGCGTCGTGCCGCAGGTGTTCCGAATCTTTGGCGATGGCGGCGGCGGCACGATCGATTACGGTTCGCCGCTCGGCGAGGTCGCGTACGAGATGGGCCGTGTGGCCTACGCGGCGACCATTGAAGGCCTCGCGAGCGGGGCCGAACACCAACTGGCGGTCCGCGCGGTCGCCCAAGGCGAGGTGTGGGACGAACAGCCCGCCACCGCCCCGGTGACTCCCGACGCGGACGCGCCCGGCGAAGTGGCTGCTCTTGAAGCGGAGGTGGTGCCGTGACGGCTCCGGCCCATTGCGCAGCGTGGTTCGGGGGCTCCTCGGCCGTGACGGTCCTGGCGGCGCCGCAGGTGCAGGTTGTGATTGACGGCCGGCCCGCGCCGAGAGCGCGCCTTGAGACGGTTGAGACAGAGATGGGTCGCGCGCCGCGCGCGACTTTTTCAGTCGGTCTCGGCCGGGGCAGCGAGGACGGCGTGGACGTTCGTCTGGAAGCGGCAGCGCCGGCGATCCGTCCGGGTCTTTGGGTCACCGCGCGGCTGCTTCGCGGCGGGGTTCTGCCCGGGGCGTCGCGCGGAGACCTCGTGATCTTCGAGGGGCGAATCCTCGAGGTGGAAACGGGTTTTTCGCCCGACGGCGAGTCGCTGCGATTCGAGGCCGAGGACCTCTCGGCCGAGGTCTTGCGGCGGCGCGTCGGCGGACAGCGAATCGAGACGGTGGAAGGCGGAGCCGAACGAGTCGCCGGCCTGGACCTCGTGTTCAACCCGGACGGTCGGCCGAACGCTTCGGGTGTCCTGTACGATCCGGGCGACGGCGACACGTACGCGATCTTTGCGCCGGCGTCGCCGCCGGGGGCGATCGCCTGGACGCTGAACGAAGCCGTCGCCTACCTCCTCGGAGAATTCGCCGAGTCAGACGCCTGGCACGTGCCTTCGCGCGGCTGGATTCGCCAGACGCTCGAAGCGGTTCCGATCCGCGACGTGTCGCTCGAGGGCCGGCCCCTGGGCGAGGCGATCGAGGCGCTTCTGGAGCCGCTCGGAGGCCGGTTGCGGGTTGACGTGGAGCCGGGCGAGTTGGGCGTCAGCCGGAGCCTGGGCCTTTGGTTCCCGTCGCGCGGCCGGTTGGTGTCGCTCGCGCACCAGCGGGTGGGCGAGGTCTTCAGGTCGAGCGCGACGCACTTCAGCGCTCTGATCGTCGGTATGCATTTTGCCGCCTCGCCTCGCCGATACGCGGCGCGCGGCGGCCGCAAGATCTTTGAGTCCACGTTCGACCTGGTTGCCGGGTGGGACGATTCCCTTGCCTCGTACGACCCCGACGAATTCAGCCCGAGCGCGAATCCGAACTTCAAGGCCGTGCGCGACGTCTTCCGCAAGTGGGTCCTGAATGAAGCGGGCGAGTACAGCGGCGAGCCGTACGACCGCGGGCCGGCGCCGGACCTCGCGGCCCTGTTCGAGGGCGAACCGTACGCCCGCCGGCATCGTCGGCTCCTCCCCTGCCTTTCCCGCGACGCCCTGGGTCGCAGCTGCGGCGTGTACGTGGAAATCTCTCTGGACGGCGGCGCGACGTGGCAGCGCGCGAACCTGGCGATCAAGGTCCTGGATCATGAAGGCGGTCTGTATCTGACCGACGACCCGCTTCCGCCGACGTACCTTCACGCGGCGATGAGGGACTACGCGCGGGTTCGCGTGACGGCCTCTCTCGAAAGCGACGCGGCCCTGGGGGCCGAGCGCATCGCCGAAGGGGCGGACGAATCGCCCGGCCGCACGCGCGTTCTCCACGTGCCGGGCGGCTACTGCTATCGGAAGGTGGCCTCGACGAGCCGGTTCCACGGCGACCCGGCGGACGAAACGGACGATTCGGCCCGGCTCCAGGCGCTGGTGGACGCGGCCTTCGAGGCGGATCGGCGCTGCCCCGCCCCGACCCGCATCCAGATCCCCTACTTGGCCTTCGGTCATCGCGTCGGCGAGCGGGTTGTTGGCATCCGCGGCCGGCGTTTGGATTTGGCCCGGCAGCATGCGGGCTACGAGATAGATCCCGCGATTCGCCGCATCACGATGCGATTCTCGCCGGCACCGGAAACAGAATTGGAACTGGATTAAGAGGATGCGATGGCGGCAGACCGTCTGAAAATCTATGGCGTCGATGCGCTGGTGGACCGGAACGAGACCCGCGCGGTCACGGCGACACGCGGAGCGCAGGCGCCAGCGGAAGTGAGCCCCGGCGGGCCGCCGTACCGGCTTCTCTGGTGCCGAGTCCAGACGTCCGCGCCGGCCGACCCGCCCGACGAGCGCTATTATGCCGACGAGGTGCGACCGGCAGGCGTGGACAGCGAGGGGCACGTCCAGTGGGAACTCGTGCCCGACGGCCTGAGGGACACGACGGTGCATAACGTGGCGGAGGCGGCGCTTGGGACGCACCTGGTGCCGGCCGACACGGTCGTCCGGGTGGAAGAGAGGCTGGACCGCGGCGGCCCGCCCGAGTGGGTTTACCTGATGCACGTGCCGGTTGAGGCGGATCGCCTGGCCCGCGTCGTCTCGTACGAAAGCGGCGCGTACACGGTCCAGCCGGTCCGGCGCGAGGCGGGAGGCTTCGTGGACGACAGCCCGACGATCGTCGGCGTGCCAAACGTCGGCGAACTCTGGCCCGACGAGGCGGGCTACCTGGCGGGGCCCGAAGACTTCGACCGATACGTACGCCTTTTCCAGACGCCGGCGGGATGGACGATCCTTCTGCATCCGCCGCGGATGGTCTGATTCGCAGTCGCGTGGAGACGAACGATGGCCTGGAGCGACCGGTGGCCCCCCGCAAAGGGCGACGCGCTGGATGCGGACCTTGTGATCAACGAGGTCCGCGTGGCCCTCGCGGAACGCGAGGCTTTGGTCCCGGCGGGCTTCGTGCCGTCGGCGTTCAATCGCTGGGACCCCCTGGTCGGCGAGCCGGAAGGAAAAACCGGCGGGCAGCCTAACCGGGCGATGGCCAACTTCCAGCACCAGGTCGAACAGATGCTGCTCCTGACCTGGCCGTACCGCTGGTGGGACCCGAACCGGGAGGCGCTTTACGGCTTGGCCAACCTCTGCCAGGACGCCTTCGGGAAGAACAACTGGACGCATGACCTGACGGACGTGAGCGCCCCCTGGACGCCCGCGGCCGCGGCGTTCTTCGACGAACTTTACAGGGCGATCAATCGGCTGGACCGCGTGCAGATTTTGCCGACGGTTTCCGAGGCCCTCCGGCGGGACAGCGTGTACCGGCTAATGTTCGGCATCAGCGATTGGCCGCAGGACCGTGCCGACACCTTCGCCCTCTTCGACGGCCAGGACGACGGCGTCGAATCGGGCCTCGCGTACGACGTCGGCATGGGCGGCGAGGTGTACGACGACGGGTTCAGCCAGCAATGGTTCCTGGAGTCGCGCGAGTTTCAGATGACGTTTGCCACGGCCGCGCTTGCCGGCTGCCAGGTCCGGCAGGCCCGGCTCGACTTCGCGACCGAGGCGCCGTCCGGCTCGGCGGACTACTCGGACACGTTCACCGCCGAGGTGGTGGACGGCGAGGGCAATCCCCTGGACACGTTCGCGAGCGACGACTACGGCCCGAAGACGATTCCTGTCCCCGCCGTCGCCATCAACACCGGCGGTGACACGGTCCTGGTGGTCCGCTCGGCGCGGCCAGACTCGTTCGACCGGCCGGAGTGGGATCCGTCCGGGCCGGATTATACGAGCACGTACCGCGAAGGGCTGGCGGTAGCCGGCCCCGTGCGGATCATCGTGGAGGTGGACTTTGAGTACCACGGATAGATTTGCGTCTGGCCGAGGGCCGTACGTCACCCGGGAAGTGTGCGAGGCGCTTCATGCGGAGCAGCGCGAAGCCAACCGCCGCACGTGGGATGAACTGCGCGGCCTGAGGCGCCTGGTCATCCTGCTGGTGGTGGGCGGGCAGTTGTTCTCGGGCGGCGTCAACCTGGCGGGCGTGGGGTACTGGCTTCGGGCGCACGAAACGGGCCCCCATCCCGGAACGGTCGAGATGGTGGAAACGGTGCGCGGCGAGGTCCGCGAGGACTTGCGGGACCTTCGGCGCGAAGTGAAGGACCTGGTGGCCACGCTGATGGCGCCCCGCGATGGCGCGAACCCGCGAGCCCTCTCAGACGAAGGAGAAAATCCATGAGCCGTGTCTTGAGAATCGGCGCTGTTGTCGCTCTGTTCTCGGCACTCCTGTCGGTTTCGGGTTGTGCCCCGCAGGCGCTCGAGCAGTGCCAGCGTCTCCAGTTGACCGCCATGCGGCAGTACCGCGACGAGATGGCGGCGTACCACGCGAAGGCGAGCGCGCAGTTGCTTGCCGAGAAGCAGTCGCGGCTGGACGCGGCACTCGAGGTGTCGCTGGCGCGGGCCGCCGACAGCGAAGGTCGGGTGGCACTTGCAGCCGTGATGGAACGGGTGCGGAAGCGCGCCGCCTTGGAGGACGAGGTGCGGGTGAACCTGGCGCACCTCGACGTGGAGTTCGGCCAGCGCCAGGTGGCGTTCGGCCGGGCGATCGAACTCGGGGAGGAAGCCCTGAACCTTGTGGCGGAATACGGGCGCCTGGCGGCGCTCGTGAGGGGCCTGTTCGTCCGCGAGCCGGAGGCCGAGCAGGCGCTGGGTGAGTACGCGGCGCAAAGGAGCGAAAGTGATGCCGGAAGCCGAAGCGAAGTTGAGACAGGCGGCGATTGAGTTTCTCGAAGCCGCCGGCGAGGCCGCAGAGGAAACGGCGCGCGACCCTGACCGGGCCGACCCCCTGGACGAGGTGGAGACGGACGTTTTCAACCTCGGCGAGTTCGAGCCCGTCGTGGACGAGAGGGACCTGGTGGAACTGAAGCGGCGCCTGCGCCAGGAGCGCCTCCTGCCCGCGGCCGTGGAGGAACTGGTGAGCCTCGCGCGCCAGGTGGCGACGACGCTCCTGGAAGGCTGAGCGAAGGGCAGGCCGTGAAAGGCTCGCCCGCGGGAACAGCGAAGGAGAAGCAAGTCATGGCGGAACTGCTGAAATCGAAGAAGATGATTCTGAGCCTGCTGGGCATTGCGGCCGTCGTGGGTCTCGTCCTGGCGGGGCGCGACCTGGAAACGATCAAATGGGTCGGCGGATTCATCGCCGGCATGGTGGCCAGCCTGAACCTCGGCCAGGGCCTGGCCGACGGCCTCTCCGAGGGCCGCACCAGCGCCCAGGCGGCCGAAAATCGCCCGTGACGGCTTGACACCTGCTGCCCCGCTGCAAGTAGCACCCCTCATGGCGTTTCGATCAGGTTCTGCATGCAGTGCTTGGCCGGCACGCCGCGCTTCCGGCAGAGATCCACAAGCGCCGCCGTGACGGCCGATTGGTGCTTCGGCGGCAGTCGCCAACTGCCGCCGCGAAAGACGAGCGGCTGCGGCGCGGCGACGTATTCATACAGGGATCGCATGGATCGCATCACGCGCGACATAGGACGCGTACGGGGTCGGACGATCTTCGCGGGCGATAAAACCACGCGGCAGGCGCCCGTTTCCTCGGCAAAGGCGACAAGCCGCTCCAAGTCGCCGAGAGTTTGAGGTTCGGGAAGGTCGAAATCCCTGTAAGTCCGGGCTGAATTGTTTCGGAGCGGCGCGCGAGGAAACAGCGGATCGATCCGCAGCGCGAGCGGTATGCCGGCTTGGCGAAGAAGGCGGATTCCTTCTATCCGCTCCGCAATGCTTGGGGCGCCGGGCTCATAGGCTTGGCGCGTCTCTTCTCGCCAGAATGCCAGGCTGACTTCCATTAGGAACGGAGGGATTCCGGTGTGGGTGAACTTCGGGTAGCAGGGATGATTCCGCCCCAGGCGTCCAAGTTGGCGAAACAGATCAACGCAGCCGGGTTCCGCGGCCAACGTGGGGTTCTTGGTTAGGATGACGACGCTCGAGAACCGCTTGCGATGAGTGAGAACCTGCTCCAAGGTCGCCCGAGTGTGCCCGACCTCGGCTTCCAAGGGCTGAAACGGATCGGTGCTGTTGGACAAATGGATCGGTGCCGGCGGCACGTCAAACCGCTCGAGGTCCGCCATGTCTTTGAGGAGCATTTTCACAAAATCCCGCTTCGGTGTGGCCTGACGCGGCTCATAGGCGGAGGCGTAGCAGTATTCGCACCGGTGAGCGCAGCCCACGTAAACGTTGACACAATACCGGTGCCCGCTCGAAAAAGCATTCTGATGTGCGAATGGGCAATACCACTTGACGACTCGCGGCCGGGTGGGGCACAGGACGGGTTTGCTCGATGCGTGGGGCAAAAAGTATCTGGCGAGCGATGTTTGCTCGCGCGCGGTTTTCCCGGTCCAGACAGATCGATATCGATCGTCGATTCTATCAACGAGGTCTTCGATCGAACCGATCTCGTTTTGGAAGAGTCGATCCACTCCTTCCCCCAATCTGCCGACACAAGCCATTGCGGCGATATTGTAATGAGGCCAACGTTCGTAAATCCAGCGGTGTATCCGGGTTCCTCAAACGCCGCGCAAAAACTTGACAAGTCGGCCGGGCGCGGTAGGATGGATAGTGACGGCACGTCCAGTGTTCCCGTGGAGTGCGGCCGCAGAGAGAATAGGTGAGGCGGTCCGGTGCATCGAGATTTCCCGGCCGCCCAGCCCCTTTCCGCGTATCTATTCAAGGGGGGCGCTTTTGTCGGCCATTCGCGGGAACCGGCACCGCCGGACAGGGGGTACGCAATGCCAACGCTGACGGTCATCCAGGGGCCGGATCGCGGCAAGGCGTTTGAGGTAGACGGCGTCTCGACGCTCATTGGCCGGGATCCGGCGTGCGACGTGTACCTGGACGATCCCGGTGTCAGTCGGCACCACGCCAGCCTGGAGATTCACGGCAACAGCCATGTGCTGAAGGACGCGGGATCGGCGAACGGGACGTTCGTCAACGGCGTTCGGGTGCAGGAGTCGCCCATTCACGCGGGCGACCAGATCCGCGTGGGCAACACGATCCTGACGGTCGGCCGGCCGATGCCCGAAGGCACGCTGGTCGACCATCGGGGCCTGCCGATTCGCGTGGACAGCGAGGGGCGCGTCGACGCGAGCATCATCAGCACGGAGACCGCCAGCGGAGAGCCGCACCTCGCGTTCGCCGGCGGCGAAGACATGGCCGGGATGCGCACCAGCGTCATCGGCCTGAGGGCGCTCTATCGTATCGCGGAGATGCTGGCCCACGGGTTCGACGTGGATCGGCTTTTGACGAACATTCTCGACATGGTGTTCGACGTTGTGGATGCCGACCGCGGGTTCATCCTGCTGAGGGACGAGCGGACAGGGGCGATGGTCCCACGGGCGATCCGGTGGCGCGAGGAACTTCTGGAGCAGATCCGCCGCGAACAGGCCGGCTCCGATGCAAGCGGCGAGACGGCCGTCGGCGAACCCCCTCCTGTGCCCGCTCCCAAGACCAGCCCCATCTGCGTCAGCCGGACCATCATCAACTACGTGATGAAACGCGGGGAGGGCGTCCTCTCGACCAACGCCATGCAGGACCAGCGATTCGAGGAGGGCGAGAGCGTCCAGGATTACGGCATCCGCAGCGCCATCTGCGTCCCCATCCGCAGCGGCGACGAGATCCTCGGAATCATCCACGTGGACACGCACGTCAGCCAGGGCCAATTCTCCCCCGAGGACCTGAAACTGATGACGGCGATCGGATGCCAGACGGGCCTGGCGGTCCAGAACGCCCGCCTCATGGCGAGCCAGGTCCAGCAGGAGCGCCTCGCGGCCGTCGGCCAGGCCGTCGCCAGCCTGTCCCACTACATCAAGAACATCCTCCAGGGCATCCAGGGCGGCTCCCGCGCCGTCGAGACGGGCCTGGAACGAAAGAACCTCGAACCCGTCGCGACGGGCTGGGACGTCGTCAGCCGGAACCTCGCCCGCATCAACCAACTCGTCCTCGACATGCTTTCCTACAGCCGCCAGGCGCCGCCGAA
>Ga0315284_10016849_pt1 | contig 10354 bp, 9 predicted proteins | sample YL17G09_16_MG_FD_203696 | JGI IMG/M metagenome (GOLD analysis project Ga0315284, IMG submission 203696) | Sediment microbial communities from Yellowstone Lake, YNP, Wyoming, USA - YL17G09_16 | ecosystem: Environmental > Aquatic > Freshwater > Lake > Sediment | place: USA: Wyoming | collected...
GTTTGGAATGTAGTAAGTAGTATAAAGACACAGATAGGTGATAGTTGGAAGGTAGTATGTTGATGATGAATTTAACAATAATTAACGTGTGGATGGTGGTTAGATAGTGGCTGATGAGCAATCGGGTCTTTATATATCTCTTGGTGGTGTATGGGTACCGATAGCTGCGGCTGGCGCGTCTGGCGTTTCCCCTACCCTCCCTTCTGGTTCTCTCGATAATATACTAAGACATAATAGTGTAGACTGGATAGCCACGGATAAGGTTAAGGTTAGTTCTGTAGGACTAGTATCTATATCTGGGGGCATCAATAGCCTAGAAGGTACCTACTATAACTGGGGTCCCACTACAGGTGCTACAGGTTATGGGTTCAGAGATAATGCAGGTAACTTGGAATTTAAGGATACAGGCGGGGCATGGACAGACTTCGGAACAGGAACAGGAACTGGAACCGGTAGTAGTTTACCTAGCGGATATCTTAACTGGACTATGAGAAATGACGGAAACGGCGTTAGTGGATGGGTAGGGACAGGTGCGGTGTCTGTATCGCCATCGGGGGGTATTGTAGCCTCAGGGACTGTGGAGAGCTTAGAATCAATCTGGGGCGCATCTAAGGTAGATAGCGGCGATCTAGTAGTGCATAGGAATGTCCTAGCTAGCGGTAACTACTATAACTTCGGGACAGTGTTCGGAAGCGAAGGATTCGGACTAAGGAGTAATGTAGGAGCAATAGAGTTCAAGAGTAGTGGAGGATCATGGGCAGGGATTGGTACTGGATCAGGTGCAGGTGCACCAAGTGGTGTAACTACCACTATACAGTATAATAATGGTGGAGTGTTCGGCGGGGACGCTAATCTTACATGGAGCGGTACAACTATGACTGTAACTGGGTACGTAGATGGAGTGGCCCCTGCGCATGCTACACTAACAACAGCTAAGTTAACTAATGTAATAGCAATACCATCAGGAACGGACATACCTAGCGCCGGATCCTATAGTAAGGGTACAGTGCTACTAGTTTATGACGCATAGGAGGTAAAAGGATAATGGCATTCACATGTATTGAATATGCACCAACTAGTGCATATGACTTATTTAGGAAGATAGCATCAGAGATGGTAAGGGCAGGATGGACGCAACATGATTTCTATATTAACTATACATCTGGAGGTACACACCAGGTACTCGCAGGAGATACTCTTAGGGGTGCAACTACAACTACCAACCAAGTTGTAATATCAGACGTGTACCTAGAGAGTGGAACGTGGGCAGCAGGATCTGCCGCTGGTATGCTTAGGTAGATATGCGTTGACTTTATTGCTAGCATGTAGTAAAATGTAAGTGTGCATAGTTATAGGAATTATGGAGGAAGTAAAATGGAACAGAGGTTACTTTATACAGCTAATGAGACTGAAAACTTAATCATAGTAGAGCATCTAGGAAATATTAATAGGCTGCAGGAAGAGATTAATGATAGGATTCAACAGATGAAGAAGAGTGCTACCTACTTCAATATGGTACACGAAGGAGCGTTCAATAGAAGCAGGATAGAGTTGTTACGAGCTGGGAAGGAAGTTGATATCACAGAAGAGTGCCCTCCTGCCATTCTACCGGATGGGAAAGCTAATATAGCCTACGACCCTAATACAAGAGGTATGTATCTCACAACCTAGCACGCTGTGCTGTAAGGTGCCACAATGTATATCAAGTACATAGGTGATCCGCTATCATATTCCAGAAAAGGACAGGTAGATAGGATTATCATAGATGAGTTATATAAGACCAATAAGATTATTCTATCATTACAGTCCAGAAAGCAACATAATCTAGATGCCAGTCAGGTAAATATTATATCTCGGCTGGCATCTAATGTGATGCCGTACAGTGCTGTTATACATAGTCTAGTACCATCCTCTATTGTTATAGAGTCTGGCAAGACTAATATAGCTCTAGTGGACTGCAAGACTAGTAGTGTACCTACATCGTGGATTGGCCCCCTATCTAGGGTTGACTACATTATAACTCCTTCTGCGTTCACTCGGGCCGCAATCCAACGATCTAGTATACCCACAGAGGTGTACATCTTCAACCTACCAATGACTCAATGTAAACTAGAGCCAATGCCCTTACCGCCAGAAGTGCGCCCCCTAAAGTATCTAATGATACCAGAGTACAACCTGTCCTCTAATTGGGTAGATGCCGTACTAGCTTTCTCTGATACGTTCACCAAAGATTATCCGGCGACTCTTATAGTGCACACAGCGAGTGAAGTCATTATGGAGTGTATATCTACTCTAGTGGCAGGGCGCGGTTCTAGTATCATAGTAATGAATAGCATGTTCACTGACACCGATCTGGCTAGATTATGTAGCAGTGTAACCTATATGTACAACCCATATAGGGGTACATGTATAGACCCTTACATGATCACGGCCGTGTCAGTGGGTACTCCATGTATATGTACATCATATGGCGCGCCTATGCAGTATCTAACCCCCGATAATTCATTCCTTATACCTAGTAGGGTCTATCCGGCTGGTACATGCGAGGCGGACCCTGATTACACGGAGTCAACATTCTGGTCGGCCCCTATAGATATATCCGCCATTCTAGAATTATCTAAGAGTAGTCCATCCGAAAGTATCACTAGTAATATAGACAGCAGTGTATTAGAGGTTATAGAAGGTATAGATGAGAGGAGAAGAGTCGCCCCTAAGCTGGAAGTAAGAGTAAGTATTATAGTTCTAAGTTACAATAATCTACCCATGTTATCTAAGTGTATGGATGCTCTCGAAGCTAATACAATTCATAGTAAGTTTCGTTATGAGATAATAGTTCTTGATAATGGGTCGGAATCTACCGATACAGCTCTTCTAGCATACTTAAAGATACTAGAGAGAGATATCAGTAATTGCAGGGTAACTTATAGTTCAGTTAATCATGGCTTCTCGGGAGGTAACAATATAGCATCTGCCCTGGCTAAGGGTGATATACTACTCTTCCTAAACAATGACACAGAGGTACAGGAAGGATGGCTAGATCCTATAGTCAGATGTTTCGATGCGGATGAGAGGGTTGGTATAGTTGGATCTAGACTGGTATATCCTAACTGGACCATCCAGCATGTAGGTATCCAATTCGGCGGCGGTGAATACTACGCTTCCCATCCATATACGGGTGAGCCCTATGATCACCCTATGGCCCTCCTAAGGAAGGAGATGCACGCTGTAACAGGAGCTAGTCTGGCTATTAGGAGAGATCTATTCAATAGTATAGCAGGCTTCGATGTATCCTATATCAAGGGCTACTATGAGGATGCAGATATGTGCTGCAAGGTTAGGGATATGGGTTACAAGATTATATATGAGCCTGATAGTATAGTGATACATAAGCACGGTCAGTCCTTCAAGAAGCTAGGTGACATTACTAAGCAAGACTTCTTTATACATAATTGTAATCAATTTAAGGAGAGACATACTGAGAAGGTAATGGGTAGCCAGAGACTCTTCAGGAGTAAACACTACTATGAACCAGGTAGACGTAACATCGGTATACTTAACTCCTACATGCATACACTAGGTGGCGGCGAGAAGCTCACTGTATGTATAGCTAAGTCATTAGAAGATAACAATAATGTTGATATACTACTAAAGAGTAACACATCTATATCAAGAAGCGTTGTATATGATAGCCTAGGAATTAAACTACTTACCACTGAATTTGTTGGACTATGCGCCGGGGAAGATCCTAGATACTATAGAGACTATGATATATTCATAAATGGGCAGTGGGGCTCAAATGATGTAGGTAGCGGTAGGAAAAACATATATAGCTGCATGTTTCCACAGAAAGTTGACAAGGATGTCTTAGATACATATGATGATATATGGTCTATAAGTGAGTTTACAGCTAAGTATGTTAAGGAGTATTGGGATAGAGAATCTAAGATAGTATACCCGCCGGTTACTATGATGGGAACTGTAGATGAGATACCAGAACTAATTGTTAATAAGAAGAATATGATACTAAGTATTGGTAGGTTCTTTGAAGGGGGGCATTGTAAGAAGCATAAGGTAATGATTAATGCATTTAAGAGGATGGTAGATGATAAGGTAATAGATAGTAGTTGGAGGTTAGTGTTAGCGGGGGCATTAAAGGAGAGACCAGAAGATATTAAGTATTATAATGAGTGTGTTACTGATGCAACAGGTTATAATATATCATTATACCCTAATAGCTCCTTCTCTACGTTAAGAGATATGTATAGACAGTCTAAGGTATATTGGCATGCGGGGGGATATGGAGAGACCTGTCCAGAGAACCATGAACACTTCGGTATTGCACCAGTAGAGGCTATGAGTGCCGGGTGCTACGTTATGTTGTATCATGGTGGCGGACTAGTAGAGTTATGTCCCTTCCTAACTACTTGGATTGATGTAGATAACTTAGTATCAATGATGAGTGCGTACATAGGTGGCGGCGCATCTACCCCTGACTATACTATGAAGAGTCTAATAGAGAGAGCTAATGAGTTCTCGGTAGATAAGTATACGAAAAGAATCAGAAAGTTAATAGGAGGATTGTAGTGAAAGTAAGTGATGGAGACTTTATAAATATTGATACTATTAAGTGGCCGGCACGAGTGTTCGGTATAGAAATGAGGCAAAACTTATACTCTATACAAGCAATGAGCAAATTAATAGAGGGAACACCTGGTATTAGTAGGATAATTGAGTTTGGCACAGGTACTGGGATTATGACATTACTAATGAGTATATATGCTAATGATAATAATGTAGAGCTGTATACTTATGATATATTACCGATGCTTACGGAAGGTGTTAGGATATGTCTAAGTGAAATGAATAATACACATGTGAGCAATTGTGATATCTTTAATAGCGAATCTAGCATATCAGAGTTAATAACTACTACAGAAGGAAGAGTTTTAATATTATGTGATAATGGTGATAAGAAGAGAGAATTTGAAATGTACTCGAAGTACCTACGTCCTAACGATATTATATGCGCACATGATTACTTCTTCGATGGCGCTGAATCTAATAATGGTACTGAGACATGGGTATGCTGTGAAATTACTTATAAAGATATTAAGGAGTATTGTGAGATGTATAACATAGTCACTTATATGGATGAGGTCATGAAATCTAGCCATTGGGGATGCTTTATAAAGGATTTATAGTAAAATGGTTGTAATAAGTAGTTCTATTATAGGGGAATCAGATCACGAGGGTAATCCTAATAATGTAGAGAATTGGAATAGACAATATAGTAACGAGTGGAAAGATGGGCTAGGAACTTGTAATATGTTATATAGACTCGCGGCAGATTATATAGAGGACGGTAGTAGTGTACTAGATATAGGCGGGGGTATTGGTGATAGTATTCAGGTATTATTAAGAGAAAGACCTAATTGTAATGTTACTGTGCTAGATATTAGTGATGAAGCATGTGAGATTGGTAGAGGCAAGTATCCTAATGTAAAGTATATAGCCTCTGAGTTTCTAGAGTGGGAATGCAATGAGGTATATGATCATATAACTGCCGATGAAGTTCTAGAGCACTTTGATAGACCTGATATAGCTATGGATAAGATCATGAGTCTAGTTAAGAAAGACGGGACAGTAACTCTTGGGGTGCCCCATGAGGATCAGGTATACTACTGGCACCAACACAGGTTCAGTCATGAATCTTACCACTTCTTCAAGCAGTATTCCAAGTGGGTATCATTCTCAGATGATTCACCGCTAACTAAAGATGGAGATACATCTCAAGTACATATATACGTTAAGTTGGTAAAGGAGTAAAGATGAGAGTAGGCATTTATAATATAGGCGATAATAGAAAGTATACACAGAGGACTTTATATGAAGAGCCTCTAGGCGGCGTGCAGACCGATATTATTCTTGTTGCTGAAGAGTTATCTAAGTATTATGATGTTATAGTACTAAATCCTAATACTGTAGATAGTCATTATGGTAATATATTCTATACTAATTATAATAATATTGATAGTTATTATAAGGATATCGATGCGGTGATTGTAACTTCTTCTGAGACAGGTATATTCAATTCTAGTGTAAAGAAGATAGGTAAGAAGATATTCTGGAAGCACCATCAGATGCCTCATATTGATATAGTTAGGATGGAAGAGATGTTCGATATATTGGATATGTGCGTGTGTATATCTAAATATAATATGGACGAATATAGGAAGTACTATGAATCAGATAAGTATACGTATATCTATAACCCTGTAGATTTGCGTGCAGCGGATCCCAGTAAGGGGTTTACTGAGAGAGATAATGATATGATATATATGTCATTTCCTAATAGAGGTCTATTTAGCTTTAATGAATTACTACCTAGGATAAATTCTAGACTACCTAATGTTAAGTTATATAATTATGGAAATGCGACTATATATGGCTGGGAGAAATCTGATAAAGAGTTCAAGGAAATGAATAGATGGAAATCTCTAAGTAGTAATCCTAACTTCTTGCAGCATGATAGCGTCCCTTATTATACTCTAATGAGTATAGTAGCTAATACTAAACTATTTACTTATCCATGTAACTTTGATGAATCCTTCTGTATAGCTATGGCGCTTGCTATGGCTAATGGCGTTCCATGTATTGCATCAAGTATAGGTTCACTACCAAGTATATTTCCAGATAATGATTATTTCGTAGAGTGGCCGTCTCATGGAACATATGACGACAAATATTATAATACATTTACATATTATGTGGAGAAGTTATATACTGATGTGGATTCTTGGAATAAGGCTAGTAATATTGCTACGGAACGATCTAAGGACTTTGATATGGTTAAGATAGGTATGGATTGGAAAACACTACTGGAGGGTCTATAATGGTATCAATAATACTATGTATATATAGAAATCCAGATTCTATGGATACTTTCCTATATAGATTAAGGAATATGATAGAGTGTCTATATTCTTTTAGTAGTCAGACTTACAAGGATCTAGAGGTAATAATAGTAGAACAATACATAGATTTACCATATCTAGAACATATATTTAGAGATACTAACTATAAGTATAAAGCTATTCAGCACCCCGTATTTAATTTACCATGGTGTATGAACGTAGGATCTAATATTTCTACAGGAGATCTTATACTACCATTCCCGGTGGATAGTGTAGTAGGACCAGACTTTATTGACAAGTTGATTAATAAATTTCAAGGAGGGGTTATATTTGCATGCAGTGAACTTGTATATCTTACTGAGGAGTATACTATAGAGTATATTAATAATAGAGATTATAATATGAACTTGGGAGATTGTAGAAGAGTGATAATGGCTCGTAGAGGCGATGGCGTTAGGGGTGAGGGAGCACCAATATTATCCGATAGAAACTTCTTCTTTAATATACTAGGCGGGTGGAATGAGAGGTACTTTAATTGGGGCGGTGCAGATTGCGACATTACTGTAAGAACGCGATACCTTAAGCCAGATTGGGAGACGCTGGATTACATGGCCTTACATCTTAATCACGGTGGCCAGTTACCTAGAAGTGGGGATATTAGCGCATTTGAAATAGCTGAACGCTTCCCCCAAGAAGTATCATTACTAATTGAAGGTAATTGTGGTAGCCTAGAAGGTCCTAACCCTATAGACTTTGAGAGCGCATTAAGGAGTATACTATGAGCATAACTACCCTAATACACATTAAGAATAGCCAACTATATATAGAAGCGGTCCTCCAATCATGGTATGACTTATCCGATAAGATAGTAATAATCAATAACGGATCTACTGATGATACGGTGAATATAGTTAAGAAGTTTGATAAAGTAATAGTTATTGATGACTTTAGGAAGTGGATTGATGTTGGTGAGGATACTGTTAGAAATGATTCTCTAAAGCATTGTCTAGGAAGTAACTATATAGCCATACCAGATTCTGATGAGGTTCTATATGATGATCAGGAAGATAAGATACGGTGCTACCTTGAGGATACTAATATCGGCGCCTGGAAGTTTAGATCTATTGAGTACTATGGTGATCATCACTATATACAAGATCAGTATAGGGGCGAGCATCTAGATGGTATAGGTGAAGATGTAGTAGGTTTCGGCCGCCAAGTTGTACATGGTAGACCATTCATATATAGATATCATGATAAATTAATGTATCAACGTAATGAGCAGATGTTATACGGACTGCACGCTTCCATTATAGGATCCCAGGATCCAAAGGAGATACGTGATTGTAAGGATATAGTAGTAGCACACTATGGTAATTGTGCATCTAATACATCATTATATGATAAGACCCTATTCTACTATAACGCTACTAGTGACCCTAATGGTTATTGTAGATCTAAAGAATTCCAGGATACTATAGATCCTAATAATCCTCTGGGGTTCCATCCGGATCAGGCAGTAAGACCACCCTACATAAAGCCACCTAAGTATATGGTAGATCACAGTGAGGCATACCATAGAATTACAACTACTGTAGATGATGACGGTAAGTATAGAATATCTAGTAGGTCCGATACACCATTACCAGTAGAAATTAAGATTGGAACACCGCAAGAATGTGGTAGACCGCTATGCGAATACATAGATCCCGTATTTGATGTGGATATGAAGAGGAAGGCTAATGAATTTACAGTAATCAAGGCATTAGACTACTATACTTCTACTTATGAGTTATGTTGTATCCATCCTAATGTATTCCTAATGCTTAATGAGAACATAGTATATAATCCACAGTACACGAGTGTTATTAGAGATAGAATATCTACTATACAAAGAAATGCCCGGCATATTATATGTGTATCACAATCAGTAAGAACAACACTGATGATAGAGGGAGTTCCACCTAGTAAGACATCTGTAATTAACTTCTGGGGGTGCGACACTGACTTCTTTAAGCCAGTGCTAATGAATAGAGGTGAGATGCGCGCCTTATGTAGTAAGTATAATGTAGATATAGATGATAGAGTAGTGCTCTTTACTGGAAGAATAGATAGTTCGAAGGGTATATCATACTTACTTGATGCTATGAGAAATATAGATGGAATACTACTACTAGCAGGTCAAGGTGATATTACTAACTTTCTAAGAGGAAGGACTGAAGAATTGACTAGAAAGGTGAAGTATATTGGTGAAGTTAGTAGAGATAAGCTATTAGAATTGTATAATCTTGCGGATGTATTAGTGCTACCTAGTATACCAACTCCTACTTGGATAGAACAGTTCGGTAGGGTACTGACCGAGGGTATGGCCTGTGGTAAGCCATGTATATCTACTGCTATTGGGGGTCCATTAGATATAATAGACGATGGTAATACTGGATATCTAGTTCCGCCATGCGATAGTAATGCGCTATCAGATAAGATTAATATATTGCTAGATGATCCTATACTAGCTAATAGTATGGGTATTAATGGTAGGGATCGATGTATAGAGTTATTCTCTAATAATGCTAGTAGCAAGATGATGAATGAATGCATAGTTAATAATATATGGAGATAATAAAGGACAGAATTAGTAAAGTGGACGTTAGAAGACGACTGAACTGTCTGGTTGTGGTATACCGAAGGATGTTTAACAACTTAATAAGGAGAAGGCAATTCCTCCAACGACAAGATCATGCTCGTTGGTTTCCTTGCCAAGAAGATTATGAATAATCTGAAGGATGTTTACCCTGTGCATATGTCAGCAGAACACTTGGAGATGTTACCTAAGATTGTAAGCTCCTGGGAAGAGGGGGCCCGGATCCTATGTCTGGGCGTACTTGACGAAAGAATAAAATCTGATAATATTACAGTAGTAGATCCACAGAAGGTGTACGAGATATTCGGGATGGATACGAAGTTACCTTACGAGGAGTGTACATTCGATAACTGTATATGTATAGATGTTTTAGGATCCGTTGAGAACCCATTCCTACTATCTAGGGACATATATAGAGTACTTGTCCCAGGGGGTAACATGTACGTGGAAGCCCCATTCCTATCACCATATACAACGTCCGAGAACGACTACTATAGGTTTACTCCTAGGGGGCTCTATAAACTGTTTGATAAGATGGATGTACATAGTATAGGAATAGCTAACGGCCCGGGTAGTGCTGTTCACTGGATAACATCTATATATGACGCTCTCAGATTCGACGTGGATGGAGATTATGAGACTATGGGAACGAGAGTAGCTAACCCTGATTATGAGATATCTAGAAAGGTACTAGGAATGCACAATGAGTATCTTAAGTATACTGATGAGTTATACTCGCGTAAGGAGCACGCATGTACTATAGCATGTAGCTTGTACATGATGGCAAGCAAGCCTAAGG
>Ga0315284_10016850_pt1 | contig 10354 bp, 13 predicted proteins | sample YL17G09_16_MG_FD_203696 | JGI IMG/M metagenome (GOLD analysis project Ga0315284, IMG submission 203696) | Sediment microbial communities from Yellowstone Lake, YNP, Wyoming, USA - YL17G09_16 | ecosystem: Environmental > Aquatic > Freshwater > Lake > Sediment | place: USA: Wyoming | collected...
GTGCTTCGTCTACTACCAGCAAGTCAAGGTTGCTCGGCATGGTCGCAAGGTTCCGCTCCTTGACGAGCGTCTGCACCATACCGAAAGTGGCGTTTACTCCCCAGTTCTTGCGGTCCGCCGTGAAGAAATCACTTCTCATGCGCGGATTGATGGCCGTGAAGGTCTTCCGGTTCTGGGAAACTAGTTCGTCCCGGTGCTGAAGAATCAGCGTTCGCTTGTAGCGGCTGGCCGCAGCCGAGAGCATGACCGTCTTGCCTGCCCCTGTCGGCGCTACTCCGAGCGCCGCTCCGTATTCATCCAGTGCCGTGTGGCACTTCTCTACAAATGCTTTTTGTCTTGGTCTGAGAATCATAAAAGAAAACGCAACGAGTGATTCACAAGGTACAAATAAAATAACCTTCTCGCAGGATCTCCCTGCGCAGCACTCCCGATGCGAGCACCACCCCTGGTGCCGTTTGTGTTTTACCGCAAACCCCCTACACTGGCTAGTTCGTTTTTGTATTGAACCAGTGCAGGAGGCGTTTGACTACTTAGCCTTCATCCATGGCGGCGCTGCTGCCGCTACTGGCTGTGGCTGGGGCGATGACACTGGCGCTGCTGCTTCGCCCGGAGCCGCCATCGTCTCTTTACCGCTTTGCGCCGCAGTGAATGACTTGAAGCCATTCGACTTTGGATTTGGCGACTGCCACTCCTTAACTTCGTTGCGGTCACTGTAGCCGTTGGATCCCTTCTTGATGCCGATGACAATGCCAGCGGTCTTCGTATTGATCGCCATAGCAACTTCTTCGATTCCGGCAGAGTTGAAAGCGTTGTAGCTCTCAGGCTTCGCTGGATCAAAGACGCCGATGTACTCCATGATCCGAGTGATGGCACCAACGGCCATCTCCTTGGCTTTCTCGCTGGTTTTGTCATCCCACGGGTCACAGATGACGCCAAAGACTCGACGCCGGTCGTAGCGACCTCCATCGATGACCATCTCTAAGTCGATAAACTTGGCCCCAGTACTCTGGGAGTGTTTGATCTCTTTGACGATGATGACGACTTTTGCAAGTACCCCGGCAGGGATAAGGTCAAAAGAAGTGGAGCCGGTGTTTGAACTTTCAGGTGAAAAGAATGACATAATTAAGCAGTTTGAGTGGGAATGGTTGTTACGAGACTGTCAACGCGCTTTCCAGCGCGGATCTTTGCAAGGACTTTGGCAAGGTTTGGTTCCTCGACTAGGTCCAAGCACCCCGAGCGGTCCTTTGCAGGGAAGCCGTAGGGGTTTTGTTCGCGGCAGACGAACGCCCGATAAAGGGAGCCGTCTTCCGCCTTCAAATTAGCGAGTGTGAGCACTTCGTCGAAGACCCCCGGCAGTTCCCTGCCGGTCTTAGAGCCATCAATCTGAGGTTCCCACACTACACGCTTCAGCTCATCCTCTTGGCGGTCCAAGATGCCGACCATGATGATGGACTTGGAGCAATGCTGAAGATGCGTAATCCAACGCATCATCTCCCGCCCCAAGAGCCCGTAGGCTCCGCGCATGTCCGGCTTACCGTTGCGCTCACTGAACGCATCAGGCTGGGTCTGTGACCACTTGAAGCACTCCCTGGCCGCTACGGTGATCGAGTCCACGAACACCGTGTCGTACTGGTCGAGTTCCTTGGGATCTCCAAACATGCCGCACACTTGGTCGTACATCGCTTTTGAGTACGAGCCGGTTGCGTCCGAGGGATCCGGTCCACCGATGTAGAGTGCCGCTGCACGCGCTAGCTCCCACGGATGGCACCCTACGGTGCCTGCTACGCCTCGAACGTCGAAGACGTTGTCTTTGGCCCAGTCTCTCCCGAGGGCCAGAGTACCGGCCTCGAAGTCGATGAAGAGCGTCTTCTTTGGGTCAAGCGTCCGCGCCTGCGTTGTCTTACCGGCCCCTGCTGGGCCGAAGATGACCATAGTCACCTTATCTTTCGCCGCTTTCTTGCGGTCATCTGCTTTTGTGAATTTAAGCATTTTTTTTGTTCAGTTTGATTGTGGGAACACCGAATTTAGTCGTCCTAGCGTCCACCAAAGCGTCAATCAAGCCGGGATCGACTTGGTTTTTGAAGACAGCCTCGCTGATGGAGAACTCGGCCTTGATTAGTCTGTCAGCCACTTCTACCGGCAGAGCTTCCCGAAGAGACTTCAGCTTCTCTTGGTCCCAGGAAATTGTTTGTTTGACCTCGTAGGTCAAGCTGATGCCATCAATCTCCTTTGAGATCGAGCCGTGGTTCTTTTCCCGAGCAACCATTTCAGCGATAAATTCGCCTGAGGTACGCTCAAGAAGTTGCAGTTCAGCGTGCTGAACTTTGATTTTGTACTCCTGCTGGAGCCACCGCAGCGTCTCTATTTCGGCTGCTAACTCCCGCACTGTCATGTCTGTCAGTTTTTTCATTTTTTGTGTGTTCTCTGAGGTTTAGTGTGAACCCCTCGTTTTTCGCGAGGGCCATTAACTGAAGGAAACGCTGCATGGGAATAATCCCGTGGTGTATCCAATTATCTATTGTCCGGTGACTTAGTTCGACTTTTGCCACGCACAGCTTTCTGTAAAGCTGCGCTCTACCGCCGAACTTTCTAACGACACCGCGAACATCCATTTGGAGGTTTTTCATGTCGTAAGCAGAGATAGTGTACGCTCAAAATTAGCGCAATAAAAAAAGCGCACTATTTTTAAGTGCGCTTTTTCTATGTTGATTTGCAGCTATTTATGCGAGTTTGCAGTCCTTGCGAAGATCGTTGAGCCGGTTAAGCCAGCCTCGAAGAAACCGATTTAGATTCGGCTTTTTGGAAACTAGGTTCTTGTAGAACTCTTCCTTCTTGTCGCAAACATCAATGCACAAAGCCTTTAGACCAATCTCACTGATCATGTTTCCAGTCGCTCGGCTGGTGTTTGGTCCCCAAGCGCCGTCTGGATTAACGCCAGCGGCCCGCTGCAAGAACTTCATTTGCTGACCGACGCCAGTATTTACCGCCCCATCAAACTGCACCTGTGAAAGGGGCCATGGCAATTGCGGGCAGTGCGCCCGCTCCCAGTACTCTCGCTTGTACACAAGTGACGCTTCCTCAAGCGTAAGTGTGTCGAGATCAAGTTCTGGATGGCTTGCAGAATCTAAGCCGAACTTGGTCTTCCCACCAGAGTCACCGGGTTCATTCTCGACCACAGCGTAGTCCATATCACCGTAGTGCCCCTTGGCGTAGACGGTTTCGTGCTCCAGCACAAACTTCAAAGCTTTCTCAAAGTCACTCATTTTTTCTTGGCTTTAATTTCCTGCACAGTCTGAACGATCTTTGTCACGGTATAGACAAGTGAAGCAATCATTACGAGCAACTTAACGATCTCAGAAAAGTCGCTGATGCTGACAGCAAACGCGGCCAGATTTACGAAGTTAACCTTCACCATTTCCTCGATGTTATTTTCAAGCATGAGATAAAAATGTGAGGTTTGAGGCTGGAGTTGGGAGCTTCCCAGACTCGTCGTAGATGCCACTGTAAGGAATAATCGTGTCAGGTGGAAGACCGTTTCCGTCCTGTCCTGCCGGGGGCAGGACGCGGTTTGGCTTTGACAGTACCACTAGGCCGGCGGGCGGCACCTCGTTGAGGTAACGCTGCTGCATTCTTGGAATTTGTGGGACGGGCAATATGGTCATGGCTGAAGTGTTTTAAGAGACGCGGGCCGTAGGCGCCAATACCGATGCCAAGAGCACCGGAACCGAGCACCCACAGAGTAGGAGCAATGAGTGAGAGAAGATTCAGGAATAGAGGGATCATGGCGGTTTTGCCCGTCATTTTTTATCCCCGGACTGGGTGTGTGCCGAACCGAAATAAAAGCCTAAAACCCCGGCAAACCCACTGGATAGCCCGCCCAGGAGAAGCGTCAAGGTTGGGTCTGACCACAGCTTCATGTCCCCTGTCAGGAGAGCGCAGATGATGCCCAGATAGGACGTTGTGATCACAACAGCCAGCGCCGAAGGCACCCATGAGCCGGTCGCCGTCTGCATCGCTCTAGCATCGCCACGGTCTTTAACGGCCAGTTCCTCGGCCTTGATGCCCAGTTCCTCAAGCTTGAGCTTCAGCTCGTTGTCGGCCAGTCGCAGAGCCTGCATGGCTTCCGGCGTGAGCCGCCCAGAGGCAAGTGTGTCCTTGATGCTCTTCTCTGTGGCATCAGACAGCCCCAGGGCCTTGCCTACGGCCTCGACGGCAGCTCCGATCATTGGGCCGCCGGGCACCAAGAGAGCGCCAATCGTCGGCAGTATGGTCTTTATCCAATCCATGATTTCAACCATGCCACCGCGACGACCGCAATGGAAGGCAAAATGAAGTCAAGGAGTCCCTTCAGCGTCCAAGCTCTCGGCTCAAGCCCGCCGAAGTACGGCATGTTCCGGCGGAAGCCACCGTAGTTGTGTTCGATGTTGCGGTACTCGGCTTGAGCATACTCGCGCCCAACGAAGTAGAATGAGCCAGCAGCAGCACCAGTCCACCAGTCACCGCAGGCGAGGCCGATGATGGCTTGCAAAACGAGAGCGATGACTGGGTGAGCGAGGTGGTTCATGTTATCCAACCAATTTTAGTGAACGAACTGTAGGCGCAGAGCTGTATGTGATAACAGCATACTGGTTTGGTTGAAGTATGAAGAGCTGATTTGTTTGAGTGAATAAAGGCACTCCTTGAATTGAGATTTGAGCTACAGTACCTCCATTTACAGAAATTGCCTCTGGAGTCGCCCCTGCCGTGTATGTCCAAGGCGATGCGCCTACAGAAGGAGTAGAAGGAGCAATGATTGGAGATCCGGGGCACTGACTGAAGTAAATGTCTCCAGCACTAGGCCCAGAGTAATTGCCCCTCAGATCAACCCCGGTGGCTCTTACGTTTGTTCCAGCAACATTGATGATGCCCCACTCTTGGTTCTCAGTATATGTGTCGTAAGATGGCTTTCCACATCTTCCTCCGATGACTGCAATGTTGTCTCCAGCAAGAATCTCTACCGCAGAGAACCCGCTTGGATGTCCTGCGTATGTGTTGTTTCTAAAAATAGACGGGTCATTGATTGAAACGTCTATTGATCCATTAATGACGATTCCACTCTTATGACAGGATTCAATATTGCATCCGTTAATATTTACTCGCGTTGTTTGATTAGCAAGTTTCATTCCGCTTTCAGAAACAACTGTTCCAATAAATAGACCAGTCTGAAACACGTTGGCCGCTATCAGTAAAACCCCTTCTGAATATGTGTTTTCTGTTTCTAAGCAAGTGCCATAGATAAAACTAGGCACAAATTTTTGAGTTAATGAATCGCTATTAAGGCACACAAATCCTCGAAGCATATTCAAACACCTCAGATTGCCAAAGCTGACTGTATGTACTCTGCCATCTAATATTACTCCACTTGTCAATGGAATTGGATCACCGGGAGTGTATGTGCCCGTAAAAGTAGAATCGCTTTCAAAAGCAATAATATCACAGTTATCGTTTTCACTATTTCTAGCCGTGTTTGATCCATAAGCCTTAAAGCAATAAGTCCCTCTTGCCTTGTCAATTGTCATAGACTGGAACTTAGCATTTCCAGACTGCCGAACATAAATTCCGTTCCAAGGGTTTGTCAAATAGAAGTTGCCAACAAAGTCCTGTGTCCAATCCAATGTCAGAGCAATTCCGCCTGTCATTCCCTGACAGTCAAGTAGAAGAGAATCAATGCCGCCTCCATATTGACGCGCTCCGCTTCCCGTAAATTTAATGACATCAAAGTTTCCTTGCGGAAACAAAATTGTGCCGCGAAAAGAATCCCCAGTTAGTACTGTCGCAGATGTTATAGGAGTCAATGCACCAGTAATTTTGTAGAACCCAGAAGGAAACTGCAAAACAACAGGAATTGTCAAAGAGTTGCAGTACGCAATGGCAGAGTTAATAGCTGCGGTATCGTCTGCAATGTTGTCTCCAATGGCACCGAATGTCGTCACTGACGCTATGTGGATACTGTTAGACTGGTTTAACGCCGAGAACACGAGCACGCTGTTTCTGTTTCTGACCGTGATCGAATAGGTGTTGGTCGAGACGTACAAACGGCTGGCTGTGCCAGCCCGGCTGGGATACCCGCCCACAGTCCGTACCGGGTTCGCCGCAGGAATGGTCAGTGCAGCGTCCCAGAACACGTTCACAGGGGCTGTCTCTGGGTTCAGGCTACTTTGCCCCAGATAGAGGTAGCCGCCCTCTAGGGGAGCGCCTGTGAGGTCCGTGAAGAATGGGAATGGAGATACGATGGAAGAGGACATTACTGGGACTCCTGTTGAGATTTGTTTTCGACTTTTGCTTGTTGTGCTTTTAGCACATCTCCAAGGCGTTTCATTGCTGAAAATTCTTCAGGAGATCCTGCTTTGATTGAAGGCAGTTTTAACAATAGTTCTCGAACTGGCTTGGATTCATATGCTCTTACGGCAGCAGTTGTTCCAACAACAGCAGCAGCAGTTCCTGCTGGCCCAAACATTTGCTCAAGAGCAGCTCCGATCCCAAATGGGACAAATTGTGCTCCAGTGGGAGGATTTGCTGCAAAATCTCCAGCTCGTTTCGTAAATGCTAGAGCGCGAGTTAATCCTTCAACTTGCTTCTTCTCATCTCCCTTGAACATGATTCCTGTTTCATCTTCAAGTTTTTTAATTTGAGTAAGAAACCTATTGGGCGTGAACTCATCAAGACCGCCAGCCTGGTCAACTGCCTTGCGAATAACAGCAGCCCTTGCAGTAGCCCTGCCCGTTGAGTCAAGGTTGTTGTAGAGCCTTTGGATTGAACTCTTGTTCTGTGAAAACAACAGTTCTCGAACCTTTTCAGGAGTGATGTCTCCTTTGTTGAGGACTTTCTTCAAGGTTCCATCACGAAGCTCGTCTGCCATGTCAGACAGATTTTTGTTTCCAATTTTCCATCTGATAAAATCTGTTCTGCCACCTTCTGTCTTAATGAAATCACCCATGTCTTCACGAAGAGCGTCATAAATCTTACGAACGGACTTGTCTCCCTCTTCGCTAACAGTGGCTAGTTCCGGGGCCTTAAACTGCAGCCCGAGCAGCTTTCTGCGAGCCTCAAGATCACTAAGACCTTTACCCATCACATCCATGCCAAACGACTCAAGCTCTGCTATGGCCTTGTCGTAGCCAACATCACTGATCTGCCGTAGCCTTTTGATTTCGTCATCAACAACCTGTACTGTCCGATCAACATTTGGCTGCTTGCCAGTAGCAGACAGCTTATTGATGACATCCATCTTCATTGCAGAGAACTTGTTGACGATGTCTCTGCGCCTGTTAGTAAGCTGTTTAGTCAACTCTGGCAAATAGTCTGTGCTTGGAAGGTTTGCCCCAAAGTCTTCTACAAGAGTCTCTACAGCTTGCCGTCTTTGCTTCTCCTGCTTTCCAAGCATGCTGCCAGTGCCAAAAAAAGTAAGCTCTCTAACTTTTGCTAAAGCATTCTCAAGCGGAGTCTCCGGGGGAAATGCCTGTGATGTTAGCGGCGCAATGCCAGCTTGCTCTGCTTCGCGAAGTCCCTTTGGAGTCATTGCTCCTACCAAAGACCGTTCTGCGCCAACAAACGAGCCAAGCATGCCGCCTCCAAGGCCGGCCAGTATTTGCCCGGGAACACCAACGCCAGCCTGTTCAGCCATCTGAGTAGCACCTGCTGCTCCCGCTGCTCCAGCCATCTGTTGACCGGGCTGTGATGCTAGCATCTCTCCAGCTACTGCTCTTAACGAGGTCGGAGCGGCACCTGCCATTAAAGCCTTACCTACACCAACACCAGCAACAGTCTCTGCGATTGCTCCAGTCATTGCCTGAGCAACTTTTGCAGACGACATCTCAGCTTTAGGGACACCAAGGTACGTCAGCAGATGCTGCATTGCCTCATCAGGCTTACTGTAGTTTGTTCCAAATATCCGATTAATGCCTTCTATGGCAGGACCAGTTAGTGCGACGGCAGCAGCGCCAGCGAGTGGCGCTCCCACAGCAGCACCAGCCAATGCGCCGGCTCCAATCGTAGCTGCGCCTCGAAGCGCCCCAGCTGCGATCTGTGCTGGCTGAGATGCTTGCGGTTCGACGTTGCCCATCGGCTGTTGAAGCATCCCGGCTTGCTCGACTGGCATTTGCACGCCGGTAGGAGCCTGCTGCTGATTGTACAACGCCATCAACTCAGCGTCTGACAGCTTGGACAGATCCTGAGGCTGTACCTCTACTGGCTGCTGTTGCTGTTTGTACAGAGCCATCAACTCTGCGTCTGACAGTGTAGACAGGTCAGCCATATTATTTGTTTAACGGAAGTCCACGCCTGAGCATTTCGGCTTGCACCGGGTTGAGTCCAGAAGTAGCCACAGGAATGTTGCCAGTGCTTATGGGCAATCCGGGTGCGCCAGCAGGACCAGCAGCCTGCTTCTTTGCATCCTCAAGAAGCTGTTCACTGCTTGGAAGCACAAAGATATTTTTGGGATCAAGATTTCGCTTCCTGTATACAGGTTCAAGATTACTTTGATACTCTTTGTATTGCTTTTGCGGAGCTTGAAGCATTTTGAATGCTTGATCTTTTAACTCCTTGCGCTTTGCATCACTAAGCGAGCCATTATTTGCCAACTTTGCCTGAAGTGATCCGATGTAATCACTCAAAGTAACATTTTTGACTCCTCCCTTTTCTGTGACACTAACAACAGATCCAGGATCTCCCATTTTAACAAACTGAGTCAAAAGCGTCTCGTCTCCAGATGCATTTGGAGCCGCTTCTTTCATCATCTCAAAGGCTGTGCGGCTATCAATGTACTTTCGCACAAATGGATTAGACTCAACGTGAGCACGTTCTGCCGCCTCAACCTCAAATATCTTATCTTTATTTTTCTGAATATCGGCCAGAGAGATCCCGTTATCTGCCTCGTACTGCTTGATGCGATTGTCGAGAAGCAGACCTTCTTGTGCTGCATCTTCCTTCTTTGTCTCTGCCTCAATCTTTTTAGTTTTTGCAAGTTCCCCAATCTGTTCAATAACAGACTTACCTTTGTCCCCACGAAACACAATCTGAGACATGGCTATAAGGGATTGGGTCTTCTCAGGATTTTCATCAATCTTAGTGCGCAGATCCTGTAACTGAGGAACATACTGCTTGAACTTGTCACTTCCTTCAGCAGCCTTAATGCTTTCATCAAGCACGGATAATGCGTCATCTTTCTTGCCAGTAACACCTGCAAACAAAAGTTTTTCTGATGTCTTATCGAGAAAAAGCTGCCCCTCAGCAGGAATTGCTTTTCTAATTTCTCCCGCCCGCACAAAAAGTGTTGGATCGTATTTGTGAAACTCAACTGCCGCCTGCTGAAGATTGTCTACCGTAAAGTTCTCAGATTTTGAAAGCCATTGCAACCTAGTGTCTAGTTCCTTTTGCTTTCCAAGGTCGTAGTTTCTAGCATTGGTCATCGACTCAGAACTTGCAGCAGATGCTAGTGCAGATTTCTCTGCCGCCCTCATCTGGGCCAACTCCAGCGGCTGCCGCTCCTGCGCGAACTGCGCCTGCTGCTGCTGAATGCCGGCCTGCTGCTGAGAAAGCTCCTGCTGCTGCTGAAGCCCCTTGAGCTGCTGAATCCCCAGTAAACTCTGTAGGAAGTTCTGCGCCGGAGGCTGCGGGATATTAACCGTGTAGTCGTATTGTCCAGCCATAGAATTATTTATTGAGCGATAGCCCACCCACCTGCGCCACCCGGAGCAGTGGGCGCAGTATAGTTAACCGGAGCGCCACCATAAGCCTTAGAAGCCGCAGCTTCACTGCCGTAGAAGCCGCCGGTACCAATCCCAGAATAGAGAGTTGTTGCGGCTGGCTTATTTGCAGCAGTCATCATCGAGTAGTTCTGGATTCCTGAGTTTATCGATCCAGAGATTCCAGCAAGTCCTTGAGCCTGAGCATTTGCCGCACCAATAGTTCCAGCAGCCTGCGCTGCGCCTTGGCCCACCATCAGATTACCGATGTTCTGCGCTGACTGCTGGCCGGCTGCGCCAACTCCTGCGGCAGAAGCCTGCCCAAGGCGTAAAAGGTTTTCCGCCGATGTAGATCCAAGAGAAGTCAATCCAGCCAATTTTCCGTACTGAGACTCAATTAGCTGATTAAGAAGTGCGGGCCGAAATTGACCCAGAGCAGCCTGAACATTGCCGCCGCGAAGTCCACCGGTAGCCGATGCGTTCTGGAGAATACCTTGCTCGCCTTGCTTGGCGAGTTCTTGGAACTGGGCTCCCTGCTTGATCTGCTCAATGGCTGCCTGCTGCGCTGCATTGCCGCGAAGTCCAGCAAGCCCCTACATACCTTGAAGCGCGCCGGGACCAGCCTGAATGTA
>Ga0315284_10016851_pt1 | contig 10354 bp, 10 predicted proteins | sample YL17G09_16_MG_FD_203696 | JGI IMG/M metagenome (GOLD analysis project Ga0315284, IMG submission 203696) | Sediment microbial communities from Yellowstone Lake, YNP, Wyoming, USA - YL17G09_16 | ecosystem: Environmental > Aquatic > Freshwater > Lake > Sediment | place: USA: Wyoming | collected...
ATGGATACCGTGACCGAACACGAGCTGGCCATCAAGATGGCGCTCTACGGAGGAATCGGCATCATCCACAAAAACCTGACGCCGGATGAGCAGGCCGAGGAAGTGGCAAGGGTCAAGCGCTTTGAAAACGGCTTCATCCGTACCCCCATTTGCGCCCGGCCGGATGATACGATCAATGATATTTACAAAATCCGTGAAAAATACGGATATAAGGCAGTGCCCATAACAGATAACGGCAAACACGACGGAAAACTGGTGGGCCTGGTGACTGCCAACGATTATTTCATCCAAAAGCACGGGGAACAAAAAGTGAAAGAAAGGATGACGCCGGCCAGCAAGCTTCTTGTCGCCTACAAGGGAATCACCTTGAGCCAAGCAAACGACATTTTGGAGGAAAGCAAACATAGCAAACTTTTGATCGTGGACGGCAAAAAGAGTTTCCGCCTGTTTGCCATGGTGACCCGGCGCGACATTGAAAAGAACAAGTTGTATCCGGACGCCTCTAAAGGTTCGGATAAAAGACTGTGTGTTGGCGCCGCCGTTGGGCCCGCCAAGAATATGGAGGAACGCGTTGAGAAATTAGTGAAAGCCGGCGCGGACGTGCTTGTCGTTGATACCGCCCACGGCCACAGCAAGGGGGTGATCGACACGATGAAATACATTAAGAAAAACTATAAAAACATGCAGGTGATCGGCGGCAACATCGCGACGGTGGAAGCCGTGCAAGCCCTTGCCAAGGCCGGCGCGGACGCGGTGAAAGTTGGCATCGGTCCCGGTTCCATTTGCACCACGCGCGTGATCACCGGCATCGGCGCACCGCAATTTTCCGCCATATTAAACTGTGCGAAGGAAGCGAAGAGACATGGCATTCCTGTTATTGCTGATGGCGGTATCCAGTTCTCCGGCGATGTGGCCAAAGCCCTGGCGGCCGGCGCCGAATGCGTGATGATCGGAAGCTTGTTTGCCGGCACCAAGGAAAGCCCCGGCGAGATGATTTACCATGAAGGCAAAACTTACAAAGCGTACCGCGGGATGGGTTCCCTCGGCGCCATGGCCGGCGGCGGCAAAGAACGCTACGGCCAAGCCGATGTGAAAGATGAGGCCAAGTATGTTCCCGAAGGAATCGAAGGCCAAATCATTTACAAAGGCGAAGTGGCCCACGAGATCTTCCAACTCATCGGCGGTCTCCGCTCCTCCATGGGCTATACCGGCGCCAAAGACATTTCGACATTCCAGAAAAAAGCCAATTTCATCCGAGTTACTTCCGCGGGCCTGCGTGAAAGCCACCCGCACGACGTGATCGTGGTGAAAGACGCGCCAAACTACAAATCGGTGAAATAATTACAGCTTGGATGGGAACGCAAAATTGACGAAAACGACAAGGCCGAATAGCAGAAGGCACACCGCGAAGATGACCATGATCCAGGGCGAAGTTTCTTCATCCTCTTTTTCGCCGGATTCAAGTTGCAGGTAAAGCGTGGTGCTGCCGTAAAGCAAAGCGACCAAGGCAAAAGGCATGTCCATAATCCGCATCAGGATCAGTGACCAATCGGCATAAAGCCCATTGCGGAACATAAGCGCGCAGACGATGTACGCGAAAGCGAGGATGAAAAAGTAAATCGCGCTGACTTCGTGGAGATTTTTGAGGCTGTTCATGGTGTAAACCTTGGTTGGCCTTATTTTAGCAAAAAGGCAGCGCCAAAACAATGCCGGCTCTTTTGTATACCGGCCTTAAACATACTATAATTCGGTTAGATACTAAGGCGCGGAGGGCACGGGTTCGCTTCCGCAGAGGCGTCAAAAAGTACTTCCTATAATCCGCCCTATCAAGCAATTTGGTAACAATACTTCGTATAACACTCAGCAGTTATCTTACTAACTAAATTATGAAAAAAATCTTACTTCTTCTAATCATTAGCCCCCTATTATTAATAGGCTGTAATTACTCTAAATCAGATAGCATCCAATTTTTAAACCAAAAAACTAACATCCCTATCATCAATGAAAACGTGGAGATGTATAATGCCGACGGTCCAATTTGTGAGATGGGGAGTCCATGCCCTCAGCCAGTTCTATTGTTTAAAGAAAAAACAAATGATGACGGAGTTATTAAACTACCTCAAAAAATAAGTAGGACAACAAGATCGTTTCGGATGCAAATAGCCTCCGGAGATTTTAAAAATCGCGGAGTGCGAATATCGCATAAGTGGATATCCGCCGGAAAAGAATTTGATCCAAATATTATTGTTATTGATGGTATCTTTTTGCCACCTGATGAAAAAGGGATAAGGCAATCGTATGAGGAAGAATTAAATATGAATGAAAAAGCAATAGTCGTAGAACTGTGGCCCGGAACAAGTGATTAAAATTAAAAATGATTTTTTACTACATCCGATAACTGCTACTTGTTATACGAAGTGTTCCTTTCTAACCCTCACTGCACGCGGATTATACGAAGTAAAAAAACACCCCTTTCCAAACCCCTCATCTCCACTGCTGCCAAAAAACCATTAGTCAAGAAAGATCATTTTGCTGTATCTTTGTGCCATGAAACTCACCCACGACGAAGTCAAAAAAATCGCCAAACTCGCACGGCTTGGGCTAAACGAAGCAGAAGTTGAGAAATTCAGCGTCCAGCTTTCGGATATTCTGGGCCATGCCAAGATGCTGGATGAAATCGATACTTCAAAAGTCGAGCCCATTGCCCAAATCACGGGGCTGACGAATGTGAACTTCAAGGATGAAGTGAAGAATTGCGTCGTGACGGACGAACTCCTGAAACAATCCCCACAGCCGATTCATAACCGGATGATTAAAGTTAAAAGCGTTTTTTAATGATCAACCTTTCCATTGCCGAAACACACAAAGGGTTAAAGGGGAAAAAGTTCAGCGCCACGGAACTTGCCAAGGCGTACCTAAAAAGGATTAAGGAAACGGATGGCAAACTCCATTCCTATATCACGGTTACGGAGGACACGGCCTTGAAGCAGGCGGCGGAAATTGATAAAAAGGGAAAATTTGAGAATCCTATTACGGGCATCCCGATGAACCTGAAGGATCTGATTTGCACGGCGGGAATTAAGACGACGGCGTGTAGTAAGATGCTGGAAAACTTTGTTCCGCCCTACAACGCCCATGTGTACGACAGACTTTTGGGGGCGGGCGCGGTTTTATTGGGCAAATCAAACACAGACCAGTTCGCCATGGGCAGTAGTTCCGAGACCAGTTACTTTGGCGTTACCAAAAATCCGTGGGACCAAACGCGTGTTTCCGGCGGTTCCTCGGGCGGCCCTGCGGCCAGTGTGGCGGCGGACCAAACGTGCTTCGCCATTGGCACGGACACGGGCGGAAGTATTCGCCAGCCTGCTTCGCTTTCCTCTTGCGTCGGACTTAAGGTGACTTATGGGCGTGTCCCGCGCGAGGGAGTGATTTCGTATGCTTCATCGTTCGATACAGTCGGACCTCTTACAAAGACGGTGGAAGACGCCGCGCTTGTTCTGAATGTCATTGCCGGACGGTCGGAACGCGATGCGACCACACCCGATGTTGCCGTGCCGGATTACACTAAATTCCTGAAAAAAGACCTGAAAGGCGTCACCATCGGCATCCCGAAAGATTATTTTGAGCAGGGCGTGGAAAAGGAAACGGTGGATACCGTGATGGCGGGCGTTGAAGTGCTAAAAAAGCTCGGCGCCAAGGTAGTTGAAATCAAATTGCCGCTGATCAAATATGCCATCCCGACCTATTATTTATTGGTTAAGTCCGAAGCCAGCACCAACCTGGCGCGGTATGACGGAATTAAATATGGGCATACGGTAAAAGCGGAAGAACTTGAAGATATTTACATCAAATCCCGCCAGGAAGGATTCGGTGATGAAGTGAAGCGCGCCATTATGCTGGGGACGTATTGCCTGTCTTCCGGTTATTACGATGCTTACTACCTGAAGGCGGCAAAAGTGCGACGGCTGATGAAAGAAGAATACGATGAGGCGTTCAAAAAATGCGATGTACTGGTTGCGCCCACTTCGCCTTTCCCCGCGTTTAAGATTGATGAAAGGATGGATGACCCGCTGGCCATGTACGCCGCCGATACATTAACGGTGACCGCGGGGATATTGGGGCTTCCCGGAATGTCGGTTCCCGCAGGGTTCAGCAAAAAGGGCCTGCCCATCGGGATGCAATTCATGGCGAACCAATTCGACGAGGGGAAACTCTTTCACGCTGCCCATGCCTTTGAACAGGCGACGGAATGGCACAAGAAAAAACCGAAACTTTAGGCCGCCTTATTTAAAACCGCCCTCAAGGCGGCTTTCAGATTGTCGCGGTGATGCTCGATTTCTTGTTCTCCGACGGTTCTTTTCAAGCTGATGGAAGTTAAAATCGGCTGCTCCTCCCGTTCCACGATATATTCCAACTCGGTGGGTGACATTGCGTCAATCGCTATCATTTCGCCCTCCGTAACCAAGCGCAGGTTCAGAAAAAGGCCGCGGTTGGCGAGGATGAACTGTAACCGTTCCAAAAAATCCATATCATCCCACGGGATGGCCATTTCTTTCCCCTCTGGTGCCTTAGGGCGCGAGGGCATACCGAATTGATTATCTTGATCATATTATTATAGCATTTTTTAGATAAAAATTCAATCCCGTCCCCCTAAAAAAGAATTGTGCTACAATAATCACGATCCAACTAAAACAAACCTCAATGAACGTCAGCGTCAAATTCTGCGGCATCGAATTCCCGAACCCCACGGTTCTTGCGTCCGGTTATTTGGGTGTAACGGGAGCCAGTTTGGCCAATTGCGCCAAGGTGGGGGCGGGCGGTGTGACCTCTAAGACGCTTTTCCTTGAAGAACGCCCCGGACATCCGAATCCTTCCGTCATCCAATTCCCCGGCGGGCTCATTAACGCTGTCGGGCTTTGTGGCGAAGGAATCAAGAACGCGCTCCATGAGTTCGAAAAATATAAGGAGATGGCTCCTGAAAACCCCCTGATAGGTAGTGTGGGTGGGAAAGACATCAAGGAACTTACGGAATGCGCTGAAATCATGGCGAGCTACCCGGTTGATATTCTCGAGCTCAATTTCTCCTGCCCGAATGTGGAGGGGGAAATGGGCCGACCGATTGCCTGCGACCCGCAGATGACGGCCAAGGCCACAAAGGCTATCCGTAAGGTGACGAAAAAGCCGATGAGTGTAAAACTTTCGCCCAATGTGCCGGATATCGCCCTGATTGCCAAAGAGGCGGAGGAAAACGGCGCGGACGCGATTACCGCCGTAAATACCATGGGACCGGGGATGCTGATTGATATTTATACCAAGCGTCCGATTTTGGCCAATAAAGTAGGTGGTGTTTCCGGTTACGCCCTAAAGCCTATCGCCATCAAAGCGGTTTACGACATTTATAACGCGGTGGATATCCCCATCATCGCCACGGGCGGGATAGTGAGCGGCCGCGACGCGATTGAAATGCTGATGGCCGGCGGAACATTGCTCGGCATCGGATCCTCCCTGATGTACAACGACATGAAAGCCTTCGAGATGATCGTGGATAAAATCCGCGAGTTTATGGAAGAGGAAGGCTTTGCCGATATTTCCGAGCTCGTTGGGCTAGCCCATGAAAAATAAATTTTTATGTCTATCCCCCTCATCTTTAAAGTCAAAAAAATAACCCAGGATTCGCCTATCCTGAAGACCTATGTTTTTGAACATAACCTAAGCGCCAAACCCGGCCAGTTTGTGATGGTGTGGCTGCCGGGAGTGGATGAGGTGCCGATGTCCATCGGCTGGCAAACGGATAATGAGTTCCATTTGGGAATCGCCAACGCGGGCGACTGCACGGCAAAGATCCATGAGCAGGTGAAGGTGGGCGATAAGCTGGGAATTCGCGGACCTTATGGCAATCCGTTCACTTTCAAAGGATATAAGAAAGTCGTTTTGGTTGGTGGCGGTTACGGCACGCCCCCGATGCTGAACCTGGCGCAACAGACGGTGGCGGCGGGAATTGAGACGGTCGTACTGCTCGGCGCACGGGACAAAGAATATCTTCTTTACGAAAAACAATTTGAGTCGCTTAAGGTTGACCTTAAGGTGGCGACGGATGACGGATCGAAAGGCTACAAGGGTTTTGTCACCGACCTGCTGGAAAAAGAATTGAAAAAGGGCGGCGTCGATTGCGTCATGACCTGCGGCCCAGAAAAAATGATGGTGAAGGTGGCACAGATGGGGCAGGATTACGGCATTCCCACCCAGGTGAGCCTGGAGCGCTACATGCGCTGCGGTTTCGGCATCTGCGGCCAATGCTGCATGGATGATTCGGGAATACGGATATGCAAGGAAGGCCCCGTCCTTTCCGGCGAAGTGGCGCTTAAGCATCCGGAGTTTGGGAAATACCGAAGGACGTCTTCGGGGAAAGTTGAAAAATTCTGACGCGATATGTTAGGATGAAATAAATTATTCCCTTAACAAACAACACCATGCCTACCAAGAAAAAACCCGCCAGGAAGACCGTGAAGAAAGTCGCCAAGAAGAAAATGGTGAAGAAACATGGCAGCTGTTGCGGCTGCTGCGGCTAACCGGTTACGCCATTCCAAAAAAAGTTGTGGCAACAAGAAGGGCGGTGCAAAGGATTAAGCCGCCGACGGTAAGCCAGGCGATGATATTGCTCAGGGGTTTGTTCACATAATTCCCCATGATTTCCTTATTGTTGATGATTTTCATCACGAAAATAAGGATGATGGGCAGAAGGATACCGTTGATGCTTTGGGTGAGGAGCATCACGCGGAAAAGCGGGATCCCCGGGATGAGGACAAAAAGGGCGGGAAGGGCGATAGTGAGCAAGATGGTCGTGTAGAAATATTTGCCATGCTTCCAGTCGGTATCAAACCCGTATTCCCAACCGAACGCCTGGCAGGTGGCGTAAGCGGTGGCCACCGGCAGGATGAAAGCGCCTAACATGGAACCGGTAAAGAGGCCGAAGGCGAAAAGGAGCTGGGCGAAGTTGCCGGCAAGGGGCTTGAGGGCGAGGGCGGCGTCCTTGGCGTCGGTGATCTTGATGCCGGCCGCGTGGAGGGTGGCCGCCGTGCTTAGGATAATGAAAAACCCGATGACGATGGTGAACACGGAACCGAGATACACTTCCAGTTTCTCGGCGGGATAATGTTTGATGTCCAGCCCCTTATCAACGACGTAGGATTGGATGAAGAACTGCCCCCAGGGCGTGATTGTGGTGCCGATAAGGGCGATCATGGTGATGAGGAAGTGGGGAGTCCATTCAAGGGTGGGAGTGACGAGGTCTTTCGCCGCCGCCGCGAAATCCGGCTTGATGATAAAACCGTTCACGATGTAAACGAGGTAGAAAAAGGAAAATAGGAGGAAAACGCGCTGGGTGGTTTTGAAAGAGCCTTTGTAGAGGATGAGCCAGATGACGAGGGCGCCTAAGGGAACGACCCAGTATTTGCTGATTCCGAAAATCTCGAACGATTCCGCGAGGCCGGAAAATTCCGCGGTCATGGTGCCTAAGTTTGTGATGAGCATGGTCAGCATCACGAGGGCCACCCAGCGGACGCCGAAATACTCGCGGATCACACCGCCCAGGCCCTGTCGCGTGACAAGGCCGATCCTTACGCCCATCTCCTGCGTCACGGCGGTGGAAAACATGACAAGGAAAAGGATCCACATCATTTTACCGCCGAAATCCGCGCCGACGATGGAATAGGTGGAAATGCCGCCCGCGTCGTTATTCGCGCATGCCGCGATGATCCCTGGCCCAAGGACCGCGAGGAAAACCATAACGCGGGGCCAAAATGAATTTATTCTTTTTTTGACCATTAGGCTTTGGGTACGAAATGGCGGAGGATGTCATCCACGGTAACCAAACCGACAAGCTTGTTTTCGGTATCGACAACGGCAACCGTGTGGAGGTTGTATTTGGTCATGATCTTGGCGATATGGGCGATGTCCGCGTCCACGTGCACGGTTTGGTGGGCGCGGATCTTTTTCATGATCGAACGGAGTTTCTGCTCATGCGGATAGACGATAAGAGACCGCATGGAAACGATGCCGAGGAGTTCATTTTTCTCATTGACGATATAGATGAAATTGATTGACCGCAGGCCTTCGGAAACTTCGCGCACATGCTCGCGCGCCTCGGCCACCGTGATGGCGGGTTTCGCTTTCACGAATTCGGTGGTCATCAGGCCGCCCGCCGTGTTGTCCTCATACTGCAGGAATTCCTGGACCGTCTTTTTCTTCACGTCGCTCAGGTCGGACATGATCTTCCGCCGGTCGTTCATCGTGAGCGTTTTCATGTAATCCACCAGTTCGTCCACGGGGATGTGGGAAATGATTCCGGAAAGCTTTTTGCTGTCCAGGCTCTTCAATATCTGCTGTTTGGCCTCAGGCTCCAGCTCCTCGAACACTTTGGCGGCCATTTTCGCGTCCAGGGCCTGCAACAGGCGGTTGGACTGGTTGGGGTTGAGATCCTCCACGATGTTCGCCAAGTCGGCCGGATGGAGTTTGACAAGCTCCTCCGAAAGATTGGAAAGCTTGAGCGCCTTGCCCATCACCTGCACCTTTTCCCAGTCGATGAAAGTGGACTTGAACCAGGAAAAGGGCGCATAGCGATCGAGCCCCATTCGCCGTAGAAGCCCCCGCGTGCTCACGTCAATGCCGAGGATGCGGAATTCCCCCTCGATGAAACTGATGCGAAGGTCGTTGACCCTAACCACGCGGGTACCCTGGAGATCCACGATTTGTTTATCCAGAATATCCCGCGCCAGCCAGACGTCGTGCGCGTGGAATCCGTAAGGCGCCACCTTTCCCGCCAATGTGTTCAGGGAAATTTCCCCTTTTCCGATGTTTTCCACATCGCCGAACCCGAAAGCCTTCATTTCCTTCCCCTGTTTATACACAACAGCAACAAGAGGCGGGTATTTTTCCCCATTCGGGCGGCACACCAAATCCCACACCTTGCCGACGGTTTTATCCGCGCTATCCATGATGTCCGCGCCAAGGAGGTGGGAGACGAAGAACATGGGGGAAGGGCTTAAAAATTATCCTGGCAGGCCCAGAAGGAGTCGAACCCTCACGAACGGTTTTGGAGACCGGTATGCTGCCATTACATCATGGGCCTATTTCGCTTATGTAAAATAGAGATTCCCCATCTTTGAGTCAATAAAAAAGGCACCGGAGTTTTCCGATGCCTTATCAAAATGCGGCGGAAGCTTATTTGTTGAACATTGGCGCGGGCGGCATGGGGAAAAATCCGCAACCCTGCAGGCCGAGTTTCTGTTCCAGTTCGCGGATCTGTTTGCGGACAGTATTGAGTGCCACAAAATCGGCGAAGTTGTCGGCGGTCACTTTATCGATTTCCGCCTGGGGGATTTTCTGTTCGGCGGCATAAGTTTTCCATGCTTCGTAACCGCCGGCCAAAGCAGTTTCGAGGGCGGTTTCTCGGACGGCCATTTCCGCGTCACGCGCGGTTTTGATCTTATCGCCCAATTCTTTCACCTTGGCCTCGTCGCCCGATTTGCGGGCGGAGCGCATGTCTTCAAATAATTGTTTAGTTTCATCGGATATCTCAGAACCTTTCATCATCCCTTTGGATCCCCCTCCCCACTTGTGACCGAAACCAGGGCCGAAACCGCGACCGGATCCCTTAAATTCCTGCCCCCAAAACCCGCCGAATTTCATAAATCCCCGACGTTCTTTGCGGTGCCATCCGAAACTGGCGCTGACTGCGATAATGGCAATGATAACCACGGCCGATACGGCGGCAATCACCATATGTTTTTTTTGCATAATAAATGTTTTTAAAAAATTAAACGTATCCATTCACCTTGTACGCAAAACCGGCGGCAATCCTTGCACGAAATAATAAGGGGGCACCGGCCGCACCGCCATGGCGGCAAAGGTATGGGTGTCAATCATCTCCCCGAAAACCTCCACAAGATCCTCGGCTTCAGCGGATTGTTTTTCAAGAAGCCACAATTCCCAAATCGCCCCATCCACAGCCTCCAGATAAGCCATATCCCCCTCGCTTGAAATGATTTCACCGAGGAGCCTTCCCTCTTCGGGCGCATGGAACTTGGCCACGTCCACACTTCCGGGAAAATGGACATCGTGCCATTCGTGCAGGTACAAAGGAACGGGCGTGAAAATAAGCAGCATCCCCGCTGTCAGGCTGCTTAGGGCAATGACGGAGGCGATAACCGCGATTCCGTAACGGTATCCGCGGCGGGTGAGGCGGAAAATAAGGATCCCTCCAACTAAGGCGACGATAACTCCGCCAACGAAGAGCCAGGCGACTGTATCCCGAAGGAAACCGATTCCGTTTCCCGGCCAGCGCGCCATCAAAGGC
>Ga0315284_10016852_pt1 | contig 10354 bp, 11 predicted proteins | sample YL17G09_16_MG_FD_203696 | JGI IMG/M metagenome (GOLD analysis project Ga0315284, IMG submission 203696) | Sediment microbial communities from Yellowstone Lake, YNP, Wyoming, USA - YL17G09_16 | ecosystem: Environmental > Aquatic > Freshwater > Lake > Sediment | place: USA: Wyoming | collected...
TTTCGGTGGTGTATTTCACCTGGTCTTCGGCTTCCTTGTCGTCCAAATGAAGCATGGACTCGTATAAATTTTTGATTGACCTGGATTTAGCAGTGTCGTTTGTTTTAATGTATTCCTTGGTCATCTCGATCAACTCGTAAAACACCTTTTCTTGAACCATCCTAAAACTGTCAACTTGCACGTAATATTTGTTGCGCTGTTCCATCTCTTTTTTTTTAGCGGCAATCCATTGATAGTTGATGTAGGTGTAATAGTCATTGTGGGGAGTGTATTTTGACGGGGCAAATGGAGTTTTAAACAAGTTTACTAAATACCTTTCAACACTTGAATTTTCGGTTTTTGTTGCCGTTTTGAATTTTTTTTCAAAATCCGTTTCAAAACTTTCCAACACATTGGTTTTGCACACAATTTGGGATTCGGGCTTGCATTTTTTGCTTTTGGGTTTGCTTTTGAAGCGGTGATTGAGTGACTTTCGTGTTTTAGTGAACATTCAAGCCTGAAATATTATGTAATGCTACAACCACACATACACTACACTCACATAATAATTTGGTTTAAATGCAATTCACAATTCATGCAAAAAATGGGAATGTGGAAAATCATAAATAAAAACATGTTTGAATCTATTTTTGGAGGGGGCTGATTTAATCCAATGACAAAATCACGACTTATTCATCAACTATGTAGAGGAGCGCTGTCGCCTTTTAACAAACTATTTCTTAAACTATCACATAACTTTTTGTTGTTCAATACAAAGAAAATACCGCCACGGGCATTTTGACTAATGTCGCACTGATCTGCATGGCCTCCATGTGTGCCCAATGTGCCTTGTTGGTTCAAATCGCCAAAAATGCAATAGTGCGAAGAAGAAGAAGGGTTTTTAGATATTCCAATTTTGGCATGATTGAAGTTAGGTCCCACACCACCTTCTAATCCAAAATGAGTTACATTAGATACACCCGTTGGCCATTGACCAGTTGTTGCAATTTCAACACCATGTGGCGTTCCCAATGTAGCATCCCAACACACAGGCACTGTGCCATGTGCGGTGCTGTGAATGGCTGGATCCATCCACCAAGTTGCAACACGTAAATCTAATTTGAGTTGTGCTGAAACTATTTGCCATGGTGGCACATGCAATTTAGAAGGTTTAGATATTATTTGCACGAGGTCATTATGAATAGTCTTGTTTGTAACCGTTTGACTAGAAGATAATGTTCCTAAATTTTTTACCATTTGCACCAGTGTTTTAATGTCGCCCGATGCGTTCAATGGACCATTTTTTACAATACTTAGTTTGGATACATCGGTCACAACACTTGCATGGATCAAGGCGGCAAGCACATCTATCACTTCACTTGCGTTGGCAAGTTTTAATGCGAAAAAATGCTGACTTGCTTCGATGTTATTATCTTCAATGTATCCCAGCGTGTTTCCATCAAGTTTGCGCGGGTGAGCCTTGCTTCCTGAACCTGGCCATGAAGGGGTTGATACTTGGAGCACCATACCTTCACCAGCAGAATTCCATACTAGCATTCCTTTACTATGCCCCCAATGATCAGCCTTATTTTCAATTGGGTGACCATGAAATTGGTCGTTCCGGACCACATAAAAAAAATTGTCATTATTGTAAATGTGTGAAAATGTTGCACCAAGAGGACATTTTCTGTGGCACCCAAGCATCCTGTTCCTCTTTTTAACGAAGGTGATTTATTAGTTGCAAAAACATAGTCTTGACTGTGTCCAGTTGGATATGATTTTTTTTCTCCACCAAAAATGCCATGTGAGGGTAAAGAATCAAAATCACATTCATTGAATGAGTGAGCGTTAAATTTAAAAGCAAACATCCAGTCCACTGGAGTGTCTTTATCGGACATCGGGCTGGGAACAGGAGGATGAGAACCCAATAAATGTGGCACATCACTGCAACCGACGGAGATTTGACATAAGACTGGTGCTGGTGCTGGTGCTGGTGCTGGTGCTGGTGCTTCCGATACCACTCGCGACGCTTGCGTTGATATTTTATTTTGTAATGCGAAGGGACGTGCGCCAACCCCTCCCACAGCTGTGAACTTTTTCTTTGAAGGCATGAGTCCGGTCCTTTTGTGCGGCATTTCTGGTAGCGACTGGATTGTTTATTTATAATGCAATATTATAAAAAAACCCAAAGATTCTCCGATTAGTTGATGCGCTTGGTTGGAATGTCGTTGCTGACAATGTAAATGGAATTCGCAGTCATGATGATGTACTCCGTCTCCACCTTGTAAATTTTCGCAATGGTGCTGGTGTACTCATCTTCACTCTTAACCAATAGTTTATCCTTGTTTTCACTAACTCCAATCATCACCGATTTATCCAATGATGCAGTCCAATAATCCATCATGATGGGTTTGTCCTCCACAATCGCCAATTTCATGGCGTGAGTCAAACAAACGTTGCTAGGTAATCTGTAGGACGCAGATGCAGCTGCATCTTTTGGTGCCACTGCATTTGCAGGGGCAGCAGCTGCGCCCCCACGGGCAGGAGGTTGATTGCTCATTGGAATGTTTTTTTTATCAAATTTATGTTCTAAAACGAGAAAGTATCTTTAAATACTTATTTATTGTTTGTTTATTTTATTGTTTGTTTATTATAATCAAAATGGCGCGCAATACACGAAATGTGATGTGTGCATTGTGTCATTGTTTTGGTCCCTCATTGTTGAACATGACCACCTTGCGCCGAATTTTGGGAACCCGTTTTTTTTCCAGTGACGAATCGGTTGAAACCAGGCATTTGCCGATGGTCATGTACTCGGTTTCCAGCATGGTTCGGATGAACTCGTAAATTTCGTGCAGCACGTCTTCATTGCACTTTCCCACAATGAGCACGCTGCCCGTTCGGAAAATCATGAAGGATATTTCATAGTGCGCCTTCGTGTCGTTGCGCGATTTTTTGTGCTTGTTGGTCATTGTGAACGCATCATCGGCCGAATGCATGGGTTGCTGCCCATTTTGAATGCCCATGCCCTGCACGTAGAAGAACTTGCATTGAATGCCGGGATACGAGCACGCGTCATAGTTGCAGTTGATGCGATATTTGTATTTGAGCAGGTTGTACAGCGCGTCGCGGTTAATGTAATACCCGCACTTGAAATTGGAATTGATGAGCACCGTTTCGCATTGATCGCGCTGGAAATCCAGGTCGTCACCCACCGCTGGCTTCAAAACGTCAACCAACAATGTTTGCACCTTCTGCAACATGACGTCGGTTTTAACCCCCGGTATTTCCAGTTTCCCAGTATTAAACACTTTCACGTGCATTTCTTTGAAATCATGATGCTCGTCATCTTCGTCAATGATGCGAATGATCACCACAAAACAATTGAAGAACGCCCGTTTTTGCTTGATGCGATAGCTGACAATGTCTTTTTTGCAAAGGCCGATGCTGATTTTGCGCTGGTCTTTGAATTTAATGCGCCCGTCCGGGTTTTCAATGTGCTCAATGACCAACTCGTTCACGCACGCCACTTCCTTCTTCAATTTCTCTTGAATTGCCTCCAATTCTTTTGGGTCAGTGGTGGAAAATTTCATTTGTTTTTTGATGATGCCCTCTTTCGGAGTGGCATATTTCAACACCGGAATGGACCAAAATACATTGTATATGTCAATCGGTTTTGTCAAATACGATATTTTTGTCTTCGTGCTCACATAAATGGGAGTGCACTTTGGCAGTGTTGTCTTGGTCAATTTCAATGCGTCGTCCGCGTCGGGAGAGACAATGCATTCATCATCATCTTTTTCCATGATGATTGCATCTTCGTCTTCATCGGTGTCATCAGAGGCATCGTCTCGCGATTCCAATGAGTTTGGTTTTGATTTTGGCCTGGTTGGCGGCGCCGATTTTGAGGTCGTGTCTGACGACGGCGTGGGGGAATCAGAATCCAAATCGTTCAAAAATTCCTGCCACTTTGAGTCCAAATCAGACATGGTGTTGCGCGCGCGTGGGTCGGTTAATTTGATAGTAAGGGTGTCTCTTTAAGTTGAATTGCAATCAATTCTTTTTGAAAAACACAATATTAAATGTCACGATGTGACCGAATAAAAGTGGGCTGCAAAATTTACAATGAGATAATGCATCATGTGGTCTGTGTTGCATTCGGGTGCATGAATCACGTTTTCAACCTTGTTCAACAGTTCGGATGTGATGACTTCCGGATGTTGGCGAATGAGATAATTTATGTAATTTTTCATCATGTTTTTCCGGTCCGAATTGCACTGACGACTCATGTTGTTTATTTTGTCACACACTGTTTTGACAACATTGACGCCAGTGCCGGTTTTCAAATCGCTGGTGATTTCATCCCACGTTGAATCGGTGAGAATGACATGCTGGCCGGACTGCACGTCTTGGTTGGTTTGCATGTGATTTATCATGCTGCGAATGTCCGAATTGAATTGTTTTTGAATGGACTGTATCATCCCGTTGGACAGGTTCAGTCCTTCGCACGTGTTGACCTTCATGATGAAGGCGTTGATGTCGGACACGGGCAACTGGTTGAACCGCATGCGCACAAACTCGGTTTGCAGCGCTTCATCAATGCGGCTGACATAGTTGCATATGAGACAAAACCGCACGTTGTGTTGGACATAGTTGTAGCTGTTGATCAAGTGTCGGAGCGCCATTTGCGCGTTCTTTGTCATGTAGTCCACTTCATCCAGTATTACGAATTTCATGCTGGTTCCGAAGAGAGATTTGGTTGTCACAAAGCTGTTGATTTGTATGCGGATGATGTCAATTCCGCGTTCATCGGATGCGTTTAAATGAATCATGAGTCCGCCATTGACGTGATGCATGGTGGATTTTTGGTATTCATTGACCAGATTCATGATGGTCGTGGTTTTTCCAGTACCAGGCGGACCGTACAACAGCAGGTTGGGGAAGTGCCCCGTTGCAATGATGTTGCGCATGATGAGTTTGTTCAAAGGGTCAAGCACAATGTCGTCAAATTTGGTTGGACGATATTTTTCAACCCAAGGGGTGGAATTGGTCGCGCTGGTCGCATTGAATGCATTGGTGGCGGCCATTTTCAAATTGCAAATGGAAGCAAGCGTTTAACTGTTTAATGGTTTAATGTTTAACTGTTTAATGTTTATTTCAACATGCATTTATATTGATGTTTGCGTGTTTGTTGAAAAATGTGGTTCATGCAATTTTGGACAATAAATTAAAAATTGATGAATAAAATGTTGTGCCCATTTTAGGAACATCCAACTCCAACATCCAACTCCAACATCCAACATCCAACCAATGCCCGGATATTTAGAATTATCAATCGGCCCCATGTTTTCAGGGAAAACCACGTGGTTGACCAATTTGCACAAGCAGTGCACCTTTTGCAACATGCGCGTCATGGTTGTTAATTTTGTAGGCGACACGCGCTACGCAGCGGCTTCGGCCGCGCTGCTTTCCACCCACGACCGCACCATGATACCGTGTGTCATGTGCTCCACCATTGAAGAGTTGGAACATATGCACGCCAATGAAGTGGCTGCCGCCGAGGTGTTGCTCATAAACGAAGGCCAATTCTTCCCCGACATCATGCGGGTTTTGCAGTTGGTTGATGTGGGCAAACGCGTGTACATATGCGGACTTGACGGCGACTTTGAGAAAAAACGCATCGGCGCGTTCCTGGATTTGATTCCCCATTGCGACAAGGTGTGCAAACTCACGTCGCTTTGCAGCATTTGCCGCAACGGAAAGGAGGCCATTTTCAGCTTCAGAACCACGAGCGAAACTGACCAAATCATCATTGGCAGCGACAATTACATTCCGCTGTGTCGCATGTGCTACCAAACCGAATCGGAGAAAAAATATAACAAAACAACTTAAAATGTTTCACATACAATAACACACAATAGAATATATAACTGTGTTTTTTTAATGCAAAAATCACGAGCACCTTCCAGCAAAAAGAATGCAGCTCCCATGACGGTTGGAGCACCGGAACCTGTCGCAGACGAAAAAAAGAAGAGAGGACATAAAAAACCCGCGGAACAACTGCCGCAACCACTGCAAGAGCAATTGCAAGATCAACTGCAGCAACCACCAGCGGAACAATTGCAGGAGCCGCAACCGATTGCATGTGATGCAATTGTCCCGCCCAAAAAAAAACGGGTAAATAAAAAAAAAATAGCAGAACACGAAACAGTCGCGGTCCCCGCTGAAGAACCAGACATTGTCCCCGCCGTTGAAGAATCAGTCCCAGCCCCATCCCCAGATTTGGGAGGCGCAGTTGTTGCATCTCACAAAAAACGTGGAAGAAAACCCAAAGGCGGAAAAGTGATTCAACAGCTGATGCATGAGTCAGTGTCAATGCCCGATGCCCCCAATATAATACTGCATTTGAAATGCAGCGTGTCTGACATACCAGATTATGATGCAACATTGACGGGAATCTCAATCAAGCCAGGGGATGTCGTTTCGTTCAATGCGTTGGAGTCCAAGGGCGCCGATTTGAATGATTCATATCAATCCATGTCTGCCACCAGCAACTTCATCATGAATGACGCGACAAAGAAATCCAAATCCACACCGGATGCATTGATTGCAACAAATTCATACAATAATTTGAATAATTCCAATTGCGAAATTGACGACGACGACGACGATGAAACGGGCTCATCTGACAAGAGTTTAAAGGACATTTGGAAGAAATTAAACCATTTGAAGCTGTGTTTTCACAAGAGCGACGTGTTTCAAAACATTGGGGTGGGCGCCAGACGCTCGTGCTGTTTTTGGGACACGTGTGATTTTGACACGCCCCCGGTTTACATCCCAAAATGCATCACCCAAACTGGGGGGTACACCGTATACGGTTGTTTTTGCAGCCCCGAGTGCGCGCTGGCTTACCTCATGAACGAAGGGGTGGACACCTCTGTCAAATTTGAGCGGTGCCAGATGCTGAACTCCATGTATGGCAAGCTCTTGAATTATGACAAAAGCATTAAGCCCGCCCCCAATCCACAGTACATACTGAATAAATTTTACGGCAATCTCTCCATTCAAGAATACCGCAAGCTGTTCAAGAGCGAGCAAATCATCTATGTGGTGAACAAGCCGCTCACGCACATTCTGCCTGAAATGTACGAGGACAACAACGACTTCCTGCTAAACAACAAGGTCATCCCCAACAATAATTACAAACTCAAAAAGAAGACGAGCGTGTTTGGGTGATTTGGGTGGGGTTGCATTTTAAATGATAAACAAAAAATTGAAAGATTTTGTTTATTCCCATTACATCATGCACGATGAATGACAATGCCTGCTTGTTCTGCGCTACTGTCCCCCAACGAACGTAAGATTCTGCGAAAATTGTTGGCACAAGAATCTCGCATTGTGGACCAATGCAGCAAGTGCATCTCTCAATTTGTGGACATATTGAATGAGGTGCAATGCATACATCACATCCATGATTTGGAAGAACGCGCACTCAAGTACGACGAATTTATTCGGGCACATGCACGCCTTGATTGCAACATCACCAATTGCGACATGATTCCTGGGGCAGTTCAAATTGCGATGACGTGCAACTGCATCTGCATTCAAGCTGCATGTTTTCGCATGTTGTACAAATGGATTCCCAAACTGGACGTTTTGCGAATGAAACTATTGAAAATCAAAAATATATGTTCAACCATTAGGTCAAAATCAGGGAGCGAAACATGCATCCAGATTGAAAAAACCGCACAAAATGCTTTAAACTAAAGACGGCTTCTCATTGATTTCAAGATGCTGATGAGGTGGTGTGGGTCTCTTATTTCATATGTGTCGTGTGGGTCATACGACGATACATTCAATTCACGGTTTGGTTGCTCACAATCGCGAGCCTGTTTCTCTTCTATTTTTTTATAGATGTCCATGATGGCGTCGGAGTGTGACTGACTTTGCATTGTCCGAGGTGATTTGGGTGCGTGCTTATATTATATGATGATGTTGGGTTATTTATATATTATTTTCTCTCAATAACATATACCACAATTTCAAAACATTGATCACTATGGCCGAACGAGGTTTAACCATGTTGATGCATTCCGTCGTCATTGGCGTGGCATTGTATGCAATCATGACGTTGCTGTTGAAACAGTCTCCCGTAGTGGCGGAGAATCGCAGCATTTGCATTGCCGCCGCGGTGCTCATTTACATGATTGTGTTTGGGCATGGGTTACCCGGACGCATGAACCCGCAGCTGTGATTTAGGAATGCGCTTTAACAAGACCGATGGCCCATGCAATTCCCATAATTGTCAATATTATCATTTTGTTATACACGTGCATGCGAATAATTTTTACACATAAATTGATTACGTGTAAACAAAATTTTGCATCAGAGGTTCAGTTCTGGTTCTGGTTCAGGTCCAGGCGTGTTCTGCACACCGGACAGGTCGCAGTTGTTTGGGTCCAATTGGAGAGACATTTGCGATGAAAAGAATGTGCGCAACGGGTCATGGACCACGTGTCTGCAGTTTTATCCAGGCAAATGCAGCATTCGTTTTGTTCGTCTATGAAACAGAATGATTCCATTGGGGGCGCATCGTGTGCAGCGTTTGTCTGCGCGTGCGAGTTCGCGTGAGCGTATACAATGTGAAAACTCCGAAAACTAACATACATGCATACAACAAACACCAGGGCAAGTAAATAAATGACGAACAGCGCTACGATTTGTATTTTAAAAACGGTCATGCTCAGTTCGCAAATTGAAACTGTGGAATGGGGGTCATCATCGCGTATGGGAAACTGCAATGGCCAGGCCTTCACAAAAAAACAACATGTGATGACGCGCTCAATCAACTCAAACCAATACCTTAGATTGGGCATTTGTTGGAGTTTCCATGCATTGAAGTCATGGGCGGAATTGAATTGGGTTCCATATATTTTGTAAAACGCGCACTCATAACGTGCCGAATTGCAAATGGTTGCAAACATTCCAACCAGCATGGAGCAATATGCGATGAACGGCGCATCATTGCGCTTGGCACACGTGATTGCACCCGCCGTGTAAAATGCAAACCCGCCCACTTTCGCGCAAAGGCACAACCGGTTGAAAATGCGCTTTTCATTGTATAAAAATGGAGAAAGTGCCCCCACAACAACGGCTATGTGGTTATCCGGATCTTCTTCTGCCATTGTGATCAATTACATGACGGATGCTTCATTTTTTTATATCCATTTGCATGTGATTGAAACCATCTGTCGCGTCGCGTCATTAGTCGCGTTCATTCACGTCTTCATAGTCCAGCGCGCCTCCGTCATCTGCCTCGCCGTAGTCATCATCGGTCGGCAATGAGCGCAAGCTGTATTCCTCCGCTTCTATTTGGGCCGCCTCGCGGTCGGCATCGCCGTCCAAGAAAACTTCGCGCTGCATGTCAGACACGAAGTCGCGGCGGTTCAGTTGGCGTTCTTTGCGGAGCTGTTCTTCCATTTCTTCGCGCTCGCGGTCATAGGTGTCCTTGACGTATTGACGCAGCCCCTTCTGCATGCCCACATTCCAGTCGCCGATGCGATGGTCCTTGAAGAACTTCTCGGTTTCGCGCTGCTCCTTCGTCATGACGTCAAATCCCTCCACGATGATCTCCTTTTCCTTGTCCTTGGTGCGACGCACGCGCTCCTTGATGGTGTCGGCATTCATGTCCACCGCCGCGCGCTCGTCGTCCACGATGTTGGCACAAGCAAACAGCAGTTCCACTATGGTTTTACTCACCACGGTTCGCTCTATTTGCAGAATTTGAACTTCCTCCATGACCCCGGTGGCGGCTTCTTCCGCGCGTAGCGTGCCAGCAATCAGCGCGTCCTCTTCCACCGGCACCGCTTCTTCAATGATGATGTCTTCGTAATCCACCATGCGCGTGTATTCCGCCACCAGTTCCATGAAGTAGTATTTGTACAGCAGGTGCACGATGCGACTGTCAAACACGGAAAACGTTTTTGAATTGGCTGATTTGTTTGATTCTCTTGGGGCGCGAATTTCCGCAAAAAACGGAGTGATGCTCATCAATCGCATGAGATCCCGAACCTTGGACTGCATGGCCTTGAGCAGGGGCGACAGCTGACGGTCTCCATAAAATTTGTTCAATCCCGCGTATGTGCGGCCGATGATGGCTCGCACGTCGTCGCTGTGTCGGCTGCTGAGCCCCCAATGCGTCGGCACCTTCACGCTGTCCGCGTCACGCACCACTTCGTTGCAGATCATGGACGGAAACACGTCGGCCAACAAGTGCATGCAGTTCTTCGTGAACTGGACGGCTCGGGCCAGCGTTGCGTCGTCGGATTCAATGGCTGCGCCTCGTTTTTGCGGCGCAAAGTCCATGAGCGTGCCG
>Ga0315284_10016854_pt1 | contig 10353 bp, 8 predicted proteins | sample YL17G09_16_MG_FD_203696 | JGI IMG/M metagenome (GOLD analysis project Ga0315284, IMG submission 203696) | Sediment microbial communities from Yellowstone Lake, YNP, Wyoming, USA - YL17G09_16 | ecosystem: Environmental > Aquatic > Freshwater > Lake > Sediment | place: USA: Wyoming | collected...
GCTGTAGGTTGAGGGAGGCAGCAGGGCAACGTCCGCGCCTTTACGTGCCACCAGATAAGCAGCACCCGTGGGGATAGCAAACCTGGCTGTGCCATCTTCGCCGGTGACGGTTTCGAAACGTCCATCTGCAGCCTGAATGGTCACATTCGCCAACGGCGTGCCATCTTTCAGGGAGGTGGCCCAGGCCACCATTTCGCTGTGATCGGTGAACACATCCAGGCCGATCTGGGTGATCTGTACCCAGGTCTGCACCGTTCGCCAGTAGCGTTCCTCCTCACTTTTTAATAACTCCCGAGGCGGGGCAACCACAACGATAAAGTGGCCGAAATCTCCATCCAAATATTCGCTTAAATCAATGTCCACCTGGGTCAGGGTATCTGCCGGGGTTTCGATCCGGATGGTATCATCCGATACCAGGCGGCCCGGCATAGATGGCGGTTGGTCGGTGCGCTGCCATTCACGCAAGTAATTTTTATAACTTCGCCAGTCTGACGGATCGACGACGTAAATTTTTACATCGAGTTGGTTGTAATTAATCACATACACTGAATAGATTGGCTTTTTTACCTCTGATTGACCAATGGCCGGATCGAGGGTGATCAAGGCCTGCTCTGGACCAACCAGTAATGACTCGGCCGGGCCAACTTTAAAGGTCAGCTTGCGGTCCTCGCCCAGCTTCTGTCCGAACATATCCTGGATATCCCCATCCACGGACACGATATAGGTTGTCTGGCCGGTGGTAGCGCCTTTAATCTCGACTGAATTCCCGTAGATATTCACCGAAACCCCCGCGATCGGCGGCTGGACCATCAGCATATCTTCCGTGTAAGCCTGAGCATCAATGGGGTTGTTGAACTGGATATTAAAAGGCGTCAGAGGCCGGCACTTGTTATTCTCTTCCCAGGAACACCCGTAAGACACGATTTTTAAAGGTGCATAAGTGTGAAAGCCAAAGCTCTGTGCTTCCGTGGTGACCAGCGGTCCTTCTGCGGAAGGCGTGCCGGCTCCAATAGTTACCGAAATGGCGGTATCCGCCGGGAGAGGTGCTTTGGCCCGGAAAGCCAGCCAACGCCCTTCTTGAGCGTATTTGACCAATTGGCTGACACGCTCATTCGCCTGGATATCGCCATCACTGGCTAACTCCAGGCTGACGTTCTGATTCCCAGCCGTTACGCGGAGGGTTTCCAGCACTGCAGCCGGGTCGATGCGCTGATCGAAGGAGACAAAGAAAACCGGCTCCAGCGGCTGGGCTTCATCATTCGGATATGACGTGACCATTTTCGGCGGGGGCGTGGTGAATGTCCACGCCACGGTTTCCGCCAACACACCCCCGATCGCTGACTGTGTGCCGGCAGGCACGCTGACGCGGTACTGCGTGGCCTTGGGAAGCCGGTCGATCAGATTCGAATCGTATTCGAATGTCAGGGTTTTGGTTCCCAGCCAGCGCCATGTGCCAGGCAAAGAAGGCTCGACCTGCACAGGCACCTGCACAGCTGCCAGGTCAGCCAGCGTGCCCAGGGGTACCATGGGCTGGTTGAAGGTGATATTGATGAACGGGGCCACTGGAATTTCCCCCTCGGGCGAATAGCGCAGCACTTGCAGAGGGCCAGGATCTCCCGCGCCAGGCTGGGGCACTTCGGTTGCCGGAGGCGGGAATGTGGAGGTGATCGTCTCGCCGTTGCGCGGCGGGGGTATCGGCTCCTGCGCCAGCTTGAAATCGGTTTGATCGGCTTGTTCGGTCGGCAGAGGCGGCAGCCGTGACAGGATCTGGTCCACCTCCTCTTCAGAAAGGGGATCGCCAGTTACCACGGATAGTGGTATTGACGCCTGCGGCTGAGCCTGGCCCTCACTCAACCGGATCGCTACCGGCTGGCTGCCAGCTTGCCCCATGGAGGTTTCGATATAAGGCCCAGAACGACCCGTGTCGCCGGAGCCGATAGGAATAGGAACCGGTGTAGTCTTTCCGATCGCGACAACGGTTGTTTTGTGGTTGAAATTCGGCAGCAGGTTGCGCAAGATCAAGAAGCTGCCTATGGTGATGATCAAGAGAAATGTCACGAACACAAGCATGATCAGATACTTGTTAAGGGTAGACATTCGGTTGTCTGCCATGGACGCATCCTCCTTCGAGAACCAAGAGCGTAAAATCTTCCACTTCCATTTTAGATCGGCAGAATGGATTTGAATTGATAAAATGGTGACAAAGTGTTGATGATACGACCAGAAAATACATAAATAAGTTCCAGGTTAGAATAAGTATAACCTGTATGACGTTTTAGCGGGGCGTTTGAGTATAATTGTAGTAATGAAACTATCAGTTTGGTTGTTTATAAACCTAAGTTATTCTGCGTAATTCGCCCATTCGCGCAATTCGCGTTTCAATTCGAAGCTGGTAATTTTGTCAGTAGCAATATAGGAGAAAACAATGGAAAAGCGTAAACTCGGTAAAACCCCTGAACACCTGACCGTCATCGGTTTTGGCGGCATTATCGTGATGGATGAAACCCCAGCCGAATCCAGCCGGCTTGTGGCGGCTGCGGTTTTAGAACGCGGCATTAACTATTTCGATGTGGCGCCCAGCTACGGCAACGCCGAAGAATGCCTGGGGCCCGCACTCGAGCCTTATCGGAAATCCGTTTTCCTGGCGTGTAAAACCGGCAAACGGGATGCCAAAGAGGCCGAAGCAGAGCTTCACCGGTCGCTCAAGCGCATGCGCACCGATTATTTCGATCTGTACCAGCTGCATGGCGTCACCGAAATGGTAGATGTCGAGCAAATCCTGGGCCCAGGCGGAGCCATGGAGACATTTGTGAAAGCGCGTGAGAAAGGTTACGTGCGTTACCTGGGATTTTCGGCACATTCCGAAGAAGCCGCCCTGGCGTTGATGGAGCGATTTCCCTTCGACACAATCCTGTTCCCGGTCAGCTGGACCGTATGGTATGCGGGGAAATTTGGCCCGCGCGTGGTAGCCAAAGCACAGGAAAAAGGCCTGGGCATCCTGGCTCTCAAGGCCTTAGGCAAGCGAAAATGGCAGGAGGGCGAAGAGCACAAGTGGAAAAAAGCCTGGTATTCTCCCGTAGACAACTTCGAAGAGGCCAGCCTCGCATTACGCTTCACACTCTCCCAACCGGTCACCGCGGCGGTCAGCCCGGGGCATGCTGAGCTGCTGTGGTGGGCCTGTGATATCGCCGATAAATTTACCCCCCTTACCCAGGCCGAGGAATTGGAAGTTGCCCGCCGGAGTGAAGGGGTCGATGTGATTTTCCAGGCGAAAGAGTAGTTCGAATAAATGAAAAAAAGCAACATCCTTACCCTGTATGACTACAACTACTGGGCTAATGCCCGCGTGCTTGACGCCACCGAGCGGATCACGCCGGCGCAATTCATCGCGCCTGCCAACCTGAGTCACGGCAGCGGCGGTACAGAACACCGCTTGGCTACTCTCGTGCACACCCTCGGCGCTGAAGTCGTCTGGCGCCTGCGCTGCCAGGCAGGCGTCTCGCCTTCGGCACTGCCCACAGAGGCCGAGTTCCCAACGGTTGAACACCTGCGGGTCCGTTGGCGAGTGGAAGAACAGGCCACTGGAAAATCCTTGCCCATGTCGTCAACCATGGCACGCAGTCCAGGGCGGAAGCCGGCATTACCTTGACAGCCTTTGGGCAGTCGCCGGGCGATCTGGATATGATTTTGTATTTTCGCGAGTTGAAAGGATAGAGGAGGGGTAACTACAAGGAGAAGTTGCGTTTTTATCAATCAAGCTGCCAGATAGCTGGCAGGGAGAATACGGAAACTAATATGAAGATTGCTGTTTAGATCCGCGCTATAATTTAGTGTGGAGGTCGATATGGATACTTATATCGTAGAGAAAGTTATTGAACAACTCAAAGCTCTGCCCAATGAGATGCAGTGGCGAGTGCTGGAGTTTACACGGGCTTGTAAACCTTTCTACTCCACATGGTGGTCCTGGTCAACAACTGCTCCGTTTCGCTGGTGTAATATCACAGGAAGATGTGAAATTAATACAAGAAGTTATCGAGCAAAACTGCGAACGGATAGACACCAATCAGTGGTAGACACCTGCTGGATACAAATATCGTTATTGCCCTGTTCGCCAATGAGGTAACGACTAAGGAAAGCCTCGCACAGGCTGAGGAAGTTTTTATTCCCTATATTGTCATCGGTGAATTGTGTTTTGGCGCACAGAAATCGGAGCGTGCAGCAGAAAACCTTTTGCGGATTGATGAGTTCGCGGCTTATAGTATTGTGTTAAGCTATGATACTGAAACAGTGCAACACTATGGCGAGATTAAAAACACATTACACATTATAGGTCGTCCACTGCCTGAGAACGACATCTTGATTGCCGCTTTAGCCCTACAGCATGAGTTGGCTTTGATTACGCGTGATATACACTTCGACAATATTGCTAACTTGAAAATCGTTCGTTGGTAGAATAGCGTCAGAGGACTAGATGTAATTTATTTGGACTATTTTGACAGGTTGGCAACTGATGGAGTACTACCCATACAACGGCCCGAAGCGATCGCAGGCGCGGTAGTCAGCGCCCTCCGCGTCGGCGGTGCCAAAGGCGCTCCACGCACTCGGGCGGAAGACTTGCTCCTCGGGTACGTTGTGCATACTCACCGGGATGCGCAGCAGTGAGGCTAGAGCGATCAGGTCGGCGCCGATGTGCCCAAAGCTGGCCGCGCCGTGGTTGGCGCCCCAGTTCGCCATCACCGAGTACACATCACGGAATGGGCCCTCGCCGGTCAGGCGCGGGGCGAACCAGTGCGTGGGCCAGGTTGGGTCGGTGCGCTCGTTGAGGGTCTCGTGGACCTTGGCAGGCAGATCCACCGTCCAGCCTTCGGCTAGCTGCAGAACTGGGCCGAGACCCTTCACCAGGTTGAGGCGCGCCATGGTGATCGGGATACCGCCGCGCGTGAGAAAGCCAGAGGAGAAGCCACCGCCGCGGAAGTAACCAGTGTTAGCCGGGTACCAGGTGGTCGCCGCCAGGCATTTGTCCACCTCCGCCGGGGTGATCTCCCAGTAAGGTTTCATCACCGGCTGCCCGTCGCGTTCCTGCCAGCCGGTAGCATCCAGCGTGGCTGCGCCGGAATTGATCAGATGGATCAACCCGCCCGCAGCCAGGCCTTCCAGCTGGTAACCAGTCACCCGCTTCACCGCGTCCGGGCTCCAGTAGGTGCGCACATCCGCGAAGATCTGGGCGGTATTGGTCAGCAGGTTCCCAAACAGCATGGTAGTGCCGTTCAGGCTGTCGTTCTCGGTGGCGAAAACGAACGGCTGGCGGATGCCGTTCCAGTCGAAAGAGGAGTTTAAGATCGCTTCCATGAAGTCCCCGTTCGGCAGGTGATCGGTCCAGTGGCGCTGGCCCTGGAACCCGCCCACGATGGCATTATGCCCGAGAGCTTCCTCGCCCCAGCCGATCTCCGCCAGGCGCGGGTTGCCGATCATCAGATCGCGGGCGATCAGTGCCATCTTCACCACTATCTCCCAATCGCTGTCCTTCTGGGCACGCGTGCGCTGCATGGCAGGCGGGTTGTATTCACGGCCCTCCTTGCATTTGGCCTTGGTCCAGGTAAAGGCCTTCTGGTACTCGACCGGATCGTAGATACCTTCGTGGATGCGGCGGATGATCTCGGTCATGTCCACCACTTCCACACGCATACCCAGGTACTGCTCGAAGAAGGGCTGATCGACGATCGAGCCGGCGATACCCATGGATACACCCCCCAACGAGAGGTAGGATTTCCCTTTCAGCATGGCAGCTGCCAAGCCGGCGCGCGCGAAGCGCAGCAGCTTTTCCTGCACATCCGGCGGAATCGAGGCATCGGTCGAGTCCTGCACATCGTGACCGTAGATGCTGAACGCCGGCAGGCCCTTTTGATTGTGGGCCGCCAACACCGCTGCCAGGTAAACCGCGCCCGGGCGCTCGGTGCCGTTGAAGCCCCACACCGCTTTCGGGATCAGTGGATCCATGTCCATCGTCTCGGAGCCGTAGCACCAGCATGGGGTGACCGTGATGGATAAGCCCACACCCGCCCGGTTGAATTGTTCCGCCGTGTGGGCCGCCTCCGCCACACCGCCAATACACGAATCGGCAAGGATACATTCTACCGGCTGGCCATTGGGATAGCGCAGGTTCGCGCTCAAGAAAGCCGCGGTGGCGCGCGCCATGCTCATCGTCTGAGCTTCGAGTGATTCACGCACGCCTTTACGCCGCCCGTCAATGGCAGGACGGATGCCGATCTTAGGGTACCCGCCGATCAAGCGGTTTGAGATGGTAGTCATGAATGCCTCCAAAGAGTATTTCTATGGGTACAGTACCAAGCCAGGCTTAAATTATACACGGGTTTGCAGATAGTATAAATTGGGTAACCCAAAACCGGGAAAGTCGTTTATCATTAGCCTGTGGTTCTATAAAACATACTCCAGTACCCGTGAAAGGAGCACGCCATGGCACGTTCTGGTATAAAACCGACCGGTAAAATTGATCAACTGGCGTTCGTCGCTGTGTCGGGTTCACAGGCAGGCGAGTTAATGCAGAATCTGACCAAAAATGGGTTCTATTTCACCAAGGTCGATAGCTCGGGCGGAATCATCCAGGAGCCGATGGTATGCCTGATAATCGGCTTCGATAAAGCTCGCAAAGATGATCTGATGAAGGTGTCTCGAAAATATTGCCAGCCTCATAAGCAGTATATACCGGCCAACATGAGCATCCAGCCCGGTTATACCAACCAGATCCCGATGATCGAGGCCCAGATGGGGGGAGCAGTCATCCACCTGCTAAATGTTGAGCGTTTCGAGCAGTTGTAAAGGAAGGTTCCCATGAAACTCATGATTGTCATTGTCCGCGATACCGACGATGAAAACGTGATCCAGATGCTGGTAAAGAATAGCTACCGCGTCACCCGCATGGCCAGCACAGGCGGGTTTTTACGAAGGGGGAATGTAACCCTGCTGATCGGCGTGGAAACCGAGAAGGTGGATGCGGTTATCGATCTGCTACGCCAGGCCTGCCGCCCGGCAGATTCAAACCATCACCGCGCCACCGTATTCGTGGTGGACATGCCATACTTCGAACAGATCTGATCGTGCGGCTCAAATACACTTTCTGATGTACAAACGCGGGTTCTTTCGGGATGCCATCCCCTACTAATCATCTTCGATTTCGTATCCTACGCTCGTTTTCGCGCCTGACGCTGGGTGGGGATTGGGCGCTTTCTGAGCCGGCGGAAACACGCCATAACTTGCGCTGGTTCTGGTTCGACGGGTTCTTCTCTTCCGCCAGCGATAATATCCTCGTCACTTACCTGGTGCTGTACTTGCTGGCCTTAGGAGCCAGCCGGGCGCAGATTGGCTTGCTCAGCTCTTTATCGAGCCTGAGCGCGGCGCTGGTGCTGCTGCCAGGCGCTTTGCTGGTTGAGCGCATCGGGCACCGCAAAGAGGTCACAGTTTGGGCTGGAGGCGGAGTGGCGCGGGTGGTGGTGCTCTTCCTGGCGTTGATCCCGCTCAGTCTGAAAGGTCCAGCGCTGATCTATGTTGCCATCGCCCTGTCAGTCATTCGCGACACCTTCGGTAACCTGGCTTACCCGGCATGGATAGCGATCATCGCCGAAATCATCCCAATTTCTGGGCGCGGGCGCTACTTTGGCACGCGTAACTTTGCGATGGGGGTGATCGGTATGGCGGTCACGCTGCTGGTAGGAGAGCTGATCACCCGCGCCAGCAAGCCCGCCGGTTACCAGATCGCCCTCGGGCTGGCGTTCGTGATCGGGATGATGTCCACTTACAGCTTCGCCCACCTACGGGTGTCAAAGGAACCGCCAAAGGCACCCCAAGAAGCGTCAGCGTTAACCCTGCCGGCCTTGTTGCGGGATTTATGGAAACATCCTGCTTTCCTTACCCTGGCAGGCGTCGCCGCGCTGTGGAACTTTTCACTCAACGTGGCCGGACCGTTTTTCAATGTGTACCTGGTACAAAATCTAAAGTCCACCGCCACGATGGTCGGCTTCCTTGGGGTGGTCTCAATTATCGCAGGCTTGTTCGTGCAGCGCAAGCTGGGAGAGCTGGCTGACCGATGGGGCTCACGCCGCATGCAGTTGATCAGCGGTCTGCTGATCCCCATCGTACCATTATCGTGGATATTCGTCACTTCTCCCTGGCACGTTGTTCCGATCAATATCATGGGCGGTGTGCTTTGGGGCGCTTTCAGTTTGGCATCCTTCAATTACCTGCTGGTGCTTACCCCTGAGGAGCAGCGTGCCCGTTACTCAGCGTTGTATCAGATTATCATCACGGTAGCCCTGGCTGCCGGGGCCGCCGTGGGCAGCATAATTATCTCATCCCCGTGGACCTACAAAGGCGTGTTCATCGGTTCAGCCGTAGGCCGCTTTACGGCCGCGTTATTGTTTGCCCGTTTCGTGCGCGCTCCCGAGCCGTCCCATCTTGCCCCTGCAGAAGTAACCTCATGAATATTCGCCAAATCCACTCTAAGACCGATCTGCGCACCTTCCTCGAGCTACCTTACCGGCTTTACCGCTCTGATCCGGTATGGGTGCCCCCGCTGCGCAGCGAGCAGCGCGGTCAGTTCGATCCCCGCCGCAACCCCTTACTCGATCACTGCGACTGGCAGCACTTCCTGCTCATAGAGAACGGGCAGGCCATCGGCCGCGTGACTGCGTTCACAGACCGGCTGGCACTAGAAGCCTGGAGCGAGCCAATTGGCATGTTCGGATACTACGAGTGCGTGAATAACCAGGCTGCCAGCCAGATGCTGCTCGGAGCCGCCCGTGACTGGCTGAGGGGGCGCGGCATGCGCCTCATGCGCGGTCCGTGGAGCTTTGTATCACAAGAGTGGGGGATGGTGATCGAGGGCTTTGAGCCTTCTCCCGTGGTGATGGCCCCTTATAACCCGCCGTATTATAACGAGCAGCTGGCTGCGTTCGGATTGGCAAAAGTTAAGGATTTGCTGTGCTGGTATATCTCCGGACGCGAAGGTTACCATATTCCCGAGCGCATTCTCAAGCTGACCCACTTGGTCGCTCAGCGATATGGTGTGCGGGTACGGCAGATCGATATGCAGCATTACGAGGAAGAGGTGGAGCTGGTTATAGACCTGTCTAACCGCTCCCTGATCGACAATTGGGGATATTCGCCGGTGACGGAGGCTGAGGTGCAGGCCATGGCGCGCGACATGAAACCGATCATCCATCCGAAGGGCGTGCTGTTCGCCGAGGATCGAGAAGGACGCCCGATCGGCTTCGCCATTGCCCTGCCGGATGTGAATAGTTTACTCAAGGGATTGAACGGGCGTTTGTTCCCCTTCGGCTGGCTGAAAATCTTATGGGGCCTGCCGCGCCTGCACAGTTACCGTATGTTCGCCCTGGGTGTGATCCCGGAATATCACGGCAAAGGGGTGGACAGTCTGATTTACCGCGCCTTGCACGAGTCGATCTACACGCCCGATATCTGGATGGAAATTAATTACGTGCTGGAAGACAATGTTCCCATGATCAACGCCATTCGCAAGTTGAACGCAAAACCGCTCCGGCGCTACCGAATTTACGAAATGGGGATTTAATAACCTGAAATTGCGATATTTTCCACCCTTAAAACCAGTTCACCTCGGGGCAGCACTCCTGGCAGCGCTCAAGCAGAAAATTAAGATTGTTCTGTTTCTGTTCATCGCGCAGCCGTTTTGCCGAGGCTGTAAAATAATGATGCTGCCTCAGAAAGCCGCGTTGGCGCTCACACCACTCCTGGTCTGTGAAATAAATCCCCAACATCGCCATCTCAGACCGCAAAGCCAGGCTCCTGTTCCAAAAATCTACTCGCCCGAGTGAATCGAGGTCCGCATCCGCGACGATTTCCTCCAACAAGTTGTGCGGCATCTGGGGGATGCGTGTCGCCAGGATGATCCCCTCAATAACCTCTAGTTGAGCTGGGGAATATCCAAACTGGGGTAAAACATGATTTACGTACTGGACGCCTATCAGCTCATGATTCTCAGGCCGTTGGATAAACCCGATATCATGAAAATATGCGCCCGTGACCAGCAGCATCCGGTCTTCCCCATCGATACCTTCTAAACCCGCCAGGCGCTCGGTCATCCCAACAACTTCATCACGGGTATGCTTCAAAGAGTGGTAGGTATAAATGATGGATAATTTTTGTTCTAATTGCTCAACAGCATGCCGTGCAGCGCTTTCAAAATCGGGTAGAGTCATGGGCATAAGTATACCTCATGACCCGAGCGGGATCGCCTCGTATCCCTTTTGTTTCACGGCCAAGAGAATCTGTGCTTCGGTGACCTTCGTTTCGTCGTATTCT
>Ga0315284_10016855_pt1 | contig 10352 bp, 17 predicted proteins | sample YL17G09_16_MG_FD_203696 | JGI IMG/M metagenome (GOLD analysis project Ga0315284, IMG submission 203696) | Sediment microbial communities from Yellowstone Lake, YNP, Wyoming, USA - YL17G09_16 | ecosystem: Environmental > Aquatic > Freshwater > Lake > Sediment | place: USA: Wyoming | collected...
CCGGACCATCTGCCGGGCGATCGCATCGGGCGCCTGTTCCAGCCAGGCGGGGGCTTCCTTCTTCCGAAGTTCCAACTCATCGAAGTCCCTGTCGAGTTCCTCCTTGGCCCATCTCTCGGTCTCCAGTGCGCTCTTATAGCGGTTCCGGAACATCTCGTACTTCCTGCGGAGCCAGCCGATCTTCCCCTCGATCTCTTCGGCGGCCGAGAGGATGTCGTCCCCGACGATGTGCTTCTTCATGAGCGAGAACTTCACCGGGCGTGCTTCCCGGAGGAGCTTCTGGACTCTCAGATCCTCCTTCTCGTAATTGATGGTCTCGTCCTTCTGGATCCCGGACCAGACCATGGCCAGCTTGACGATCTCGTCCTTGCCGAGACGCGGATACTCGTCGCGAACTTCCTCGGCATGGGTCTTTACCTCTTCGATCCGCTTGGCCCGGGCCCGTGCGATCCGGAGGACGTCATCCTCCGAGAGGGACGGGTACTTCGCCTGCACGGATCGGACGGCGTCCCGGAGTTCCCCCAGGAGGGCCTGATAGCGGGGCTTGCCCTTGAGGTCGTCCTTCGTGGGTTCCTTCTCGATATTTCGGACGATGTCGTAATGCCCCTGGCCCATCGGCCTGCAATTGGGGCAGACCTGCTTTCCGACGTAGGGACGCAGGTCGTCGACCACCTTCTTGAGCCCGGGCCAGATCGGGACATCCTCCCGCTCCACCTCATCGAGCAGGGTATCGGTCAGGGTGCGTAGGATCCAGGCATACTCGGAGATGTCGTGGTTCCCCGGCGGCTCCATGCCGCACTTCATGCAGGTGATCGGCACGACCCCGACCATCGTCCCGCGGTTCAGCTTCCTCCCGGCCATGGGAGGGCCGACCCGGTCGAAGGCGAGGGCCGGCATCACCCGTACGAAGTTGCAGTATCGGCAGAGGTTGGAGCTGGAGCGGTTCTCGGCCCCGCACCGCTCGCAGGTCCACTCGAAGACGCGGGTGCCTTTGAAGACGGGGGTGGTCATGGGGATCTCCTTATCTCCGAGTCGATAGCGGCTTGTCCATGGGGATGAACTCGATCCATCCGGGCTCACTGGCCCCCCCGGGCAACCCCCCTCGAGGTCCGTTTCCGTGTCCGATGGCCTTCCATTTCCGGCCGTTGTCCATCGTGATCACAGCTTCCCCGGAGTACCGGAGGATCAGCTCGCACCACACGGTGCGGTACGACTCGTCCTTGATCCCGGCCGCCAGGGCCATCAAGATCGTGGGCTCCTTCCACCATTGCTCCATACATCACCTTCATCAAGAAAAAGATAAGCGAGCCATAGGGACATCCCGCGGCCTCTTTAGACTCTCGGTGCCTCCTTGGTTAGAGCTTGCCGTCTTGTGCTCGAGTGCCTTTGAAGACGGGGGTGGTCATGGGATCTCCTTATCTCCTGGATCTGGTGGTGGGGCAGACGAACCGGGCCTGGTCGTGACGCCCTCCCGTGCTCAAGCAGGCTTCGCAGACGCCTGGTGGAAAAGGCTCGACAATGACCTTGTCCCAAGGAACCTCTTGGACCAAGCCGTGGCTGGTGACGAACGTCCGGATCTTCGGCAGAGAATTCGGGCGAACGCCACGGGACCGGTTCACTCCCTCAACATGGATGTAGATCCCATCCATTTCGGACTCATAGCTCGTGTCTGGGAGGATGCTGCCGCCCGCGGTGAAGAAGGCGAGTCCGACACTCAGGTAGTCGAGTCCATTCTCTTCCCGGAATTTGCAGTACGAATCAGTGTCCGTTTCCCAGCGGAAGGACCTATCCTCGACATGGGTTGGGAGTGGAAACGCTTCCCATGCATAGGTCTTGGGGTTGTAGAAGAGCATGAAGACCAAGGCGCAGCAAGGGAAGGGATTCTCCTTCCTCCCCCGGGAGATGTACGTTTCCCTGGTGAACTTCTTCTCCGCCTGAAGAAGCCAAGTTTCGAATGTACCCCATCGTAGCTTCGCTCCCATAAGGGGAAATGGAACTTTGATAGTCATAAGAGACTCGCCTTTCTGCCCATTAAAGGGCTCAAGCAGGCTTCGCAGACGTGGAATGTTCCTTCATGACCCTCTCGAACTCCTCGATTACTTTCTCGATGGCCTCTTCGACCATCTCCTGCGGAGTTGGGGCATAGTAGCCACACCTGTTGATCATGTCGTAAAACTGCTGACTGATCTCGTTCAGATTGCGGGCTTCGTCTGCGGCGCCATCGCTCATGCCCCGGTAGTCTGTGCCCAGCGTGAAGCGATCTTCCTCGGTCAGATCATGACCGAGACGAAGCACCTGACCGCCCACGAGGACATAGATCTTGGTGGTCCAGTACCGCCAGGTAAGGGCGTACTTGGTGTTGTACTTCTTCCTGGCCTCGGCCTCCATGACCTTATAGTTGGCTCTCATAAGAGACTCGCCTTTCTGCCCATTAAAGGGCTCATAGGTTTCTACCGATCAGGCCGTCTGGCCCCTGCGGTAGGCGGCGTACTGCGCCTTGTGGGTGTGGTAGTACCGACGGCTCCTGGCCTTGGCCTTGGCGCGGTTGGCCAGGTACCAGCCACGGGCATAGCACTTCTTCCAGAGCGCCACCTCCTCTTGGGCCTGGCGGCGCTTGGCCATCTTGTCCAGGAGCCGCTTCCGGTTTGCCTTGTAGTACCGCTTGTTGTACTTCCTCATCTGCGCCCGGCGAGCTTTCGTGGTCTTCACGGGGAATCTCCTTTGATCTGAAAAAGAAAAGAGACGCCGTCACTTTGAAGGCGGGCGGCTGAAGCCTTTACTTCCAGTCGATCACCCGCCCCGTTCTCTCCCACTTGTAGTTGTTCTTCTTCAAATGGTTGAGCGCCCGGAGCGGGCTGCGGCGGTAGAACTGCCGGAACTTCTGAACGATGTAATAGCTCGTCTCGTAACGGTACTCCACGCCGTCGATGGTAAGCTTGACGGAATAGTAGTCCCAGGAGACGAGTCGCACTTCGGGAAGGGTCTTGATCATTTGCCTTCCTCCTTCTTACGTCACTACTTCTTGGCCGCCATGGGAACGACGACGCTCATCTTGGAGATGATGAACTTGCTGTGCCACGCCGCGAAGAAGATCGCCTTTTTGTTGGATACGGCGGCCTCGGGCGGAACGGAGCATCTTGCCCAGTCCGCGTCGGTCCAGAGGAAGAAGTCCTTGCCGTCCGCGCGGACGACAAGCGCGTTCTTCCGGACCATGAACGTGATGGACTTGGGCTTCCCGTTCTCGAGGAAGGCTCCTTTGACCACCGAGCCGGTTCCCTGGAACTCCCTGCCCTCCACCTCGACGGGGCCGCTGTAGGAGCTTTGCATCCTGTCGAAGATGAAGAGCACCTGGTGCTCGTTCGGAAGGGCGAGCCCCACTCCGATGCCACCCCGGCGATCGGTTCGTTCCAAGGTGACGTTGAGGTCGTACTCCTCGTCGGGCGGTTCGAACTGGGTCTGGAAGACGTTCGCCCGGTCGCTCTGGGTGGTGCAGCTGAGGGCGCCATTGGCCGTCGTCCAAGTCCCGAAGACCTGCCCCTTCTTGAGGTCGCAGAACCTCGAGAGATCCACCGTGGCGAGCTTGGCCTTCTTGTCGAACGTGAAGGTGGCGCCCGTCAGGAGCGGGACCCCGGTGTCCTTGACCTCGATCCGCTCGATGTCCGCCTTCTTGACGGTCATCTTCTTGCCGTTCGTGGTCTCGACCTCGTAGGACTCCCCGAGATCGACGATCGACTTCCATTCGATCATCTTGCCGTCCTTCAGGATGATGTCGTCGGCCGACAGCGGAGCGGCCATGATGCTGAGTGCGAGGATTGCGTTCTTCAGAATATTCATCTTGATTCTCCTTCCTAGTCGTAGTCGTACCAGACCACGAAGCACCGTCCCGACGGGGGGCGGAACTCGATCTGGGCGTCCTCCCAGACCTTCTCGCCGACCTCCTCGTCCGCGAAGGCGACCTTGCAGCAGCCTTCGTATTCGGCCTCGCCGGGCGAGGCCTCCGGGTGGCGGTGCTGCCAATCCGCCGCGGCCACTTTGACCTTCTGCCAGAATTCCTCGCCCGAGAAGACCTTCCGGCTGCAGTGCCGACGCTGCTCTCCGACCTGGGCCCGCACTTCCGCTGTCTCAGGCCCGCACTTCTCGCACATACATCACCTCCATCAAGAAAAGGAAAAAACAATCCAGCGAATACTGGATGTCCCGAGTAAGCCCGGGCGGGGTGGGTGTCCTCGCATGACACCCACCTGAGTCCGGGTTTAGACCGCTTTCTGCAGCGGTCTCCCGATGACTCCCGCCGCATCACCGAGCCGCTCCGCTCGAGCCTCGAGCTCGGTGTACCTCCACGGGTACTTGGCCCGGCCCTCCAAGAGGGCCTGCCATTCCCTGCCGGCGGTCTTCCGCGCCTCGGCGTACGCGTCGTACGCGAGCGCGAAGAGTGCCACCCTTTCCTTGGGGGTCATAAACGCCTCCCGTTTCTCGCATCCACTTATTAAAGGCGGGATGCTGATGCCTTCGGGCTTACTGCCCTTTAGACCCTCGACGCACGAGAGCCTAAAGAGCAGCTCCCTCCCAGTGAGGGAAGGAGCCGCCACATAGGAGAGGGGGTAATGGACTTACTTGCGGGAGAGGGCGCCGCTCCTGCGGCGGATGATCTTCAGCTCCCCATCGAGCCCGCACATGTCGAGCGTGCCTTCGACCTGGGAGTCGACGGCCACGATCTTGGGGCCGATCTCGAGGTTGCCGTAGACAACCCCGTGGATGTTGTAGATCCCATCCACCCGCTTGCTGACCAGGCTGAGATGGATCCTGTGGATCCGCCTCGCGCCTTCGAAGAGAACCCGGAGCGGCACGTTGCTGCCGCAGGCCTCCATCGGATCCTCGAACCCGTCGTTCTTCATGACCGCGAACTTGAGCATCTGTTCCTCCTTTTCTCACTCTATCCTTGCGGGAACTTCGTCCCTGGACGGCTCAGGCGTGGGCTCCTCGAACCTCACTACGTTCGACTCCCCCCGCTTGAACCGCTTCTCCAGGCGGCTGACCACCACCACGCACTGCAGGACGGCCGCCAGGATGAAGCTGGCCACGGGCGAGATCCAGCCCACCACCTTGGGGAGGATCATCGCCCCGATCCCCTGCACGACGCAGAGGATCGAGAGCCAGAAGTACACCCGGTCGAGGGGAAGCTTCTCCCCGATCCAGGCCCAGGCGCGGCTGGGCCACCACGGCGCGGAAAACTCCGTGCGACAGGCCGGACACTTAACCTTCACTGGGAACCTCCTTAAAAAAGAGATTTAGATGCACTGAGCCAGATCCATTCTGACGTAGTAGTCCACTTTGGGGATGAACAGGCCGATCTTCTCGGCTTCCCATATCCAGCCGATGAAGAACTCGTACCGCCCCTCGAAGGACACGGGCTGAAGGAGTCCTTCGAGCGTGTCGAAGAAGCTCGCCATCCGAACGGTGATGCACTGCTCGTACTTGATCCAATTCCTCCACATGATGAACCCCCTTTCCTGAAAAAGAAAAACGAGTGGGATGCTACTTCCCGAAGTACTCCTTCTGGACTTCGGGTTTCTTCACACACTCCGGGCAGAAGCCGTGCGAGATCTGGCCCGCCGCGGGATCGTCGGCGGCGACGGGCACCCTTCCGTAGATCTCCTTGCAGATGACGCACTGTTGCAACATCTCCTGTACTTCCTTTGTGGCCATAGGAACCTCAAATTCTGGGGTCTATTCGAACGGCACCTTGATGCCCCGCGCCTCGATGCTGACGAAGAACTCCACCCACTTCTCCCCTCTGGCGAGAGACTGCTCATCGTCCGTGAGCTGGGCCTCCTCCAGGAACTTCCACAGCTGGATGAAGGAGATCACCCTCTTCTGGAAGGGGGTGAACTCGACAACCGTCTTCACCGCGTTCGACATACATCACCTCCAAAAGGAAAAAGATAAACGAGCCGTAGGGACATCCCACGGCCCCGAGTAAGCCCGGGCGGGGTGGGTGGTCATGGGCACCACCCACCAGTGTTCGGGTTTAGTCGTACTTCTTCCACCAGTCCGCCGCCTCCGCCCGGAGACGGTCGTAGAAGTCTAGATACTCCATGCGGGGCGACCTGTATCCCCGCTCCTCCTTTCTGGAGTTGACAAACCACCTGAAGAAGGTGGACTTGTCGCTCTGCACCTCGACGTATTCGGGGCGGTACTCTGACGGATCGATCCAGACCGTCCATGAGACGGCCAAGGTCGTCGTCTGGAGTCCCGGGAAGGACTCGGACTCCCGAGCGATGTGGGTCTGTCCCCCCATCTCCGCCCGCTGGGCACAGACACCCAGCTCCTCTTTGATGGCCCGCTGGACGGCCGTCCGGTCCGCGGGGTTCTCCCTCATCTTGAGCTTCTCGGCGAGAGAGCTCGTGAGGGTGCGCCGGCGGACCCGCCCGTCCTTGAACTCCTGGCGGTCCTCGACCAACTTCAGGACCGCCCCGTCCGGAGCCTGGCAGTAGACATCGATTGCCAGGACCCGGATGACCCGGATGAGGGCGCCGTCGGCGTCCTCCTTCACTTCGGCCTCGCCGTCTACCACCTCGCGGTAGAGGTGCCCGACGGTCTTGGCCTTCCCCTTGCCCCACGTTCCAGTGGGGATCTTGTGCTTCTCAAGGAGGGAGAGAAGCACGAGGTACCGGGCCAAGGCCGCGACCAGCGGCCGGTCGGCCACCGGCTCACCCCTTTCGAGGTGATGCACGGTGCCGCGGAAGACATCGTCTGGGCCGACTCCGACTACGGCATCTTCCTTGCCGTTATAATCGGAATGGATCTCGGCGATCACGGGGATGCCGAGATCCATGAAGAACTTCCGCCACTCGGGGACCTTCGACTCGTCCCCGGCGAGGATGAGACCCATCGTCGCGTGACGGCAGATCTCCTCGTTCTCGCGGGACGTCCGCCCCCCGATGTCAACGATGGTCAGGGGCAGGGCGCAGTCCCTGACCGAGTCGGCGATCCGCCGGACGAACTCCGGCGTGAACGCCGACTTATACTCCTTCTTGCAGGCTGCCGCGAGCCCCGGGTCGCGCTCGACGGTCTGCTGAAACCACGCCCCCTCGCCATCCGGACAAGCCGTGATGACGTAGGGATACGGCGCTCCGGGGATCGCCCGGAGCGCCTGCTTGAGCCCTTCTCTCAAGCAGGACTTCCCGGACCTGGGAGGTCCACCCAAGACGAGCTTCATAACAAAGCTCCTTTCTCTCCCGCTTAGGCGGGAGGTAATTTGCTCTTGGGCCCCTCGACGCACGAGGAGCCTAAGAGCACCCGTCCGGGGGTGCGGACGGGTGCAACAGGTCCGTCAGGACTTGAGTCTAGGCGACCTCGGCCGCGGCGATCATCTGGCCGACGGCGTACTTCTCGCCGTGCGCCACGGCGACCACGTACGCGCCGAGCTTGGGGTCGAAGACCCCGACCGCCCCGAAGGCGTGGCTCACACCGTGAGCCACCGCGACGGCCACCGGCAGTGAGGCCGGCCCGTTGAGGAGCACGAGCTCCCCTCCCGGGAGTTCGATCCCCGCCAAGGCCGCGACGGCGTCCTTGACGATGATGTCGTTCTGGGCCGGGGCCCCGAACGACAACTTGAGCAGGGTCGCCTTCTGACCCCGTACCATGACCTGGGCCACCGCGATGCTGTAGGCGCTCATGGCGCCCTCCTTTGAAAAGAGAAAACAAAAAAGCCGCGGGAACACCCCGCAGCCCCGAGTAAGCCCGGGCGGGGTGGGTGCGCTCGCTCGCACCCACCTGAGTCCGGGTTTAGATCCGACGGGCCGCCTCCGCGTCGGACTGCGCGTCTCTCATCTCCTCCTCACGGAGGGAGACGCAGGGGCCGCACTCCGGCAGCCCCTCGAACTCCGGCTCGCGCCGGCAAAAGGAGCATCCCTCACTGGGGGGCCCGAGGATCTCCCAGAGGATCTTCAGGAGTTCTCCCGGGGTCTGCGGGGTGCCCGCGGGGGGCGGGGTCGTGGCCGGGGACTTCTTCGATCCCCAGCACGCCAGGAACCCCGCGCTGTGAACGAACCAGCGGGGGAGCTTCTCCGCCAGGCGGCGGAGATCCGGAACGTTGCGTCCCGGGTACCGGAAGACTCCGAGGTTGTGCCCCTCGGAGTAGACCTGGAGAGAACAGCCCAGGTCCTCGTTGAGGACCAACCCCACCTGCGGGGGCTGCTCTCCCTGGAGCAGGGCGACCTTCAGGCCGCCCCCGACGTCCTCGATCCGCACTCCTTTGGTGCGGATCATCTCCCGGGCCGCGTCCATCCTCTTGGACAGGATGGCCATCCCGTCGAGGATGAGACGGGTGGAGGGATAGAACTTGCTGGGAAGGGACGTCCGGACTCCCTCCTTGTGGAGAAGGTTGAGCCCGGATACGATCTGCCGGAAGACCGTGTAGACGGCCCGGTCGAGAGTCTCGCCCTTGAGACCTCCGACGGACACGGCCGCCTTGACGGCGGCGAGGACACTGGCGAGCGAGATGCGGGCGCTCCGCATCATCCCCGTCGGATCCTCTTCGTAGAAGTCCGCGGAGTCGTACTCCCGATCATCTCGCGGGATGATCGGGTCTTCTCCCGCGGCCACCTTGACGGCCTGGAAGATCCGCGCGTACGACAACCGGGGCTCGCGGACCAGCCCGGTCGAATCCTGCTCGTCCGTCTCGGCGAGCAGCTCGGGGCTCGCCCCTGCGGCCTCGGGAAGAGAGCAGGCCGCGGCGTGCCGGACCCCGTCGGGGTCCAGGCGGCCTTTCTCCCCGAGCGGGTGGTCGACCACCCGCGCGCCCGCGAGCTCGGCGGGCAGCTCGCTCGCCCCGGCCGGGACGAAGAAGATCTCCTCGGGACCGGCGCCGAGAATCGCCAGACTTACCACTGCGTCGAGATCGACGCAGGGGTGTACAACGAACCGGCGGCTGTTCTTGAGCATAAGCCGCCTCCCTTCACGAGAAGGTTAATCCTCTGCATTTGTCACGGGCTTGGGACCGTCTTCACCGGGGACAACCCAGTGAAGGCTGCATTAAAACCCACCCCATTGCGGGGCGCAGACTGGAGTCAGCCCACAAGCGGCCGCGGATGCGGCAATGACTATGACGACGCAGAGCAGAGACTTGTGCATAAAACCTCCAATTGCACCCGCTTAAAGGCGGGGTGCTGATGCCCTTGGGCTGACTGCCCTTTAGCCTCTCCACGCAGGAGAAGCTAAAGGGCAGCCCGGAGCTGACCTCCGGGCGTGCCGTTATAGATTTTTGGCCTAACGTTCCAGGACTATGAAGCCTCCTGGACAGGGCAACCGAGCCGGCTCTTTGTCGTGAACCTTCTCGGTCGTCGGCGTATCGCCCTGGGGGTGTTCCCTTCTTGCGAAGGACCCAAGGTAGATCCGACTGGACGCTTAGTCCCAGCACCGGGTATTTTCGGGTTTTGCCTCGGCTTCCTGCACAGGTCTTTCTCCCGCCCCTTATTCGGGTACTGCAATCTCCCGATCTCGGGGTTCCTTTGGAAGCCGCCCCTACTTGCTCGGTCATGCCCGAGCGATCCGGGTTAAGGGCGTCCTTCATCGCTGGCGGCTGGCATCACTCCTAAGGGCCCTAGCTCCCAAAGTGGTTTCCTTAGGACCACTACTACTTGGGTGTAAGAGCCTTACGGACTGCCTGAACCTTCAGCCGGATCGGCTGGATCTGCCGTGGAGCCTTTATCGCTCCTCGGGCAGCCTTCGGACGTTTACCCAAAGATCAAAGACGTCTTTGATCCTGATGGAAACCTGGGGGTTTCCTTGGGCTCGTCCAGCTGGCCCTCGCTTATTGGCCCCTCTCGGGGCCGTAGGGTCCGCCAATCGATCGGGAAGGTGAGCCCGGTCTCCCGGGCTGCTTTGGCCGTTGGTGGCCGTCACCCGCTCGGCCGCCGGATGGGTAGGTCAGGTCCTTTCGGGCCTGTGGGTGAGAGGCCTCGAAAAAGGCGAAACTAAATAATTCGCAAGGCCTCTGAGCGAATTATTTGGGGGTCTGGAAACCCTCCTCGAAAAGGCTTATTAAACCCCCTCGAAGAAACCCCATAGACCGGGGGTATTCCCCTAAAAAGGGGGTTAAATACCCCCCTGGGGGGCCCTACTGGCATTTATTGTTTTTTTAATTTTCGGATTTATTAATATCGATTTTCGAGGGTATTTTCGAGGTCCTATATTAGGGCCCTATCCAGGCCCCTATAAAGCCCTCCTGGGCCAGGGGTTAAAAAGGGCCATGGCCTTGGGCGTCTTGGAGGCCTTGAAAAAGCCGGGTAGGCTTGGGAATGGAGTTCCTGGGAGATCCGAAGGGGCGGCTTTAGGGCCATATCGGCCCT
>Ga0315284_10016856_pt1 | contig 10352 bp, 9 predicted proteins | sample YL17G09_16_MG_FD_203696 | JGI IMG/M metagenome (GOLD analysis project Ga0315284, IMG submission 203696) | Sediment microbial communities from Yellowstone Lake, YNP, Wyoming, USA - YL17G09_16 | ecosystem: Environmental > Aquatic > Freshwater > Lake > Sediment | place: USA: Wyoming | collected...
TCTTAACGCCTATGGCATTTCCGCAACCGGCCGGACGCATCTCCTCAATACGTAAAGGCTATGCTAATCGACAAACCTCTGGATGATCACGACAAGCAATTCCATAGCCCAGGGTTGCACGATGCAACCCTGGGAAAGCGGCTTAATCTGTCTCGCTGGGCTTCCCTTCTTCACTTCTTAAATACGCGCCGAGGATGCCGTTGACGAATTTGCCGGACTCGTCGCTGGCGTAATGCTTGGCAATCTCCACCGCCTCGTCCACCGAGACGCTGGCGGGGATGTCGGGCATATGCATAATCTCGTAGAGGGCGATGCGCAGCACGTTGCGCTCGATGGCCGCCATGCGCGTCAGCGACCACCCCTTGGCGAATCGGGCAATCACCGGGTCTATCCCCTTGCGCTCGGCCAGCACGCCACGCACCAGCTCGCGCGCAAACTCGACGCCCTCCTTTGCGATGGTCTCCAGCTCCTCGATCTCCTCCGGCACGGAAGCCATCACCTCCTCCGGCGGCTGGTGCGCCACTTCGATCTCGTATAGCCACCGGAGCGCCAGCTCCCGGCCCAAATGTCGTTGGCGGTGCTTCATTGAGTTTATGGTTTCTGGTTTATCGTTTCTGGTTCCTAGTTTTGTGTATAGAGCAACCAGAAACTAGAAACGACAAACCAGAAACTTCTTTCTCCTACGTATGATACTTCCTTGGCACGAAGTCGGTGGAGATTTTGCCGGCGATGAATTCTTCGTCGTCCAGGATCTTCAGGAACAGCGGGATGGTGGTGGGCAGGCCGTCCACCCGCATCTCGCGCAGCGCCCGCTTCATACGCATCAGCGCTTCGGGGCGGTCCTGCCCCCAGCAAATGACCTTCGCCAGCAGCGAGTCGTAGTAGGACGGCACTTCATACCCGGAATACAGGTGGCTGTCCACGCGCACGCCGAAGCCGCCGGGCGGCAGGTAGTTCTTCACCAGCCCGGCGCAGGTCATCATGTTGCGGGCGGGGTCCTCCGCGTTCACGCGGCACTCGATGGCATGGCCGTTCAGCTTGACGTCCTTCTGGCCCAACGGCAACTTCTCGCCGGCGGCGATGAGGATCTGCAGCTTGACCAGGTCGAGACCGGTGACCATCTCGGTGACGCAGTGCTCCACCTGGATGCGGGTGTTCATCTCCATGAAAAACATCTTGCCTTTTTTGTCGAGCAGGAACTCCATGGTGCCGGCGTTGACGTAGCCGATGGCCTTCACCGCGCGCACCGCCGCCTCGCCGATCTTCTGACGCTGTGCCGTGCTGAGCGCGATGGAGGGGGACTCCTCGATGAGCTTCTGATGGGACTTCTTCTGCACCGTGCAGTCGCGCTCTCCCAGGTGCACCACGTTGCCGTGCTCGTCGGCCAGCATCTGCATCTCGATGTGGCGCGGCTCTTCGATGTATTTCTCCAGGTAGACTTCCGGCCGGCCGAAGGAGGCCTGCGCCTCCGCCTGCGCCAGCGGCAGGTTGCGCCGGAACTCGTCGTCGTTGCGCACGACGCGGATGCCGCGCCCGCCGCCGCCCGCCGCCGCCTTGATCATCACCGGGTAGCCGAAGCGGTGGGCGATCTTCACCCCGTCCGCCTCGTTGAGCAGCACGCCGTCGGTTCCGGGGATCACCGGCACCCCCGCGCGTCCCACGATCTGCTTGGCCTGCGCCTTGTCCTGCATCTTCTCGATGGTCTCCGGGCGCGGGCCGATGAACTTCAACCGGGCGATCTCGCAGTTCTCCGCGAACGCCACCGTCTCCGACAGGTTGCCGTAGCCTGGATGCACTGCGTCGCAGCCCTTGATCATGGCGGCGGTGACCAGGTTGGGGATGCTCAAATAGCTGTCGCGATTGGGCGGCGGCCCGATGCACACCGCTTCATCCGCCAGCTTCACGTGCAGCGCATCCGCATCCGCCTGCGAGTAGACGGCCACCGTGGCAATGCCCAGGTCGCGGCAGGCGCGTATAATGCGCACGGCGATCTCCCCACGGTTGGCGACCAGTATCTTTTTGAACACGAGACGGTATTCCCTTCCAGACTGTAACGGTCGATCATCTTCCTATTGACTGGCTTCGGGGGACTGTCCACAACCCTGGCGCTCGGTCGTAAATAACAACGCCGCCGCAGGGACTGTCCCATAGGCGTTAAGTTAAGCATTTTCATGCTCTTGCTCTTACTCTTGCTCTAAAAACGTTTTTAGAGCAAGAGCATGAAAAACTCGGTGATTCATCTTTTAGCCGTCAATAGAAACCCTACACCCGGTAGCCGGAACCTGAAAGCGAAACATATACTCACAGTGACTAGTGGCGAGTGACTAGTGGCTAGTGTTCCTGTGCCGGAAAACCTTACCTGTCACCCGAAAACTTGACGTATCCGGAACACTAGTCACTCGCCACTAGCCACTGCAGCCTCACGGGGAACAGCACTACCTTTCGATAAACAGTGTAGCTTCCCGCTGACCGAATACTAAAAGCTTTCGTGCCCCGGAGTCGCGCAGCGTATCCTGCCGGTGTTCGGGTCGTAGTCGTAATCCTGCCCGCCGATCGGACAGGTGCGCACCTTGATGCTGTCCGGTACATCGGTCAGCGATCTTGGGAAGGTGCTGTTGTTGTCGTCGGTCGCCATCTGGATCATCATCCGCAGCTCGCGCAGTTTCTCCCGGCACTGCTCGCCGTGCGCCTTGTAGATCGCGCGGCCCGGAATCGATCCCGGCTGCCGGACATACGGAGCGCGCGTCGCGTTCATGGTGGTGTTCGTCGCCGAGGTGTCCGCGTTGGCCGGGCGGCCGTCGGGCCCGGGCCGGTCATTTTGCGCCGGCCGTCCGTAAGGAGCCGCATTCCGCCCGCCGCTGCCGCCTTCGAGCTGGTTTTGCAGATCAACCGCCGTGGTAGTGCCCGTCGGGTCCATCAAGCCTCCCCCGCGGCTGCCCAGACCGGAGACACCCCAGTAAACCGAAAATGCGACGGCCATAATGGCCACGACGACCAGGATCTCGATCAGCGACCAGAATCCCGGGTCAGCGCGGCGGTGGCAACATACCCGCTTCATCTTCGCTTACCTCCTCGAAAGGCCGGATGCTCATGAGCGGTTGGCCGTATTCAACACCGGCGCCGTCATCGGCCAGGATACTATCTATTGTACCCGAAACCGGGGAGACAAGATCATTCGGAACATGCATCAATTCAATGGAGCCGATAATTTGTCCGGCCTGCACCTGATCGCCGGAGCGAGGGGCGCCGTGCGGGAACCCTTTGCGCACCAGGTGGAACATCCCCACCGCCGGCGCGCAGATGCATTCGATCTCTTCCTCGGCGGCCTCTTCCTCCGCTTCCTCGATCATGCCGGCGACCGGCGCGTGGTGGACCGGCGGCGGAGCGGCGACGGGCGTGGTCCGCCGGACCAGGTCCAGCGCGGCGCCCTCGATGTTCAGGTGCACCTCGGCGATGCCCCACTGCTCCATGAGGTCGAGGATCTCTTCGACGTCGCTCACCTGGATCGGTTCGGACACGGCACGCACCCCGCTTTCTGCTCATCTTATATCTTTGAAACCGCAGATTGAAATGATTGAAACGATTAATGAATTACTACATTCAGTCTACGAATGAAGTGAAAGAATGGTTGGAAAGGTGGTCGGTTGCATCTATTCGTGAACTGCATCTCCTGCAAGGCCGTTACCCTCTCTCCGTTACCACTCCATCAGAAAGCCTTCCTTACCGGTTATAAATCATTTTAATCATTTCAATCTGCGGTTTCAAAACAGTTTCTTAGTTTCAGCCCTTCACGCGCTCGATGTATTTCTCCGAGCGGGTATCCACGCGGATGAGGTCGCCTTCGTTGATGAAGAGCGGCACCGTCACCACGGCGTCCTCCACGGTGTCGATGGCGGCCGGCTTGGAGCCGCCGGAGGCCGTGTCGCCCTTCAAGCCCGGGTCGGTCTGCTTCACGCGCACCTCGATGGTATCGGGCAGGTCCACGCCGAGCACGGTTCCCTCATGGGTGGCGATCATCACCTCCAGGTTGTCCATCAGGTATTTCACCTGCGGCCCGATCTGCGCGGCGTCCAGCGTGATCTGGTCGAAGGTCTCGTTGTCCATGAAAATGTAGTCATCGCCGGCTTTGTAGAGGAACTGCAGCGGTCGGCGTTCGACGTGCGCGATCTCGATGCGCTCGCCCGCGCGGAAGGTGCGGTCGAACACGCTGCCGGTGCGCACGTTGCGCAGTTTGGTGCGGACGAATGCTCCGCCCTTCCCCGGCTTCACGTGCTGGAATTCGATAATCTGAAATACGTCGCCGTCGAGTTCGACCGTCAATCCGTTCTTGAAATCGGCGGTGCTTGCCATGAATCGCCTCCCGAATAAAGACATGCACAGGGAGCTTTCCGACCGGATCACGGTGAAAAACCCACCCGCAGAATCGGCTTAGTGTAGCACCCGCAGCCGCCGAGCGTCAAGGAAAAACAGATTGAGGGCTGGCGCCGCCGCAGGATCCAGGCGGCTCGATTTTGAATTGGCTTTTGGATCGGCTGTCGCCCGAGAACCGTGCCAGATCCCCGCAGATCCCCGGTTTGCGGAGCAATTTCAGGACTATTCCTTCGTCAAATCGGCTTTTCGGCGTAGCAATCCGACGACAGGATCGTGCTCAAATGAGCGTTTGTAAGCGGTTTTGAACGGTTTTCAGGCCTATTTTCCTTCCCCTCCCACGGCATCAAGGGTGAGATAAACAGGTTGGAGAGGCATTTCTACCACATACTCGATGCTAGCATAAAAACGCCTGTTTGTCAAGGGGGTCGATGAAAAAAGTCGGTGTTTTTTCCCTGAAGCTCCCGTCTGCAAGCCTTCCGGAGCAATTATACTGCCAGGCTTGCATGAAGGTGATGAGGCTTTTTAGAGCAAGAGCAAGAGCAAGAGCATGAGCAAGAGAAAGATACCATAAACGATGACCAGGATAGACGAAAAGGAGTAATTACGATAAATTATGGGGCAATTGATCTCCGGGGGAGCAGAGATGACGTTGATGCTGAACGAGACGGTGCAGGCGAAATACGAGCGGCTGCGGGCGGCTTTGCGCGAGCTGGGGCGCGTGGTGGTGGCTTTTTCCGGCGGGGTAGACAGCACGCTGCTGCTGCGCGCCGCGCTGGAGACGCTGGGGCGCGAGGCGGTGCTGGCGGTGATCGGGGAGTCGGACAGCTATCCGGCGCGCGAGATGGAGGAGGCCACACGCCTGGCGGAGGAGATGGGCGCGGACTATCGGATCATTCAGAGCGAGGAGATGACCGACGCGCGCTTCGTCGCCAATCCCAGCGACCGCTGTTACTACTGCAAGTCCGACCTGTTCGGCCGCCTGGCGGAGATCGCCCGGCATGAAGGGTATGCCGCCGTGCTGGACGGCAACAACGCCGACGACGCGGGCGATTGGCGCCCGGGCCGGCGCGCGGGCCGCGAGCTGGGCGTGCGCAGCCCGCTGCTGGAGACCGGCATGACGAAGGCGGAGGTGCGCGAGCTGTCGCGCGCGTTCGGGCTGCCCACCTGGAACAAGCCCTCCTTCGCCTGCCTGGCCTCGCGCATCCCCTACGGCACCGCCATCACCCGCGACGCGCTGGCAGTCATCGAAGCAGCGGAGGATTTCCTGCGCGACCTCGGGTTTGCCCAGGTGCGCGTTCGGCACCATGACAACGTCGCCCGCATCGAAGTGCCCCCGGTGGAGATCGACCGCCTGCTCGACCCCACCCTCCGCGCCCGCGTCGTCACCCGCCTGCGCGAGCTGGGTTATCACTACGTGACACTCGACCTGGAAGGCTACCGCACCGGCAGCATGAATGAAGTGTTGTAATTTTAGATTTTGGATTTTTCATTTTGGATTTTCTATAAACCATTCGGTCTGCTTATGGAGTGGAAAAGGAAGGTTGGAAGAATGGACGGATGAGTGGGAAAAAGGGGGAATGGGAGAATGTGGGAGAGGGAGAAGGTATGGCATTCCCCTTCCCCTATGCGTCATGTTATGAAAGCGTATAAACGGCTTGAGGGTGAAAACAGATCCCGTAGGTGACAGTCCCCGCAACGGGCATTGGTCTCTTCCAGCCGGGCATTAGCAACGGGGACAGTCCCTATAGGCGTTAAGATAAGATGAATCACCGAGTTTTTCATGCTCTTGCTCTTGCTCTAAAAACGTTTTTAGAGCAAGAGCAAGAGTAAGAGCAAGAGCATGAAAATGCTTAACTTAACGCCTATGGGGACAGTCCCCCGGAAGGCTTACATATATTCGAATAAGTTGTCGAGCATGAGCATGAATTCATCCTACCGTCAAAACGGTACGCTTACCTGCTGGGGCAGGCGCGGGACGCCTGCGATCCCAGGAACATATATCCGGTTAATCCCTTTGACGGTTGACAGGGTATAGCCGTATAATCAAGGAAACTTCCTGCGCAAGCGGATAGGAGCGCTCGCATGCGTCAAAGGATTCTCCTCATACTGGGGCTCGGGCTGCTTTGTGGAATCGGGATGGCGCCCGCCCGGGCCGCGCCCACGCTGAGTATCACCGTTGGATTCGACGGGGCGTATCGGCCGGGGACACTGGTGCCCATCGCCGTCACCATCGACAATACCGATGGACCGACGATTCGCGGCGAGCTGCGGATCCTGTCCCAGGAATTCCCGGAGGGCTCGGATCGCTATGTTGCTCCGGTGACCATCGCCCGCGGCGCCACCCAGCTTCGCTTCATCAACTTCATTCCGCCGGGCTTTATGCGCCAGCTCCAGGTGGAGCTGTGGAGCGGAAATCGCCGGCTGGCGTCCGGCGCCTTCACCCGCTTCCAGGAAATCAGCGGAGGGAATCCGCTGCTCGCCATTGTGGGTGGAACGGGATCGACGCTGAATTACGCCAATAACCAGCCGCTTAAAATGCCGCAGGAGCTGTTCCCCCGCCCATGGGATTTGTCCCGGATTGCCAACCGGCAGCAGCAATACGGTGTATATCGAGTACCCGGAGGGCCCGGCGCCAATGCCACCGCCAATCTGCGCCTGGCCTATGTCACTCCGGGGAAATTGCCGGACAATCCGGAAGCCTACGGCAGCGTCGGCATGCTGCTGCTGTCCTCGGATGTCACCGAGAACTCCCTCTCCGCGGAAGCGCAGCAAGCGATCGCCGTCTGGGCGGCCAACGGCGGCCACCTGCTGGTGGCGGGCGGCGGCGTGGCGGCGCGTCTGGACGCACCGTTTTTCACCGGCCTGCTGCCCGCGCGCAACGGGAAGCCGCTGCCCGGCGCGGAGACCATCAATAATCCGGCCGTCGGCACGGCGTGGACGCGAGAGTTCGGCTCGGGGCGGATCACCCTGCTCGGGTTCGATCCCGACACCATCCAATTGAGTGATGCCGGCAAGGCGGCAAAATTCTTCGGCGGCCTGATCGAGCGCCTCCCAGATCTGCCGATCACCGCCGGCGTCGCTGCCGCGCTGCGCTCGTCGGTTGACGTGAACAAACTCAAGCCGCCCAACCTGACGCTCATCGTGTTCTATCTGATCATCTACCTGATCCTGCTGGTGCCGGTGAATTACTTCGTGCTGCGCAAGCTGGATCAGCGCGAGCTGGCCTGGTTGACCACGCCGGCCATCGTGCTGCTCTTCACCTTCGGCGCCTACGGGATCGGCTACGCCACCAAGGGCAACCGGCTGATCTTCAATATCTCCGGCGTGATGGAAACCGTCGCCGGACAGCACGAGGGTGAGATGGTAAGCTCGCTGCTGCTCTTCTCCCCGCAGCGCACCTCCTATAGGCTGGACCTGGGGCGCGATGCGCTGCTCGTGCGGAACTTCACCGGCGATGAGTCCTACGATTCTCCCTCGCCATACGGCAGACCCTACCGTGGTGAATCGTATCCCACGCAACAGGCGTTGACCATCCTGCAAAGCGACGACCGGCTCGCGGTGGATCGAGTCTCGGTCAGCCAGTGGGATTTCCGCCGGTTCATCGCCGCTTACCGCGTCGACCTGGGCAACGGCATCAATGCCGGCATCACGCCCGGCGCCCCCGGCGCCTTCCCGCGCGCTACCGGCAAAGTGACGAACAATACACCCTATTCCTTCCAGTGCTGCCGGGTATATCAGGACGGTTCCATGGTGGCGGAATTCAGTATGAACCGCGGGCAGACGGTCGATCTGGCCACGGCGGCAAAAACCCGCATCTTCACCCCGCGCTTTTCGGAAGACGAGATGAATATCTTCGACACTCTGCGAGACAGCCTTGTACAGCAGATGTCCGGCGGCCGCTTGAGCACCGGCTGCGTGTTCGTGGGCTTCACCACCGATTCCCTCTCCCCCGCCCGGTTGAGCCGCCGTTCCGTACGCACCGAGCTCAATGCGGTGGTGGTGCACTTGTAAATGGCTGAGACTTCGCAATTGATTCTGATTCTGGGCGGCGCACGCAGCGGCAAAAGTACCTTTGCCGAGCGGCTGGCGGCGCAGCGCGGGCAACGGATCACCTACCTGGCCACCGCGACCCCCGGCGACGAGGAGATGGCCGAACGCATTGCTCGCCACCAGACCGAGCGCTCACCCGCCTGGCGCACGGTGGAATGTCCGCTCGACCCTGCCGCGGCCATTCGCGCGCATGCGCAGGACACCGACTGTTTCCTGCTGGACTGCGCGACACTGCTGGTGAGCAACCTGCTCGTCGCCGAAGAATCCTCCGGCGAAGAGACCGCCCGCCGCGCTCTGGACGCGCTGCTCGCAGCCTATCGCAAGGCCGTGACCGACCTCATTATCGTCTCCAACGAAGTGGGTCTCGGTCTCGTGCCGGAATACCCCCTCGGGCGGCTGTACCGGGACGCGCTCGGGCGCTTCAACCAGCAGGTGGCGGCCGCGGCCGACGCGGTATATTTCCTGGTCGCCGGCCTGCCGCTGGAGATCAAAAACAGCACTGAATAACACAAAGGCACGAAGTCACAAAGACACAAAGAACTATTATCTCCTCGTGGCTTTGAGCCTTCGAGTCTTTGTGTGAAATATCACCGATTGAAGGAAATGAAATGACTGATCTGTTCTCTACTATTGCAAGCATTGGAGCACTGGACGCCGCCGTCATGGCTGCCGCGGAGGCGCGGCAGGGGATTTTGACCAAACCGCCGCGGGCGCTGGGACGGCTGGAGTCGCTGTCGATCAGGCTGGCGGGCATCACCGGCAACCCGCTGCCGAGCATGGCGCGCAAGACCGTGGCGGTGATGGCCGGCGATCACGGCGTGACCGCCGAAGGCGTCAGCGCCTTCCCGTCGGAGGTGACGCCGCAGATGGTATACAATTTCCTCGCCGGCGGAGCGGCCATCAACGTGCTGGGCCGCCATGTGGGCGCGCGGGTGATCGTCACCGACGTGGGCGTGGCCGCCGATTTGTCCGGCGTGGAGGGGCTGCGCCACCGCAAAGTGCGTCCCGGCACCGCCAACATGGCCGTCGGCCCGGCAATGACGCGCGATGAGGCGATCCGTGCCTTCGAGGTGGGCATCGAGCTGGTGGAGGAGGAGGCAGCGCGCGGGCTGGACCTGATCGCCACCGGCGAAATGGGCATCGGCAACACCACGCCCAGCTCGGCCATCATCGCCTCCCTCACCGGCCTGCCCGTGGCCCGCGTCACCGGGCGCGGCACCGGCATCAGCGACGCGGGACTGGCGCTCAAGATCGCGGTTATCGAGCGGGTGCTGGCGGTCAACGCTCCCGACCCGCGGGACCCTATCGACGTGATGGCGAAGGTCGGCGGGCTGGAGATTGCCGCGCTGGCCGGCGTGGTGCTGGGCGCCGCCGCCCACCGCGTGCCGGTGGTGATGGACGGCTTCATCTCCGGCGCCGCCGCGCTGGTCGCCGCCCGCCTGTGCCGCGCCGCCGCGGACTACATCCTGCCCAGCCACCTGTCGGTGGAGATCGGCCACCAGGTGGTGTTCGCCGAGCTGGGTCTGACGCCGCTGTTCGACCTGGAGATGCGCCTGGGCGAAGGCACCGGCGCCGCGCTGGCGATGTTCATCATCGACGCGGCCGCCAAAATCCTGTCCGAGATGGCCACTTTCGAAAGCGCCGGCGTGTCAGGCGCGGACAAGGCGGCGGTGTAACTGAACCACAAAGGCACGAAGGCACGACTATTATTCACGAAGGGCCTGCCGCGTTTCCCCCTCACCCCGATGAGAGGGGAGTAACAGGCGGGGTTTTCGGGTGACCGGTTGCATTTTGGCAAGAGCAATCTTAACCCTCCTTTTGGTAAAAAACGCCATTGGATTCCATTTTCTGTTTTCTAATACAGATCATGCCACCCCCCTCTCATCGGGGAGAGGGGCGGGGGGTGAGGGGGAAACGCGGCAGGCCTTCGT
>Ga0315284_10016857_pt1 | contig 10351 bp, 9 predicted proteins | sample YL17G09_16_MG_FD_203696 | JGI IMG/M metagenome (GOLD analysis project Ga0315284, IMG submission 203696) | Sediment microbial communities from Yellowstone Lake, YNP, Wyoming, USA - YL17G09_16 | ecosystem: Environmental > Aquatic > Freshwater > Lake > Sediment | place: USA: Wyoming | collected...
TTTCAATATCAAGTGCTTTTAAGTTCTTAACAATAATATCTGAGATACCTTCTACGTAACCTAATTTACCGACATTTTCCAAATCTGATAACTGAAGTTTAACCGAATCAACAAAATCCATAATGTTCATTGCGTCTTTGCATGTTTCATTAAGGAAAAAATGTAAATTAAATGTTTTGTTATGTGAATTGTTAGTATTAGTATTATTTATTGTATTATTATTACTATTATTATTTATTCCATTTTTCATCATTTCCATCATTAAGTTTTTAAACTCACTATTTTCTTTTATTAAGTATTTCATAAATTCTTTTATTTCTCCTGTTTCTTCATTTGTTTCTTCATTTGTTTCTTCATTTGTTTCTTCATTTGTTTCTTCATTTGTTTCTTCATTTGTTTCTTCATTTATTTCTTCATTTATTTCTTGAGATGTTTCATTACCAATTGAACATATTTTATTATGTTTCCATAAACCAGATTTTGTTGAATATTTTTTACCACAATTACAAATATAATTTGGCATTTTTTTTATTTCCATATGATTTCCATTGACACGATAGAGGTGTTTTATCGTCTTAAGATGCATTAACCAATTACTTTGTTTAGAGCATTTGAAATCACAAAAAGAACAAATTTTTTCGGCATTTTTTGGCATTTTTTTTATTTCCGGCATTTCCATATATTGTAAATAGAAAAAATGCCTAAATACTTTTCTTAAAAAAATAAAATTTTATCGTAATAATTTTTGAATTATTTATTTTGTCATGACACCTTAAAATTCAATTATGGTCACAATGATGAATTTTTGCAAAAGTATATCGAGGTTTTCATTTTTGGACATTTTAAAAATGTCCATTTTCAAAAATCCCAAAATACTTTTGAAAAAAATTTAAACAATAATATAATAAATTGACAAAAAGTACTTAAAGAAACTTTATCAAAAGTTATTTATTATTTATTTCATTCTTAAATGCTTCTATCATTAAGTTTTTAATTTCATTATTTTCTTTTATTAACATCATAATAAGTTGTTTATCTGTTAGATCGTCATTTTTTTCGTGAATGTTTTGTTCCTTAATGATTGTACATTTCTTTTTATGTCTCCATAATCCTGTTCTATTTATATAACTTTTATTACAATTTTCACACAAAATATTTTTTTCTGTTGCTAAAATGTTGCGTATATGTTTTTGGGTTTGTAAATGTATTTCATAATTTGTTTTTTTACATGTAGCGAAGTCACAATTTTTACAATAATATTTTTTGTCATTTTTTGAAATTTTTGTTGTTGCCATTCTTTCTAAAGTAAGCAACAGAAAAAATTTTAAATAGTTTTTAAAAATTATTATTTAAAAATTATCGTAACAAATTTTGAAAAATTTTAAACATTAATATAATAAATTGACAAAAACTACTTAAAGAACTCAGTGCCTTTTTTTCAGTAATAAATAATCATTTTAGAGCAACGCGTATTTTAAATGCCGAGTAAATCAACAAAAAAATACGTGCGCTTCCTCCTAAAAGGAGGATAAACTAAATTCTATATAATGGGTTTTCTATATTCTTACTTTATGGTAGATAAGAATATTCCCATCTAATGTTATTTCATTTACTACCTTAATGAAACAACTATTTATTTTTATTGCTTGTTTTCTTAACCTTTTCCTTAACTATTACTTTTCTTATAAATTGTTCTGGTCTTGTTTGACTTTCCAAATAACAATTTCCAAGTAATAATATATTTTTACAAGCATTTATATCTCTATTCACGAATATACGGCATTTGGTTTCCTCTTTTGGAGTTAGTATTTCGTGAAGTATTTTTTTATGTTTCTTTCTTCTAACAATAGCATTTTCCATTTCTTTCAAAGTTTTATTGTATAACTTACTGGTATTAAATTCATTTACTTCTACAATATCAAATCTGGATAATAATAATTTTTTCATACCAATATTTGGAGTAGAAATACAACCTTTCATTTGAGATGTTCTACTATAATCTCCATGTAAAATAACAATCTTTTTACCTTGTTTTGTTTCTTCTTTTGTAAGATATGTATTTTCAATCTCATTTAATAATTTTACCTCACTTTGTTTGGTTCTTATAAATCTGCGAAATGCTAATTTACGAAATAAAGGTTTTTGGTAAAATTCTTTTAACTCATTATTTAATGTTGTTTTATTTATAATATAATTTGAATATTTGTCTTGGTTTAGAGTTCTTGAATTGTAATTGGATAATTTTGTTTCTTTTTCTATAATACCATTTTTTTTCTTTTCTTGTAAAATAATGTAATTGCTTCGTTTTGTATATGTTTCAAACCTTCTTCTGCAAGCGGTATATTTAAAAAATTTATTATTTTCATCAATCATTGTAATTGGTCTTATTTTATCAGGGTCTAATGAAACTAATTTATATTTATCTGTTAAATATTCATTACATTTTTCTCTTGATAAATCTTCAACTTTGGTAAATTCAATTTCATTATTTATTTGTGGTAATTTATCACCAAATACCTTATCCTTGTATTTTTTCAAAATGAATAATAAAGAACAACTAAATCCATCTGTAATAATTTGATTATAAAAAACATATTCTTTCTGTTTGAAAATATCCTTTTTTTCTAATTTAAGAGTTTTATTCCAAATATGTTTTTGGTGTTTCTTTGCGTGTAAAACTAACTCACTTTTGTTGTATTGAAATATGTTTTGTTTCTTATCATCAATCAAATCAACAAAACCATTAGAATTTAAGGTTATACTTTTTGGAACAATATTATTTCTTTGTGGAATGACTTGGTAAGGTCTTTTACCTAATTCTTCTATTTTTTGATTTATATAGAAAGAATGTTTGATATATTTTTCTGGATTTGCTTTCACATCATAAGCAACCGATTTATTTACTTTATTTGGAAATGAAAAGGAAGTAATAGTTTGTTTTGGTGATTACGAACAGAAACATCAAATGAAATTTAAAGAAGCAACCAAAGGAAAAGGTATGAGAACTTTATTTAGAAAAGCAGGTTTTCAAACTTATTTGGTAGATGAATTCAGGACAAGTTGTATGTGTTCCAAATGTGAAATAGGTATTTGTAAAAAGAATATGGTTAGAGAAAATCCAAAACCATATAGAAGCGGTAATGTCTTAATCCACGGACTGATTTGTTGTAAGAACGGATGCGGTTATTGGAATAGAGATGTTAATGGAGCGACAAATATTTACAAAATTGCTTATAATGCGATAAATAATAAAGAAAGACCAAATTATTTATCAAGAAGCAAAAAATTATCAGGTAGTTTAGACGAACTACCAAAATCAAAATTTACACGCTCTGCGAAGGGCAAACCTTTTTGATTTTTAGTGGGTTTTGTCCCATTTTAAATCTTCAAGGGTGTAAAAATTAAGTCGGTATTTAAAATACGCGTTGCTCTAAATAAAAAATTGAAAATGAATAAGCGAAATTAATACAACTTATAATGAATAGTGTACTTGAAAATTCAAACATGAATCCAACATTTGTATTTATTGATGGCAGTTATTTTAGCTATTACAGGTATTTCTCAATATTATCTTGGTGGAAAAGAGCATATCCTGATACCAAATTAGATGACCCATATACAAATAATATATTTGTTGAAAAATATAAAAAAACATTTGTAGAATCTGTGAAAGAAATTCCTAATAAATTAAAAATATCAAGAAGAGATAGACCTATTTTAATTGTTGGAAAAGATTGTAAGAGAGAAGAAATCTGGAGACAAGAATTATGTAAAAATAATGATTTATTCAAAGGTGAATATAAAGGAAATAGAAAAAACAATTCCGAAAATGGATTTATGGGAGGTCCTTTTATCAGAATGGGTTATCAAGATAATCTATTTGTAGAAGGCGGTGTAAAGGCAATTTTAGATCATCCGAAATTAGAAGCCGATGATTGTATAGCTATTTCAGTAAAATATGTTCTTGAAAAATATCCTAATGCACGCATATATATTATCACAAGTGATAAGGATTATTTACAATTAGCGGAAACACGTGTTGAAATTTACAATTTAATGTATCAAAAATTAACTGAACAAAAAAGCTCAACAGGAAATTCAGATTGCGATTTATTTTGTAAAACAATAATGGGTGATCCTAGTGATAATATTCTTTCAGTATTGAAAAAATGTGGACCAAAAAAGGCATTAAAATGTTATGAAAATAGGGAATATTTTGCAGAACAAATGAAAAAAGAAAACGCATATGAAATGTATGAATTAAATAAAAAACTTGTTGATTTTAATGAAATTCCACAAGTTTTAATAAATGAATTTTTGGACATGATAAAAAAAAATAAATAAAAAATAAAAAAAATGAAAAAGTTGTAAAATTTATAATAATATATTATTATTATAAGTATAATTATAGTATGAGTGAATCAACTATTCCAAATGAATTAAAAATAAGAATAAACACAAGCATACCTGGATTTCAAAAAATAAAATATAAACCTGATATGACAATACCAAATATTAGTAAAGATGATAAAACCATAATTTTTAACCCTTTAGTGAAATTAAATAAATCAGTTATTAATAAAGTACCTTCTGGTATTAGAGTAAAAGAATTTTTTAATAAAGGATTATTTAATTCCCTCATTAATTCACATGGATTACAAAAAGAGAATAGTTTATTAAAGGCAACTAAAGATGGAATTGTAGATAATAATATTTTAGTAACATTAGATACACTTTTTCCATTAGGAAGTAAAATTTATATAAATAATCAACCATATGTTATAGGTGATGTTCAATGGACCCCGGGTAACTGGAAATTAGATACTAAAATAAAAAATGAAGATATGTTAGAAAGTTCTAGGATTACAGATCCATATTTGTATACAAAAGTTATAAAAGATGAATTGATTAGTGGTGAAAAAGAATTACAACAATTACCTAGTTTTGTAATGTATGGTAATAATTATGATAATTCATTAGCTTCTGGTAAAATAATGGCTCCTCCTACTCCTATTACTCCTATTCCTCCTCCTATTCCTCCTCCTATTCCTCCTACTCCTCCTAAAAATCCAATAATATCAACATCACGAATACGCTTACCACCTTTAATAAAACCCGTTTTACAACCACCTCATAAATTAAGTGATGATGAATTAAATTATGATATACCTAGCAAATGTCCATATATAAATCTCCCTTTGGCAAAAAATTCTACTGATTTTTTGAAAAATTATTTTAAATTTAAAAGCAATGTTGTTAAGGATTATTTTTATATTGAAAACATGATATTTAAATATTTAAATACAGAATATAAAAATTTATTTAAAAAAATACTTCAGAAAACAACCGTTGTAAATGTCAAAGAAGATACAACAAATATAAGTGTTGAAGCATATAGACAAACACTAGAGGGATTACGAGTTATTGAAAATTCTGGTGGAGGTGATTGTTTTTTTATAGCTGTGGCAGACGCAATCAACTATTATAATTATTCAAATCCAAATAAAAAAATAACGTATACAAGTTATGGAACTGATAGTAGCCAACTATTTACTACAAATGTGTTAAGAAATATTGTAGCAAAATATATAATAAATCTTACGGATTTAGGAGATATTTTAAAAAATGTAATACAAACAAGTGTAGATATTATGAATGATACCTTTAAAGCTGATATTAATAAAAAAATAGCTGAAGGTATCATGCGCGATAAAAATGATAATGCAGAATATATGAATTCTGTAAATAATATATATAAAAATTCTGATAATTATTTAATTGGTAAAGTTACAAATTTTCCTGATGATATAAATGATGATAATAAATATTTTAAACCATATAGTGTATTAAATAATAGACAAAAAATAATAGATTATATTACAAGTTCTGATTATTGGGCAAATTCGGTTGCCATAGACGTAATGGCGTCTGTATTAGGAATATCTATAATTGTCATTGAAAAAAATATGGAAAACCCCAACAATAATTTAGAAATACCATATCAAAGTTTAAATAAGAATGATAAGTGTGATAAATATTTATTTTTATACAAATATGGATCACATTATGAATTAATCACATTTGATTATACTTTTAAAATAATGAAAGAAAATTCAAAAGGAAAAATGATAACAAGAAAAAATACGATTTTTGAAATTAAAGAAAATGAATATTTACCTCCACATTTTTTACCACCTTATTATATTTTATTTTTACTATTTGGTGCATATTATTTTAAATTAGTAGATTATTCAGACAAAGCAAATTTTTTACTTTATCCTGAAATATTTAATGCTATGCAATATAGTTTTGATTCTATATATAATTTATCAAATAATGAACGTGATACCTTTTTAGATATATTTAGTCTTTATTTTCCCGTACATATATCTTCTGGATTATTAAATATATATCCTGATTTAACTCCTCTACCACCACCTCCACTACCTTTAGATCCTTTAGTACCTTTAGATCCTTTAGATCCTTTAGTACCTTTAGATCCTATTCCTTTAGAAAATGGAAAAAAGAAACGTAGACGTAGACGTATAGCAGGAGAGAGTTGGGGTGGTTCATCAGAAGGAGGAGCACCAACAAATTATAATCCTTATCAAAAAAATTATAATCCCTATCAAACAAATTATAATCAATACAGAAGTCCAACAAATTTTATTAAAAAAGATGACCCTTATGATAAGTCTAATATAAGTTATTACATAACTATTGATATGGAATTACAAAAAGGAACCGAAGTTACTAATGAACAATTAAGTGAAATGAAATGTAACCGAAGATGGAATTCAGTAAGAAAAGAATATGCAAATTTAACAGGAATGAAATATGTAATACCACCTGTTTATTCTATGATTCCTGATCAAAAAAATAAAACAGAAAAAAATGATAAAAATACAAATATGTATACAAAAAATAACAGATATGTAAATGAAAATCAATCCAGAAAAGGAGGAAGGAAAATATTTATTAAGAATAAAAATAAAAATAAAACACATAAAAATATACTTTTTTGAAAAAAGTATAACAAAAAATATTCAACTTTAGAAAACGGTAGGTGTAATTAAATAAAATTGAAACTTTTTTTTAAATAAAGACGAATAACATAAAATAAATAAAATGTTTTCTGAACTACCACAAGAACTAATATATACAATTTTCCAATATGCCGGAGAATTACGTGTTTTAAAACGTAAGATGACGAAAGAAAATATACATCAAATAATAAACGATAATTATGATGCTATTGGATTTATGCATGGAATAGTTGACCGACCAATACGAACTGGACCACCAATATATTATTTTGTATATTGGGAATATTTATCACTACTTTCTGGTAATATGATAACCAATAATTATGAGTTACCACAAGAAACTTTTGATAAGTTGAATTATGTATTAACAAATGATTATTATCTTGATAAACTGATGAGTGTATTCATAAATGATTATAATAATTATTATTTAGATGATTATTATTATAAGTTGTCTTGGATAGATGGAAGATGTTATATTGACTATTGGCACTATAATGAAGATATAGATGATGTGGTAGTTCGGAAATGGGAAATTGAAGAACATAGATGGAAAGTTTTTAACGAAACATATGATTATATTTATCCACCCAACCTTGAATCTTCTTACTATAGAGGCAAATAAAATATTTGCTATTTATGGACTATTAATAATTCCTTTATAAAAATCAAACTTCTGGAAGGCTTCTTTCTGCATTTTCCTTTGTTTTTCCCTTTTAGCTTTTTCTAAAATGGCAATAGCAGCAGACATTTCTGTTTCACTTACTTCTCCATCATTGCTTGTATCAATTAATTTATGTAATATTCTATATTCTTGTGGTACAACACATAATGAACTTTCTTCATTAAATAAATGATCTGATAAAATAGTAAATATAGCTGTTAAACCAAGCGCAGTATATATATCACGAGTACCCATCCATGCCATTGAAAAAACTAACAACTGTTTTGAGACGGTATATTTCATATATTCTTCTGTTGATTTACTGAATTGTATAGTAATAAATTTTGAACCAACATTAAGTAAAATCATAATTATACCAGCAAAAAATTTACTATTATTTAAATACATAACATGATTATTAAAATATTGTATTCCGTTAAACAATGGTGAAAATATTGAATTATTATTATTATTAGTATTTAATTTATTACTTTTATTACTTTTATTAGAATTATTTTTAGTCATATATTAAAATAATATTTTAAAAGCTTAAAAATTTAAAATTCTTAAAAATAATATTATTTTTATTCATAATTCATTATTTATTCATATTTTTATTTTTATTCTAGACTATTCCGAATCTTCTTAATACTGAATCTAGATTATTTTTATGGTTGTTGTAAAATCCTTCTGAAAAAATACGAATATTTCTTGCATGTGGTCTATACATTTGACGAAAATGTGTTGTAAAACCTTCACTACTAGTATAGTTATCATTATCATAATAATTATAAAAATACAAAGATACTAATACTACAACTAATAAAATTATATAATAAGATAAATATTTCATTATATAATTATTTTATTATTTATTTTTTTATTTATTTTATTATTATTTATTTTTTTATAATATTATATAAAAAATTTTTAAAACAATGACAAAAAGGATAAAGATGTAGGTTTATCAAAAGCACTTATGTCTTCAGAGTCACGAATAGAGGAGTGTACAGATATTGAATTTGATGATTTTCCTTTTTGTAAGGTTCTCTCTGTTCCTAAAAAATCATAACCTTCAAAGGCTTCAGTAACTTTTTCTGAATTTCCTTCTTCATTTTTTGCTTTAATATCTTCTTTCTTTTTATTAATCTCTTCTTCATTTGCTGCTTTAATATCTTCTTTCTTTTTAACAATCTCTTCTTTTTTTGCTTGAACATCAGTTACAGTAATAGTTGTTTCAGGTGAATTGGTATAACCCTCCATGTATCCACTAGTCATGTATCCAATGTCGCTGTTATTAAGCATAATAATAATTAATAAAACAGAAACAACTCCTAAAATTTTGTTTGTATAACTAATAAAAATTAAGAGTAAAATTAACAAAGCTCTTCCTAAAGTATTTTCAATTAAAAAACTTAAAATTCTTGATTGACTTAATAAAACAGCAAGTAATAAAAGAGTAGCAACTCCTACATTATTTTTACTAAGTATCTTAAATGTCATTTATATAAATATTCGTATATAATTTATTTTGTAATAAATAAAAAATAAATTTAAAAATAAATTTTTAAAAAATTAAAAAAAATACTATTTTATTTCTACTGTAATAAAGGACCATTATATACTTTTGTATATACTTCCATTATAGAATTTAATTTATAATATACTTGGTTATTTGCAGTTGATGACAATCCACCTATTTGATAAGTATATTCATCAAATAATAATGACCATGTATTTCCATAATCTGTAGAGTAATAGATTTGATTAGTATCATCATGTTTAATAAATTGATATTGACCAGTGGATGAAACTTGACATGTTGAATATTTTGTTTTTGTACTTTCTACAATAATAGTCCAACTATTTCCATAATCTGATGATAATGCATAGCCGTTATAATTAGTTCCTGCTAAAAAATATTTTCCATTTGATGAGCATGATATACAATTCCATGATCTATTTTCAGTAGAACTAATAATTTTCCAATCTTTTCCATAATTATTGGATATATATATACTTCCACCTGCAAATTTTGGACCCAATGCATCAGTAGTTGCTTGATATTTTCCTGATGAAGACATTGTTGTACTAGAAAAATAACCATAAATAGTATCTACTTTATTCCATGTATTACCATAATCAGAAGATGTGTATATATTTCCAGGACTTTCAGAATATGTTTGAAATTGTCCACTAGCTGATACATTTATAGAAGCACTAATATTAACATTTAATCGAGGTATATTTTTCCAACTATTACCAAAATCAGATGATATACTTATATTAGTTTGACTTATAGCACTTTGATATTGTCCTGTAAGTGATATGCTTATACTTGTCCATGAATCAATATCTCCAGTATTATTCCATGATACTCCATAATCGCTTGATTTTATAATATTACTATTTGTAATTGAAGCTGATTGATATTGACCACTTGATGAACTACTTACATTTAATATTGCCTTATAAATTTGAGAATTATTATTATCACTCCATGTAACACCATAATCTGTTGAATTATATAATTTTAAATATCTAGGAACAATAGTTAAATTTTGTCCATTTGCAGACATCGCTACACTTAATAATCTTTTATTAAAATTTCCCTTTGTCCATGTATTTCCATAATCATTTG
>Ga0315284_10016859_pt1 | contig 10351 bp, 2 predicted proteins | sample YL17G09_16_MG_FD_203696 | JGI IMG/M metagenome (GOLD analysis project Ga0315284, IMG submission 203696) | Sediment microbial communities from Yellowstone Lake, YNP, Wyoming, USA - YL17G09_16 | ecosystem: Environmental > Aquatic > Freshwater > Lake > Sediment | place: USA: Wyoming | collected...
TCTCTGAACACCCACTCGGCAGCGGCAGCGCTTCCGCGACCGGGCGCTTATTCCTAATCAAGCTCTGAGTAGCTAGGGAGCGGTCCTTGCTCGCGTCGATCCGACCTAGGGGTCGGGCTTGGGTTCGGGCACCTTCGTGACCAAGATCGATGACGCCCCCTCGCCGCCCGGCTCCTCGGTCTCGCAGCGGTAGAGCTCAAACAGAAGAAAGTCGCCCTCCTCGGCGGCGCCCGTGAAGAGGCGAACCTCGTTACTTCCCGCCCTGTCGAACCTGAACTGCACGCCGTGGGGCACCACCATGGCCCTGAGGACAACCTCCAGCTGCGTGAACGGGCGCGCTGCTCCAGGTTCTCCCGGAACAGGCCCGTCGACGAAGAAGTGGAAGCCCTCGGGCGTGCGCCAGGCGCACGGGCCGGCAGTCTGCCCGGTCGAGGCCTGCAGATGGTTCCTGAAAGCCGTCCCCACGAGGCCCTCGATGGTCCCCGGCAGGAGGTCGCGCAGCATCCTCTTCGCCCCGTCGGTCGGGAGGTGCATCTCGTAGTTAAAGTGCGTGATCCTCTGCACAAAGGCCACGGCGAGTTCGGCGCCGTTGACAATCTGCTGCGCCTGGGGACTGCGGTTGACCAGGTCGCGGATGGCGTTCAGGGCGGCAGGCGTGACATCCATGGCGGGCGCGGCAGGGCGGTACACACGCGGCTGGCGGTGGGTCCGGCGGCGCGCAGGGTCCTGTTCGGAAAGAGGCGAGGTTGAAGAGAAGAAGAAAAGTCGACAGGGAGAAAAGAAATACGACGAAAGGGGAAAAAAATGCGCGCTCGGCACCCGAGTCGAGGTGCCCTCAGATCGAAGAGCATCGAATGTTGCGCGGCGCCTCCTCTGATCTCTCGCTTTCCCATGTACCAATCTCCTTTAAACTGAGCGCAGATGCTGCCGACATCGAGGAAAATGTCTTCGCGACACCGGAGCCGAGAGAGAGGGGCCAGCCAGCGAGGACTTGGCGCGCGTTGCTGGCGAATGTTTCGTTCCGCGATCGTCGCCGCTGACGGGCAAAGCGTCGCACGAGAAAGAGGCACGGACAGGGCCCCTTGGTCGACTTTTTCGCTGCGCCAACACGCACCTGCACGACAGCCGGCCTCGGAGCGTCGTCTCCTTCTCCGGGGCTCATGGCTAGAGGGGGAGGAGGGGAGCTGGATATGTGGAGGTGTGGTGTGGTGTGGTGGTGGGGTTGCTGCCGTCGGCGAAAAAGAGAGAAGCTGTGCAGCGGGAGACGAGCGCCGGCAAAAAAAAGGGACATGAAATTTTGAAAAAGGGGACTACTGAAAATCGACCCTGCTTTCTTTCCCTGTCCCTTCCGCTCTCTTCTCTCACACAAAACAAGCTCACAGTCACGGGGCCCCGGCAGGCGTCCGCGCAGATGACGCACGAGAAAGGCTCGTCGGTGGCGGCGCCGTCTCTGCCCGGGGCCGCCTCAGCCGCTGCTGCCGCTGCTGCCGCTGCTGCCGCTGCTGCTGCCTCTTTTTGAGGCAGCAGCGGCAAAAAAAAGAATGGACGCGCTGGGCATTGATCCCAGTACCTTTCGCATGCTAAGCAAACGCTCTTCCATTTGAGCTACGCACCCTGGGTGTGGCGGACGAGGTGGAAGCGAGGGCCCTCGAGCCTTCGCTTCACCTCTTCCCCCTTCTTGCCGCTTTCTATATTATTAGGGCTATATATAATTGCTCAAAACGCTCTCATCCACGCAAAATCGCAAAAACCCGGGAGGGGAAAAAGACGAAAAGCCAAAGGTGAAAAGCTGAAAAGCTAGTACGGCGGCTTCAACGTCTCATTTTCGAGACATCGAGCACCACCCCGCGCCCTCTTCCAGCCCCTTTTTGAAGAAAAGGCAACTGCTGAAAAAGAAAACGGGCACGCACTCCCACTCTCCCTTCCCTCCTGCCGTCCCTTGCACGCCTTCGATCTTGCCCTCGATGGTTTCGACGACGACGGCGCAGCAGCAGCAGCAGCAGGGGAGGAAACGCAGCGACGACGGAGGAGGAAAGATGGCTCTCAAGTCTCCAAATTCCAATGCTCCTCCCGCCGTCAAAGCCTCCAAGTCCCTCCCCCCGCCGGCCACGCCCGACGCCGCTTTCCCCCGAGGAGGGAAGGCCGTCCACCGCCGGCCCGGCAGCGACAGGAACGCGAGGTCATCGCAGCCGATGGAGGTTGACGGCGACGCTCTCGACTTTGTCAAGCCATCATCATCTGCGGCGGCGAATTCGTCGTCGGCGGCGGCCAGCCGTCGCGGCATGTCAGCTCCTTCCTTCTCGGCCTCTCCTTCCTCTGCGGCCTTTGTCCCGCCGCTGCGCCGCTCGCACCTGGTGCCTGGCGCGCGGCTGCTGGGAGTCGTCACCTCCGTGTCGGCGCAGAAGGTCGAGGTCGCGCTCCCCACGGGCCTGCGGGGCAGCAGCGCGAGCCGCGAATCCGCGGCGGCGCTGCCGGCAATGTCGTCTGCGGCGGCAAAGGCGCCGATGCCGTCTCTTACCTCTCTCTACCGCGTCGGGCAGGTCGTCCGGTGCGCAGTGGCGGGCAGGAAGGAGAAGACAAGTGCGGAAGGGGACACAAGCAGCGACGACGAGGACGAGGAGGACGGCGACGATGAAGACGAGAGCGGTGCCCGAAAGGGCGGCGCCGGCGGCGGCGCTGCCTCGAAATCGCCGGCCTCGAAGAAGAAGAAGAAGCGCGCCGTGCTCCTCACCATGGCGCCCGCCGCGGTCGCGGGACCCCTCCCGCGCTCGGCGCTCTTCTCAGGAAACCCGGTCCTCGGCTGGATCGCCTCGGAGGAGGACCACGGCTTCGTCGTCGACCTGGGCTGCCCCGGGGTCACGGGCTTCCTGCCGCGCGCCGACGCCCCCAGTCTTGATGCTTCGCCCGCCTCCTCCTCGTTCCCTTGCTCGACCCTGCCCCCCACGCTCTCCCGCGGGGCGCAGCTCGACCTCGTCGTCGCCTCCGACGGGCCCTCGGCGGGGACGAGCGTCGTCGCGCTCCGGGCCGCGCCGCGGGCAGGGGCGGGGCCCCCCTCCAAGGAGCCTCCGGCCGCCGCCGCCGCCGCGCTCTCGTGCCTGCCGCTCGGCGCGCTCGTCTCGGCGACGGTCGTCTCCTCGTCGCCGCCCTCGTCCGCGTCCGCGACCGCAGGAGGAGCGGGGGGGCCCGGCGCGGGGGTCCGCCTGAGGTTCTGGACGTACCTGGCCGGCGCGGCGGACGCGTTCTCGCTGCCGGCGCTCGCCGACGGGCGCGCCTTTGCGGCGCGGTTCGCCGCGGGCACCAAGCACCGCGCGAGGGTCGTCTTCGTCGACGCCGGGGCGGCCAAGGCGGTCAGGCTGTCGCTGCTGCCGCACGTCGTGGCGAGGGCCAGCCCGAGCCCGGCGCTCCCCGCCGTGGGGGCGCTGCTCCGGGGGGGCACGGTGCGGCGCGTCGACGAGGGGCTGGGCGTGCTGGTCGAGTTTCCCGGGTACGAGGGACCCGGAGCAGCAGGGGGGGGGGGAGCGGGAGGAGCCGCCGCTGCGGCTCCTCCCGCCTCCCCTGCTCCCTCCGGCGGCGGCCACCCGGCGACGCAGTCCCTGCTGGGCTACGCCCACGTCTCCAACGCCGCCGACGGCCGGGTCGCCTCCCTGGCCAAGCTCTTCAGCGTCGGCGACGGCGTCCCCGCGGCGCGCGTCGTCGGCGCCCGGCCGGCGGACGCGCTCGCCGCGCTGTCGCTCGCCGCGGCCGCCACCGCGGCCGGCACGCTCGGATCCGCCGCGGAGCTCCGCGTCGGGCAGACGGTCAGCGGCGTCGTCGAGGCGGCGCACGCGGCGCGCGGCCTGCTGGTGTCGCTGGCCCCCGGCGTCAGGGCGCGCGTGCCCGTCGAGCACCTCGCGGCCGGCGAGCCCGGGGGCGCCGCGGCGGTCGCGGCCGTCGCGCGGAGGCCCGTCGGGGCCAGGGTCACCGCGCGGGTGTTTGCTGTCTGCCGCGGGGGGGGAGGGGGCGAGCCGGGATCCCTTTCCTCGACCTCGACCAGGGCGACGCTGACGCTGCGCAGGCCGCTCGTCGCGCCCGGCGGCGACGCCGCGGCCGCGCCCAAGCTGGCGCCCATCCTCTCCGCCGCCGAGGCGAAACCGGGGCTCAGGACGCACGGCGTCGTGACGGGCCCGGCCCCCGGGGGGTGGCACCGGGGGGTCTTCGTGTCGCTGTACGGGGGGCTCACGGGCGTCGTGGCGGGGGGCGCCGACTTGGGCCTGGGCCCGAGGGCGGCCGCGGTGCTCACGGCGGCGGCCGCCGCGAGCGCCTCGGGGGGAGCCTCCGCCGCCGCCGCCGCCGCTTCCACGCCCGCCGCCGCCGCTGCCACCGCCGCGGCAGCAGCCGAGGTCGCCTCTGCGCTGCCGCGCGGGACGCTCGTGAAGGCCCGGGTGCTGTCGGCCGACGCAGCGACGGGCAAGGTACGACTGAGCTTGATCGGAGGGGCCGAGGGAGGAGGCGGCGGCGACGGCGACGGCGCTCCGGGCGATGCCGCCGCGGCCTCTGCTGCCGCCGCCGCCGAGGACGCCGCGGCCGCCGACGCTCTGACCGCGCGCCTCTCCGGCGGGTACTCTCCCGGGGACGTCATCCCCGACTCCGAGGCGATCATAATCGTCGCCGTCGAGCGCGAGGAGAGGAAGAACGAGGAGGGCGACGACGGCGAGGACGACGTTGGCGACGGCGACGGCGACGGCGGCGCCCCTCCGTCGGCCTTTGTCGTCGAGCTCCCCTCGCTCGACGAAAAGAAGAAGAAGAAGAAGGCGAAGAAGGGGCCCCTCGCCCGGATCCTCCGCTGCCACCTCTCGGACTCACCGGCGGCATGCGCGGCCCTGGCGAGCTCTCTCGGCGTGGGCAGCGCCCTCCCCGGGGGAGCGATGGTGCTAGACGTGCGGGCCGTCGGCAGGGCCGCCGCCGCCGCCGCGCTCGCCGCAGAGAGGCAGGGCTCAGAACAAGAGAGCCTCCTCCCGGTCACGGTCTCCCTCACCCGCAAGGCCTCGATGGTCCGCGCCGCCCCCCTCCTCCCGCGCTCCAACGACGCCGACGCCCTCTCGTCGCTCGCCGAGGGGCAGCTCCTGAAGGGCTTCGTCGCGTCGCTCACTCCCACCTCGGCGTTTGTCCGCTTCCTCGGCCGCGCGACGGGCAGGGCGCCGCTGCCGAAGAGGGGCGCTGCCGCTCTCCTTCCCCCCCTCGCCGTCGGGGACTCGGTCTCGGCCGTCGTCACCGCCGTCGATGCCGCCGCGTGCCGGTTCTCTCTCGGCCTGAAGAGGGGAACCGGCGAAGAGCGCGAGGGCGCGGCCAGGGCCCTCGGCGACCTCTTCGCCGATCTGGCCGCCGCCGCCGCCGCCCGTGCCGCCGCCGACGGCGACGTCGCCGTCGGCGGCGGCGCTGAAGCCGCAGGCGACGGCGGAGCTCCCCCCTGGCCCTCTCCCGGCGCCGTCGTCGAGGCGCACCCCTCGGAGGCCAAGCCCTACGGACTGCTGCTCGACCTCGAGGAGTTCCCCGACGCCGCCGCGCTGGCCCCGGCCCCGAGGCACCACTTCGACGGCGTCGCTGGTGCCATCGCCGACGACAACAAGAAGGACGGCAGCAGCAGCAAAAAGTCGAAAAAGGGCGGCGGCGACGCTCTTTCTCTTCCGACTCCTCCCGAGCCCTCGATGCCCGCCGCCAGGACGCTGCGCGCCCGCGTGCTCGACGTCGCCGCCGCGGACGGCGTCGTCGACGTCTCGCTGAGGGCGGAGCTGCTCGCCGGATTGGGCGACGAGGCGGAGGGGCCCTCTCCCTCTTCTCTTTCCGCTTCCTTGCTTTTCCCCGCGGTCGGCTCCTCCGTCTCTGCCGTCGTCGAGCTCTCCAGGCCCGGCTACCTCGTGCTCTCTCTTCCGGTCCCTGTTTCGAACAAAAAGGGCAGCGGAGCAGCAGCAGCAGCAGCAAGGCCCCGCGCGATCGGCTTCGCGCCGGCGCCGATGTCTCCCTTGGAGCTGGGCGCGGCGGTCGAAGGCGTAGAGGTCGCGGAGCTCCCGTCCGCCGCCAACGGGGGGCGCCTGATCCTTTCCCTTCCCGCGTCGCTGACCGACGCCGCCGCCGACGAGGAAGGGGAGCAGGAAGAGAAGGCGAAGGCGCAGAAGAAGCCGAGGCAGTCCCCGGCGGAGCGCGCCGCGGCCCGCGCCGCTGTGCGCGCCGCCGAGGCCGCGGTCGCCGCCGAGGCGGTGCAGCCGGGCACGCTAGTCGCGGCCGTCGTCGTCGCTGTCCATCCCTTGCACGCCGAGGTGCGCCTTCTGTCCGGCGGAGACGGCGGAGAAGGTTCGCCTTACTCCGGGAGGCAGGGGAGGGTGCATGCGACGGAGGCGAGGGACGACGATGACGGAGAGAGTGGCGGCGACGCCGACAAGAGGAGCACGAAGCGATCGAAGAAGGCTCCTTCTTCCTCCTCCTCCTCCTCCTCTCTCCCCATGCCCTTCGCGGGCCTCAGACCGGGAGATGAGATCAGGGCCGTAGTCCTCGGGGCCGCCGCGACCCCGGGGGGCCGCGCGCATGGCGTGCTGGAGCTCTCGACGCGCGCGAGCCTCGTCGCCGCGGCCGAGAGGGAAGAGAGGGAGGAGGCGGCAGCCGAGGCCTCGGCCGCCGCCGCCGGCGGACAGCAGCAGCACCACCACCACCTCCCGCGCGCCTCGCTGCGCCCGCGCGTCGCCCTTTCCTCTCTGGCCCCGGGGACCCGGGTCCGCGGCTTCGTCCAGGAGGTCAGGCCCGACGGCGCGTGGCTCGCGCTGTCGCCGACGGCGCGGGCCAGGCTGCGCGCGCTCGACGCCGCGGCCGACTTGGAGTCCCTGCGCGCGTTTGCGGAGTCTTCTGGGAACGCCTTCCTCGCCGCCGGCTCGCCCGTCGACGCGACGGTGCTCCGCGTCGTGCGCCGCGCCGACGGCGGCGGCGTCGACGTCGACCTGACGACGCTCCCTCTCAGCAAGTCTGCGGCGAAGGACGCCGCCGCGGGGGACCTCGTCCTGGGATTCGTCAAGTCTCTGCCGACTGTCGCAACAAGCAACGGGAACAAAAACTCCTCTCCTGCGGCGCTCGGTGACGGCTGCGTCCGCGTGTCCTTCTCCCCGGCGCCGCACGCCCCCGTCGCCGTGGGACGCGTCTCGCTCTGCGACCTCCGGGACGAGTGGAGCGCCGACGCGCTCGCCGGGCTCAAGGTTGGGACCGCGGTGAGGTGCCGCGTGCTGGAGGCCGCCGCCGCGAACGCCAACGGAGGCGGGGGAGGAGGAGGGAGGAAAGAGGCGAGGCTGTCGCTCCGCGCAAGCGACGGCGGCGCGGTCTCTCCTCCCGCCTCTTCTTCTTCCGCCCCCCTCACCTCCCTCCCGGCCTCGCTGCGCCTCCCGGCGCCCCTCGCCGCGGACGCCGACTCCTCCTCTTTGAGGGTGGGCGACCGCGTCGCCGGGTACGTCGCGGCGGTGGGGCGCCCGGGCGCGTTCGTCTCGCTGTCGCGGTCGCTCGACGGCCGGGTGCCGCTCCGCGACCTCTCTTCGGGCTTCGTCCCGGAGCCCGCGGCGGCGTTCCCGCCCGGGACGCTCGTCGTCGGGCGCGTGGCGGCGCTGGTACCCGGGGGGAAGGTGCAGCTGACCCTGAGGGGCGGCGGCGTCCCCCCCGGGGAAGCGGAGGGGGACGCCGCCGCCGCCGCCGGGGGGCCCCTCGGCGCCGCGGCGGCCCTGCTGCCGCTGCTCGGAGAGGGCCCGGACGGCGGCGCCGAGCCCGCTCCGACGGTCCGCGTCGGCGCCGTCGTCGCCGGCAGGGTCCGCCGCGTCGAGGCCTTTGGCGTCTTCGTCGACCTCGACGGCGCGGCCTCTGCTCCCGCCTGCTCCTCCCTCCCGCCGCTCCGCGCGGGGCTCGCGCACGTCAGCGAGCTCGCCGACGAGTTTGTCCCCGACCCGGGGGCCCGGTTCTCTCCCGGACAGCGCGTCACGGCGCGCGTCCTGAAGGTCGACGCGGCCACGGGGCGCGTGTCGCTGTCGCTGCGTCCGTCGGCGGTGAAGGGAGAGCCGAGGCCGGTTGCCGCGGGGCGCGAGGCGGGCGAGGCGGCGGGCGAGGACGAGGAGGAGGGATCGGACATCGACGACCACGTCGACGACGGCGAGGAGGCGGAGGAGATGGAGCTTGACGACGGGAGCGACGGCGGCGAGGAAAGCTCCGACGCTTCTGGCTCGGACTCCCCCTCCGCCGGCCTCGACAGCGACGATGAAGACGTCCTCCGCCTCAGCGCCGGCGGGATCTCACGGGACAATTCCGCGGAGCTCTCCGAGGAGGAGGAGGAGGGGGACGAAGCTCTCGACGCGTCCGACGAGAGCGACGGCGAGGACGAGAGCGGCGACGACTCCGACCTCGGCGCCTCCTCGTCCGGCGACGAAAGCGAAGGAGAGGACTCGGACGTCGACGCTCGCCTCGGGGCCGCCGCCGCCGGCGGAGGCCGCGCCGCGCGCTCCCCTGCCCCGAGCCGCAGGGTCTCCTCTCCCTCCCCCTCGGGGCTCGGCGGGCTCGACGTCGGCCTCCCCGTCGGGTGGGGCGAGGACGACGGCGGCGGCGACGAGGGTCGGAAGGACCCCTCGACGCCGACGCCCAAGACTCCCGCCGCCGCCTCCGCCGCCGCCGCCGCCGCCCCCTCCTCAGACGTCCCCAGCGCCTCCCTGTCCAAGGCGGCGCGGCGCCGCGCAGAGCGCGCCGCCGCCGCGGCCTCGGACGCCGCCACCGACGCCGCCGAGCGGGCCGTCGCCTCGCGCGCCGCGCCGGCCGACGAGGCCTCCTTCCGCCGCGCGCTCGCCGCGTCGCCCAACTCCTCCTTCCTCTGGATCCGCTACGTCGCGCACCTGCTCTCGCTGGGAGAGGCGGACAGGGCCCGCGCCGCGCTCGCGCAGGCGCTCGACGCCATCGCCCTGGAGGCGACCGCCGATCGGTTCAACGTGTGGGTCGCCGCGCTCAACCTCGAGGCCTCCCACGGGAGCGGCGGCTCCGCCTCCGCGTCCTCCGCCCCCGACCGCGCCGCCGCCACGCTGGCTCTGTTCAAGAGGGCGGCGAGGCACACCGACGCCAAGAAGCTCCACCTGGCGCTCGCGCCCATCCTGGAGCGCGCGGGCCTGGGCGCCGCCGTCGTGGCCTCGGCCGCCGCGGCGGCGACCAAGGCGTTCCCGAGCTCGTGCAAGGTGTGGCTGGCGAGGCACGCCGCGGCGCTCCGCGCGGGCGATGCGCCGGCGGCCGCTGCCGCCCTGCGGGCCGCGACGGTCGGCGGGCACGACGGCAAGGGCGCCCTGCCGCCGAGGAAGCACGTCAAGTTTTTGTCCCGCGCAGCCGTCGCCGAGTTTAAAAACTCTGCGACGGCGGTAGAGGGCGAGAACAGCGGCGGCTCCTCCGAGCGCGGCCGCGAGCTCTTCGAGAAGCTCCTCGCCGCGGCGCCCAAGCGTCTCGACCTCTGGGCCCAGTACATCGACCAGGAGGTGGGCCTGGCGCTCGCAGGGACGGCGGGGGGCAAGAAGAGGAAGCGCGGCGACGGGGCCGAGAAAGAGGGGGAGAAGAAACTTTCAAAGCCGGACCCGCGCCGCGCGCGGGCGCTGTTCGCCCGCGGCACCGCGCTCGACCTCCCCCCGAAGAAGATGAAGTTCCTGTTCCGGCGCGCGCTGGAGTTTGAAAAGAGGCTCGGGGACGACGCTGGCGCCGACAGAGTCAGGGAGGCCGCGCGCGCCTACGTGGCCAGGGTCAGCGGAGGAGGCGGCGTTTAGAGAGAGAGAGAGGGAGAGAGAGAGGGAGAGGAAAGAGAGAAAGAGAAGAGAAGAGACCAGTTTGATTTTTTTAGTTGGTTTTATTTCATTTCCCCATTATTCAGAGAGCTTTTTCTGCGGAGAAAGAGTCCTTTTGGTTTTTTTACAGTTTTGCATTTGGGGAGGAGGTTCAAACAAAATGTCAAAGGATGGAAACGATTGAAAGAGAAACAACAAAATCTAGACTTTTCGCAGTGCCGCCGCGGCGGCGCCCTCCGCCACCGCCGGCGTTGCCCCTCCGCTTCCGCTTCCGCTGTTCGCTCGCAGCGCGATCTCCGTCTCATCCGCGACCTCCAAAAGCAGGCTCACAAGGGGAGATAGCGACTCTTGCTCCGGGCTTTTCCTTCTCCTCGCTCTGCCCGCGAGCGCGGAAAGTAGAGCGGCGGCCGCTGCCGCGGCAGGGGCCCAGCCGTTGGAGCTCCCGTTCCTTCCTCCTCCGGCGTCGCTCGCCGCTAGCGTCGCCAGAGAGGCCGGGAGGGAGGCGAGGCGTAAAAGCGCGTCGTCTCCCAGGAACAGGGTCGCGT
>Ga0315284_10016860_pt1 | contig 10351 bp, 5 predicted proteins | sample YL17G09_16_MG_FD_203696 | JGI IMG/M metagenome (GOLD analysis project Ga0315284, IMG submission 203696) | Sediment microbial communities from Yellowstone Lake, YNP, Wyoming, USA - YL17G09_16 | ecosystem: Environmental > Aquatic > Freshwater > Lake > Sediment | place: USA: Wyoming | collected...
ACTCACCCGCGCCATCCACATTACTTGCACACGCCTCACTGTTCACATCCCTATATCCGACAGTCCACAACGCGGACGTAACACTGAACAGTTCGTTGAGCGAGAAACTAAACACCCTCGCCGAAATATTAAGACAGTCAGGCTACAGGACAGTGAGCTTCAACGGAGGCGTCCAATTACTTCCAATATGGAACCTAGATCAGGGATTCGAGAAATACGTCAGCAAGGACCGCTCATTCAAAGACAACTTCGCGGCCTCCCTGAGCTGGCTTGTGAGAAACAACGGAAGTCGATTCTTCCTTTTCGTGCACGGATATGACATCCATGCCCCATACGTACACCCTGGTTCCTTTTACCTTCAAGTTAACCCGAATTTCTCACTATCAACGTATTCATCAACGTATTCAGAAGTCGCAGATAGATGCTTCAACCAAATCACCAATAACAGCTGCACACAATCCGCGATAAACTCCCTTGACAAAGAGCGCGGGGAAGCAATCAGGGAGGTCCGCGATGACATAGAAAACTGCCATATACGGGATAAACCTCTTGCGACCACAAAATGCAACCTAACAAGAATAGTTGCCTTATACGACGACGGAGTATACTACTCAGACAACCACTTTGGAGTCTTCCTAGATGGGCTAAGGGAGATGGGCTTATACAACAACACGGTCATCATAGTCATGGCAGACCACGGGGAGGAATTCTCTGAGCATGGGACGGTGGCGAATCACGGCCACACGCTCTACAATGAGCTACTGCGCGTGCCGCTGATAGTCCGGGTGCCAGATGCAGCGCCAAATGAAATATCAGAGCCGGTAAGCACCATAGATGTGATGCCGACGATATTATCCATACTCCACGTACCCACTGATGGCCTGATGCAGGGGGTTGATTTGACAAAAAACTCGCATCACGGCGACATATTCTCGGAATTCAGGTACTCCCGGGCTGGGAAGAAGATGCTAATCTCAGGCGACATGAAGGTCATAGTCACCTACGACAGCGGTAACGCATCGACCGGGGTGGAAACATACAACCTCACACAGGACCCGCTCGAAAGGAATCCCATTAAAGAGACGAACGAGACCAAACCGCTTATAGACTCCCTACTTGCCAAACTTGAGAACCAAATCCTAGTGGATGAGGAGACAAAGCATACCCTATACTCAACCAACCCACGAGTGGAAATAGACGAGGAGACAAAAAAACAACTGCAATCACTCGGATACATGTAAACCGTATGCACGAGATGTTAAGAGCCCGACGGGAATCGAATGGCTGCCGCAGTCAGCACACCCCCGAAAAGTATGCGGGGCTTTCAGCCCCACTGCATTACACGACTGAATATCCTCTTCGAGCCGGCTGGGATCTGAACCGCAGGGGGCTTCGCAAAATCGCGTTGCGATTTTGGGACACCAAAAAGGCGAAGCCTTTTTGCTGCTGCCCCCTTCAGTTTGAAGGTCCTCCTGATTCCCCCGCAACGAATTGTGGTGCCTTCTGCACCACAATGCATTACACCTAATGAATTTATTCCACGAGCCGGTTGGGATTTGAACCCAAGATTTGCAGCTTAGGAGGCTGCCGCCATATCCAGGCTTGGCTACCGGCCCACGTATCGACTGTCTACAGTCCTCGGTCTACAGTTTTGTTTGGTATATGTTTAATGTAGGATGCAATTATAAGGGTTGAAGTTTTTCTGGGGGACCGAACGTAGTGAGGTCGCCCCTTTTTCGCGAGCCTTTTTGGAAAAGGCTCATCCAGGGGTGGCTACCGGCCCGTTTTTAGGGTTTATGATAAGGTTTGGGGTGAATATAAGTTTCCCATTGATGTTGTTTCCTCATCTGGGTGGGTGTATTCGTATTGGCTGGTTTTTTCCCCTCATGTTTAATTAGTATCTGGTGTTGTCATGAGATATGGTAGGGTTTTGTTGGTTGACCCTGGTTTGAGGGTGGTTTGCTCTAATCTCCCACCCGTAAGTTTAGGTTATTTGTCCGAGTTTCTGAGCAAGGGGGCTGTGGAGCATCAAGTCTTGGACATGAAATTAGGTTATGGGGTTTCTGACCTACTGGGGAAGATAAACTCTTTTTCTGCTGATTTGGTCGTCTTCCACACCGGCGTATTCCTCACTGACTCAGTAGGCGCCCAAGGGCTGTTCCGCCTGGTTGAGGCTGTTAAAAAGTCATCAAAGGCTAAGGTGCTATTGGGTGGCCCCCCGGTCATCCTATTAGGTTCCAAGCTCCTCAAACTTTGTCCTGCAGATTATGCGATACGCGGTGATTTGGAGTCGCCACTCCTTGATTTGTGTTCTGGGGCTGATTTAGGTGGGATAAACGGGCTTATCTACCGCTTGGAATCCTCTGTCATCGACGGTGGCGGCTGCTCTGTAACCGATTTTTCCGAAGTCTCCTACCCGAAATACGGCAGATTCGAGGTTTCAAGATATGAGCCGGGTGCGATTTCCATCATCACATCAAGGGGTTGCGCCAATCAGTGCACATTCTGTTTCCATCCCCTAATGGCTGGCTCAACCTACCGTTCAAGGAGCATCGATGATGTCTCTGCAGAGTTGCGCTACTGGAGTTCACGAGGTTACGTCAAATTCATTGTGACAGACGACAACTTCGGTTACGATAGGGGACGGCTGATGAGCATCTGTCGCATGATACTAGATGGGGGCTTCCCTGGCATCGAAATCCATGTGCTCAACATACGCGTGGACTGCCTGGATGAGAAAACGATTTCGCTCATGTCTAAGGCCGGATTTAAGTCGCTTGGTTTCGGGGTTGAAAGCGGAAGCGACAAGGTCCTTGCGCGACTACGTAAGGGTATATCATCGAAGGATATTGATGCGGCATTGGCTTCAGCCTTGCGGGTCGGTTTTAGCGTCACATTATATGTGATGGTCGGCTCTCCAGGGGAGGGTTGGGCTGAGGTGTTGGATACGTTGCGTCTTATCCTCAGGCATAATGTTACCGTGCGCGTATCTTCCATAACTGCTGTGCCTGGCACGGAGCTATTCGATTGGGTGCAGGAACGTAAGTTCTTCCTCATGGAGCCTGAAGAATACTTTCTCCTCACCCGCGGGATGCTTTCTGTCACTCCGATGTTCCGCACTGATGAGATGGGTGCTTTCCAGAAGCGGCTTGCCCTGCTTCTTGCGGCATCTGTCGGATGGTTGGTCTCTTCTAGGCTGAGGTTTCGGGGTATGGCCTCTCATTGGGTGTTGGGGGCGTACGGGTTTATCGGGCGCATGCCCATGTCGGCTCCCTTGTTTACTGCGGTTGAGATTGCCTATAGGCTAGCTGGTAAATTACTCGGGAAAACATCGATGCCAGCATACGATGGCGGGTGGAGGCTGAGGTTGCAGCCTTACCCCCGAAATGGAGCGCTCATCAGCAGATGCGATGTTGGGGCCGTGGGTTCTGCGTTGAGGTCAGGTCGTCTCACCATGTTCGGCGGAACTCGTGTGCGGGAGTTCGAGGAGAGGTTCGCCGAGTATGTGGGCTCCAAGTATGCAGTGGCGGTCTCATCCGGGACTGCGGCATTGCATTGCTCCCTCTTGGCTGCTGGGGTCGGCCCAGGCGATGAGGTTATTGTGCCTGCGTTCACTTACGTTTCGACTGCTATGGCAGTCCTCTATGTCGGGGCGGTTCCGCGGTTCGTTGACGTGGGATATTATGACGCTAACTTGGATGCGTCTTTGGTGGAGGGTGCATTCACCGAGAATACTAGGGCTATCCTACCGGTTCACTTCTGTGGTGTGCCCTGCGACATGAAACGTTTGAGGGATTTGTCGTCTGAGCGCGGGGTTTTCTTGATTGAGGATGCTGCTCAGGCTGTCGGTTCATTGTATGGTGGCAGGAAGGTGGGTTCTATCGGGGATATGGGCTGTTTCAGCTTCCATGAGACGAAGAACCTAACCTGTGGCGAGGGCGGGATGGTGGTCACAGATGATGCTGCGCTCGCGAATCGCTTGAGGCTTGCTCGTCACCTCGGGGAGTCTTATGGTGATGGGAGCTCTACAAGCGGGGTCGTGGACTACACTAAGCCTATCAGGTATGATGTCGTCGGCTTCAACTATCGCCTGAGCGAAATGCAGGCTGCATTGGGTCTGTCTCAGCTTGGGCGCATGGATGAGTTCGCGCGTGCACGCCGCAGAAACGCAGCGTGTGCTACGAAGGCATTGGCGGGTATGGAGTTCATCAACTTGCCGAAATTGCATGTGGGGGCTGACCCGTGTTACAACGTTCTTCCTCTCACGATAGCTGAGGGTTCTCCTCTTTCTCGGGATGAAGTCGCCATTAAACTCCATTGTGAGGGCGTCCCGTTCATACTGCCCTACCAGACTATCCTACCTCAGAATCGGGTCTTCAATGTGGGCGGTGACTTCCCTAACGCGAGGAGATTCTATGGGTATGGCCTGGGTTTATATGTCGACCCCGTGTTCACCGTAGGGGGCATGATGGACGTGACCTCGACGATTAGGCGTTTGTTCGAATATTCGAAGAAGATATAGGTCGATAGGTTGGGTTGATCGTTGGTCTCATTCTCAACCCGATGATTTTGTGTTGGGGTGGCTTTTGGGGAATTGAGTTCCCGGTGACGGGTCCTCTCTCACTTAGGGGGGTGAGAAAAACTATATTTCAGCCAGCCACCCCAACCGTTTTCAAATAAGGATTATGGGTATTTAACCTTGTCGGTTACGTTCCGCAAGTGTCTTTTATTTTTAACCAGTTCATATATGTATTTCTCTTTTGGTGATGCACTTTGGATGATTCATTCTATAAATCGCTGGCAGAAGTGGACTCTGATGTGGCCTCAGCCATCGTCTCTGAGCAGAGGCGGCAGGAGGGCATCAACCTTATTGCTTCGGAGAGCCTGACGTCCGCTGCGGTCCGTGAGGCTTGTGCGAGCGTGATGACGAACAAGTACGCGGAGGGTTATCCCCACAGGAGATACTATGGTGGCTGCGATTTCGTGGATGTCGTCGAGGATTTGGCGATTGAGCGCGCGAAGAAGCTCTTTGGCGCGGACCATGTGAACGTCCAGCCTCACAGCGGCACCCAGGCGAACCTTGCGGTTTACCTTGCCATGCTGAAGCCCGGGGAAACTATGCTTTCAATGGAGCTCAGCCACGGCGGGCACCTGAGTCACGGTTACAAGATTAATGAATCCGGTAAAATCTACCGTGGTGAATTCTATACCGTCTCCCAGAAGACCGGGATGATAGACCCCTCTGAGGTCCTGAAGCGGGCGAGGGAGGTGAAGCCGAAAATCATAGTCTGCGGCTACAGCGCGTATCCGAGGACTGTCCCATTCAAGGAGTTCAGGGAGATTGCTGATGATGTGGGTGCATATCTGATGGCTGACATCGCTCACATAGCGGGCCTCATTGGTGCAGATGAGCACCCTTCCCCGGTGAAGTACGCTGATTTCATCACGACGACGACCCATAAGACCCTGATGGGCCCGAGGGGCGCGATGATAATGTGTAAGAGCGAGCACGCCCCCGCAATCGATAAAGCCGTTTTCCCAGGCACGCAGGGCGGCCCCTTCATGCACATCATCGCTGCGAAGGCCGTGTGTTTCAAGGAGAATCTGACTGATGAGCGCAGGCGAGTGCACAAGCAGATTGTCCTCAACTCCAAGGCTCTCGCAGCCGAACTTTTGAATAGAGGGTTTAACCTAGTTTCTGGTGGGACTGACAATCACCTTATGCTCGCTGACCTGTCCAATAAGAACGTCACTGGGAAGGACGCTGAGGATGCGCTCTCCCAGGCTGGGATAACCCTAAACAAGAACTCGGTCCCCTACGATAAGCAGAAGCCGTTCATAACCTCTGGAATCCGCATCGGCACCCCGTGTGTGACAATCCGCGGCATGAAGGAGCCTGAAATGAAACAGATAAGTGGGTGGATTAGCGAAGTCGTAGAGAAACCACAGGATGCGGCCCTCAAGGAGAAAATCCACAGGGAAGTCGACTCACTCTGCACAAAATATCCGGTGTACAAACATTAACCCATTTCTTAAGCTATTTACTCTACTATTTCTGTAACTGCAAAATCTTATTCGCTATCTTAGCGATATTCTCCATATCTCCTGCAGTCAAACCTGGCTCCTCTGAAAAGGGTTTTCCTCTGCGGCCGTATAGTTCATAGAATCTCATACTCCCAAAGTTTGTGAGCTCAGGCTTCTCGTGAGTTACCGTCAACTCATCCAACCCCAGCTGATCTCTTACTAGGGCAGACACAGATTCGGACATGTTCACATCCTTGGTTGCTATCCTTATGCATAACTGATGGTCATCTAAAATCCATCGTCTGGCTGTGAGGATAGACTCCTCTGCATTGACTCCGGGTTCCCCTAAACGTAGGTCAGAGGGCTTGCAGATTAATGGGTTCAAGAGTTCCGGTTCCAGATTATTGTAGACAGCAGGCACTAGATCGAATTGATGGTGGGGGGTCTCTATTTCTATATCTGGCCCATCAGTGATGATTACGCCCCTCCCCATGTGTCTATTCATATCCGTTAGTTTTTCACCGGAGTGTATCCAGCCGGCTTCAGCTAATTCGCCTGCGTAGTCTCTTGCGCCGCCTTCGGCAGATACCACTGCTCCGTTTATCCTATACCCAAGATAATCCTTTGCAGTCCCCGAAGTCATAATCACACCTGCGCTGGAGTCTGCACCGAAGTAGTCTCCGACGTCGCCGTCTATTGTTATCCTTCTGAAGGTGGCATTCCCGTAGCCTAGATAATCGAGTCCGATTCCGAGTTCCTGCACGTTGATGTTCAGGTCGCCTGTTGTTCTTGCGGATATCGCACTTACGAACAGGCCTGCTGTCCGCGTGAAGTCGCTGTATGCTCCACCCATACGGGTTAACCTATCCCTCTTTCCATCAGGGAAACCTTCATCATCAGACTGCGCAGACAATTCCCTAAGTTCCTGGAGCATCTTCTGCGCCTCCGCAGCACCTGGCTTGTAGCCGAAACTCTTGAGCATGTCGTCTCTTTCGGCTGTTAAGGCTTCGTTGACGAATCTCTGCACGGTCGGCTGGTCTATTGCGACGCTCTGTGGAATCATATCAGAGGCTTTCTTGAAGGATATTTCCGGAGATTCGGGGTCGCTTTCCCTGCGGAAGATCTTAAAAGCGTCAGAAAGAAATGTTGAGACCATCTCGGGTGTGATGTTCCTGCGTGTATCAGCCTCACCCATATTACGAGGCAATGGAGCATACTGATCCACCAGCCTCTTTAGGTCGTGTTCCGGACTCATCTCTCCTGGAGGTTTGCCCATGTATACTACCCCGAACCAGCAGCATATAAACCCCATTTCGCAGTGGCCTTAAACAGACGTTAAATACATCTCTGGGGCAATATATTCTGTATGTCAGTCGTCCTCGATGGTAAGGCGGTTTCCGCTAAGGTGAGGGCTGACCTCAAGCACAAGGTCGCTAATTCCAAGGTGAAACCGGGTCTTGCCGCCATCCTAGTGGGTGCGAATCCCTCATCGCAGATTTACGTGAAACTCAAGCAGAAGGCTGCTGACGAGGTTGGTATATACTCTGAGAAGCATGAGCTCCCGGATGACGGAAGCGAGGAGGACGTACTGGAGCTCATAGACCGGCTCAACAGTGACCGGAAAATCCACGGGATACTCGTTCAGATGCCTTTGCCGAAGCATATTTCTGTCAAAAAGGTCGTGTGTGCGATAGACCCGAGGAAGGACGTTGACGGCTTCCACCCGTATAACAACGGCGCGGTCATGGATGGTGGGGAGCATCTGGTGTCCGCTACGTCGAAGGGGATCGTGAGACTCCTTGAGGAATACAAGATACCGCTCGAAGGCAGAGATGTCGTCATAGTCAACCACACGATAGTGTTGGGTAGGCCGCTTTCGATGCTCCTGATGAACCGTAATGCAACAGTCACAGTCTGTAACCACAAGACCCGCGACCTCAGGAAGCACACCCTAGGGGCTGACATACTCGTGAGCGGGGCTGGCGTGCCTGGACTCATAAAAGTCGACATGGTGCGTGACGGTTGCGTCGTCGTCGACGCTGGCATCAGTTTCGTCGAGGGCAAGACTGTGGGTGACGTGGACTACGAAGCGGTGAAGAAGAAGGCCAGTCACATAACCCCGGTGCCCGGGGGGGTGGGGCCGATGACGATTGCTATGCTCCTTGAGAACACGTTGTTTGCGTGCGAGCACTCTGTTTAGCGACTATATATCCTTACATTCTGGTATCCCTGTATGGCGGTTGGGGAGGATGTCGTCGACATTGAGGTGACGTTGAACCGGTTTCTGGCGCAGAGGCTCCCCGGGTTGATTGACGCCAAATCGAAGGGTCTGATGTCTGATGGGGAGTTCAAGCGCCTCCTTAACCTCACCTCCCGCGAGTTCGCCCAGGCGACTCTCTCGGCCTCAGATTCGGAGCGTGGGCTGATGCGGAAGGTTGACGAGCGCGACTGCAGGCTGCTTCAGATGCAGGCGAACTTCGCATCAGTGGAGCATGATAAAAAGGGGGTGTTCTTCGTGAGGGAGTCGCTCATAGACGACGTGCAGGCGGTGCTGAAACTCAAGGGTATCATCCCGGAAGAGGAGGAGAGGTCGCTGCGGCAGGTTATAGGCGAGGCTGAAGGCCTGAAAGAGTCATCGGCGCTCACTGAGGAGATGCTCGTGAACGCCCGCAACATCAACCGCATGAGGCTGCAGATGATGCTCGGCGCCGAACGTTATGAGCGCTACCTTCAGGCCTCCGATCTGGCGCTGTCGAGGATCAGGCAGAGGCTTGAGGTAGGCAATTATTAAAGCGTACATACTTAGTGTTTATCTGGTGTTTGGTTTGAAGGCTTCTTGTGCGCTACTTAGTGTCTGGGACAAGACCGGTGTGGTGGATTTCGCAAGAGGCCTTGACAGGCTCGGCATAAAAATCCTCTCCTCAGGCGGCACCGCGAAGGCGTTGTCTGATGCTAAGGTTCCGGTGGTCTCAGTCTCAGATTACACCGGGTTTCCTGAGATGATGGATGGGAGGGTGAAGACCATGCACCCGAGGATACACGGGGGCATACTCGCGGTGCGCGACAATCCCGAGCATATGAGCGAGCTCAGCAGGCACGGGATAGAGACGATAGACATAGTCGCGGTGAACCTCTACCCATTCGAGCAGACTGTCGCAAGGAAGGACTGCACGCTCGAGGATGCGATAGAGAACATCGACATCGGCGGTCCCTCGCTCGTGCGCGCCGCGGCGAAGAATCACGGGCACGTCGCGGTCATTGTGGACCCCCGCGACTACTGGCGTGTCCTTGAGGAGTTGAAGTCCACGAAGTCCGTATCGTCTTCGACGCTGCGTTCCCTCGCGCTCAAGGCGTTCGCATACACCGCAGAATATGATTCGCTCATACACAAGTACCTTTCGCAGCAGTATGAGCCCGGGCGTTTCCCGCCGAACCTGACGATACCGCTCAGGAAGGTGTACGACCTCCGCTACGGGGAGAACGCGCACCAGAAGGCTGCGTTCTACAGCGACGGCTCAGGCGAGTGTTCGGTGACGAGCGCTAAGGTCATCTCAGAAGGCAAGCAACTCTCTTTCAACAACATACTCGACGTGAACGCCGCACTCGAGCTGGTGAAGGAGTTCGACAAACCAGCGGCCGTCATCATAAAGCACCTGAATCCCTCCGGAGTCGGGGTGGCTGATAACATACGCGACGCATACTCGCTCGCCCACAAGGCCGACGCCCAAAGCGCGTTCGGCTGCATTGTAGCGCTCAACCGGGAGCCGGATGAGGAGACTGCAAGGGACATCACGTCCACGTTCGTGGAGGTGGTGGTTGCACCATCATTCAGCAAGAGCGTTCTTGAGGTACTCGCCAAGAAGGAGAAGATGCGCCTATTGGCTGTGGGTGAGATACGCAAGACATCCTCTGCGTCATTGGATTACCGTAGGGTGGTGGGTGGTATGCTCTTGCAGACTCCAGACCTCCGTGAAGTCACGGAAAAGGATTTGAAGGTTGTGAGCAAACGCAAGCCGACACGGGAGGAAATCGATGCGATGCTGTTCGCGTGGAAGATATGCAGGCACACCAAATCCAATTCGATAATCTTCGCAAAGAACGGGTACTCTGTTGGTGTTGGCGCAGGCCAGATGAGCCGCGTCGACGCGGTCAAGATAGCGTCATTCAAGGCAGGCGAGCACGCAAAAGGTGCTGTGATGGCTTCGGATGCGTTCTTCCCATTCCGCGACGGCATAGACGAGGCCGCCAAAGCTGGGATAACGGCGGTAATCCACCCTGGAGGCAGCATACGAGATGCGGAAGTCATCAAGGCAGCTGACGAGCATAA
>Ga0315284_10016861_pt1 | contig 10351 bp, 10 predicted proteins | sample YL17G09_16_MG_FD_203696 | JGI IMG/M metagenome (GOLD analysis project Ga0315284, IMG submission 203696) | Sediment microbial communities from Yellowstone Lake, YNP, Wyoming, USA - YL17G09_16 | ecosystem: Environmental > Aquatic > Freshwater > Lake > Sediment | place: USA: Wyoming | collected...
TTAAAAAAGTAAAATTTTTAATATTTATTCTTAAGAAAACTAATAGTGTTATTATGAGTCCGGATATAATTTGTCTAGGAGAATTACTGGTTGAAATTATGAGACCTGAGGTCGATACTCCGCACGGGAAAATTGGAGCCAATTATCGTGGTCCTTTTCCTAGCGGTGCTCCTGCTATATTTATTGATTCAGCAGCGCGAATGGGTAAGCCGTTTAATATTACGACTGGATATGTAGGTGTTGCTGGAAACGACGAGTTTGGGCAAAGTATTATTGAAAAATTGAAAAATGACGGAGTAGACGTATCTCAAATAAGAATTGCGAAAGGTAAAACAACCGGTATAGCTTTCAATCAATATAATTCTAATGGGAAAAGAAAATTCATATTTGCTGCGGGGGCAGCGGGAGAAACATCTCCTGAGGATGTTAAGGAAATTTACTTTGAAGGCGTGAAAAGTCTTCACATTATGGGGAGTGCGCTTTCAATTAGCGAAAATTCTCGAGAAGCTTGCTATAAAGCAATAAAAATTGCGAAAAAGAAAAATCCTAACGTGATCATATCGTTCGATCCTAATTTGAGACCTGAAATGCTGGATTTAAATATTATTTTGAAGATCAGCAAGCCCGTATTAGAATCAACGACCATTTTACTTCCAAGCGGAGAAGAAGCGGAAATGTTAGCTTCTGTTAAAGGTGAAACCAAAGCTTGCCAAGAGTTATTAAAAAAAGGACCTAAAATTGTAGTTCTAAAGCAAGGAAAAGACGGATGCACTATTTTTACTAAAAAAAATACTAATGGAATTAAAGTAAGCGCCTTTAAAGTGAAAGAAGTTGATCCTACGGGAGCGGGAGATTCGTTTGGAGGGGCATTTATTGTTGGATATTTAGCTGGATGGGATTTGGAGAAAGCAGCCAAATTTGCGAATGCGGTTGGGGCTTTAAAAGTTGAGTTTTTCGGTCCAATGTCTAATACTAATTACGAAGAAGTTATGAATTTTATAGAAAAGCATTAAAAAGAATCTATATAATTGAGAAATGCAAGAACTTAGAAACTCGTATTATTATTATAATACTTTAAATAGGTCGGTTCTTAATATTATATGCAATGAATAGCTCTCAACCTTTACCTCGTTCCCTTCCGTTTCACTCTAAAGAGGGTAAAAACGTTAAATTTATAGCCTTTTGGTCTAAAAAAGTAAACGCGTTTGTAAACAAGATTTACGACTCAGCAACTTACGCTCACGCGACTCATCACGATTTGCTCGTAAACTTCATTAATAAGGAATATCTTGGCGGTGCGGGCAAGATAAATCATAAAAAGAGGGTGAAAGGTTCGACGCACGATGATTTAACTACATCTTCCGAAGTTATAGAATTTAAATTCCATTCAAACGCCTTGGAATCTCTTACTATTGTTTTAAAGAACATGAGACAGATTTTTGAACGCAACGATTACATATATTTTTCTTACTTTCGCGAAAGAGGGCAAAAAGACAAAGACAAAACCAAAATTATAAAAACTCGCAATTGTATGTTTTACTTAATCGTAGTTATAATTCCAAAAAAAGTTAAATCCCTGAATTTAAAAGTATTACTAAACGAAATAATTAAGGAGGAGATGGAATTTACCAAAGAAGTATCGCTAAAAAGCGGCGTTGATTTGGACGAGGAAGAGTTATATGCAGTTGGGAATATGATTAAAGTAAGAAAGTTAGAACAAGCATTAGAAGAGAAAGACAAAGCATTAGAGGAGAAAGACAAAGCATTAGAGGAGAAAGACAAAGCATTAGAGGAGAAAGAGCGAGAACTCCAACGGTTAAAATCACAGTCAAAAGCCAAAAAAGTTAATTAACTGCTAAATTTATTTTTGAGCCGGCAAATTTTATTAATTTTGAAAAGAATTTTATTATTTTTCAATTAAATGTAAAGAATATACATCGGCTTTCATAATTTGATTGTCTTTAATTTCGTAGAATCTAAAACCTGGTGGTTTAAATTTATATTTGAGCGATATTGGTCCAACGGCTTGAGTTTGAAATATAAAAGGTTTGTTCACGTCAAACCATAACTTTAATTCATAGCTATTTTTAATCTCTTCGAATTTATCTCGATATTTTGAAGCGTATATTTTACAAGGAATTTTGATGTAAATCGGGAAAAATAAATATCCATAGTTAATTCTTTCTATTTCATCCTTTTTAGCTTCTTTTAGTCTAAATTCTTTTAACGTATGAGTATGGCCACATATTATTAGATCTACTTTCCTTCTAATAATATCGTCCGATCCCGTAAAAATTTTCAAAAGAGTAGCCCAGTTGTACATTATACATTGATATTTTAAATTTAAAACTTTATCTACTCGTCCGTCTCCAAAATGTTTTTCTAGATTTTCTTCGTAAAAATCCTTCCATTCAATTTTTCGTTTCAAATTGAATTTTCTTTTAAATCTTCTTTGTTTTAACGCCCCCAGATGAGGCGATATAGGTGGCGTATGCATTACAACGATTATTTTCTTATCGTGAGCCAACTTAATATAAGCTCTTAATAAATCAATCTGATAATCTTTTAATCCTTTTGTGCTTGGTCCACCTGATAACAGGTCGTGTAGATCCGCAGTAGAATCTCGACCCGTTTCAAGAAAGATAAAATCGTACTCGTTTCCGATCTTTAAATTGAAGTTAAGATTCGGATTTATATACTTAAAATAATCTCTTAAATATTTGAGCCTTGAACGAATGGCCGTAAAATAATTAGAAAATTTTAAATCGTAGTATCCTTTAATATCTTTTTTCGTTAAGCCGTATATTTTTCTTGAGCTACCGAATCTTAAACTATAATGGCCCTTTCTATAATCGTGATTTCCCACCATTATAAAAACAGGTGCCAAAATTTCTTTCTCGTTAATATGTTCTGGTTCCGTGAAATAGGGATATTTATCTAAGCCTCTGTTTAATCCTAATAATATTTCAATGAAAACAAAATAATTATTCTCGTAGAGATAATTACCGCGCGCAATATCAATATAGTCTACTAAATCCCCCGTCATTAAAACGAAATCCAGATCGTTTGCTTTTACTTTTTCGTTTATAAAACGAATTAATAGCCTTAAATTATAATTAAAATTGTATTTCGCAAATCGTAATTTATCGAGTCGATTCTCTTGAATTTCCTTTTTAAACTCAAAATCTCTTCTTAATACAAAAGGAATTTTTTTTGATGGGAATAATTTTCTGCTACTATCTCTTTTTAATTTATCTAACGCTTTATCTTTTAAAAATTTAGAAATAAAATCAGTTCTTTGGTCAACGTGAAAATCAGAAGAGTGTATAAATTTAAAGCTAGACCAATCTTTATCGAAAATAGCAATTGCGTGATAATTTATTTTTTTTTCGATGCTATTTGGTAAATCGTGAACTATGTCAAAAATTACGCTTGATCTTTTAACTTTCTGTAAAAGATCTTCAATAGTTTTTTCACTTTTTATTTGGAACTGTATTTTTAATAATTGTTTTCTTTCTCCAAAAATTCCGTTAATTTGTAAAAGACTATTGAAGATGTCCCACGCTACGCAGTTTTCCTCCTCTAATACGTTACTCTTTCTAAAATCTAAATCAATTATCGGTTCAATCGAAATAATAGTTAAAGGAATTTTTTCGCCCCTTCTTTCTGCAAAATCTCCTTCCTCCTTCAAGATCGGTTGGATAAACGCATTTAAGTTAAAATAACGAAAGATTTCCTCCGTGTTCTGATTCGGAATAGTTAGAATAAGACCTTCAAAAATAATTTTTTTGTTAAATTTTCCATCTGCCTTAAAATCCCTTAGATTAATAAGGATAGGTTGTCCCAAATTAGGTTTTATAATTACGGGATATTTACCTTCAGTTAAGTCTAGCTTATACATTAACGAGTTAAGTTATTTATTTTTTAAAAATTTATAGATAATAATATTTTTTTAAATTTTATTGAGAAAATTTCTTTGCTTTTAATAGAATATCATCGTAATGTTTTTTTTCTATCCTTAATCCAATTTCAATTAAATTAGTTTAGAAGACGAATTGGTCGAATTATCGTGTTTTAATTTTTTAAATTCCTTAAAAGTTTTAACTAAACCTTTTCTAAAACGTTATTTTGATTTAATTATCGGCAAATATCGAACACGTATTGAAACATCTTCTATAACGACAACTGCTCCTTCTATTAAAGCTTTCTCAATCTTAGAAAGTGCTTCCAGAATTCTTTCTAGTATATATTCCACCCGCATATTTCGTATGCGAAGAATTATAACAGATGGTGCAGATTTACCAGAAAATGCTAATAAATGCCCATAATCTAAATCGTGCGTTATTATAATCTCCTTGTTCTTTTTTGCTTCCTCAACAATAGCGCTGTCTTCTGCCCGAGCCATGCCGATATCACCTACATGTCGACTTAAATGATTATATGCTTTTAATAATGTCACTAAATCACGTGGGATATTCATATTAATGAGAAATCTCATTTTTGATCCTCATCCTTCAAAAGCACAACTCGTTCTTCCATTGCCCAAGATGCATAGGCTAACGCTTGATAAATATCCTCTCTTTCCAACTCAGGCCAAGATTGCAATATGTCTTCAATAGTCATTCCGGAACTTAAATAACTTAATATCGAAGCAATCGGTATCCTTAATCCTCTAATGCAGGGTTTTCCAAAACATTTGTTGGGATCTAGCGTTATCCGTTCGAATTTATAATGACGAAGTTCCATAATTATTATACATTTTTGCGATATTTTAAAGTAATACTAATTAATTATATTATTAATTACCACATTTAAAAACTTAAATTCGATCTTTTAGAATTAATCTTTTAGAGTTAATATTATTTAACTTTGAACTTTCTATGAATGTAACCTTTCCAAAAATCACTTTATACGACAAATTTGGTTTTATAACTACGGGAGATTTACCTTCAGTTAAATCTAGCTTATATATTAACGAGTTAAGTTATTTATTTTATAAAAATTTATAGATAATATTAATATGTTTAAACTTTATTGAGAAAATCTTTTTGCTTTTAATAGAATATCCTCATAATGTCTTTTTTCTATCCATAATCCAATTTCAATTAAATTATCAAGAATATTTTTAAATTCATTAAATGTCTTAATCAAACCTTTTTCTAAAGCGTTTAAAAGGATTTCTATATTCCAAATTGTTTTTATCCCTTTTTCTTCTGCAATTTCTTTAGCTATTTTGTCATTAATCAATAATAAATTAGCAGTCAATTCAAGACATAAAGCGATTGCATAAGCTTCTCCTCTTCCTAATATTTGAGTTAATTGTAGAGCAATTTCATGATATTCACTTTTCTCTGGATCCTTTACTATAAGCCATCCTTCTTCTTTTGCTTCAATTTCATACTTTAAATCAATAGAGCTTCCTTTGTTAGATTGAGAAAGAGGAAATGTTATTTCTTCCCAAACTTGAGTTGGTATATAAATTTTTGAATATAAATCTTTGAGAAGCGTTAATTTTTTAATTTTAGCGAAGAAAATAATTGGTAAAGTATCAGATATTACAATCAAAATTATATCATCTTACATATGAATTGGTATTCTTGCCTTTGAACGAATTATATCAAATTCACGATAAGATAAACGAGCAATTTGTGCTGCTTTCCCAACCGATATATCACCTCGCATATAAAGTTCTAAAGCATCTTGAATTACGTTTGGAAGTTTATTAAAATAATTCCAGTCAATAGGTTTTAATAAATCATTTTCATTAAACCAATATTTCTTTATACAACTTTTTTGGATCAATTAATCACCTATTGTTTCAATATTTAAAAAGAAATAAATTCATTTATTTTTTTTGTTCTCTAAAATAATTTTTTCTTTTTGATAATATAAAAACTTATTAATGAATAAAACGCTAGTTATAATCAACTATGTGTGAAGAAAGATTATATCAACCCGACTTCAGCTGTATTTTTGGGAAAAAATATTCGAACGCATTTATTTACGGTCAAATTGATACTTTGGTCTGGCCTATTTTTATTGACATTGAAAAGTCAGATTCCTTAAAAAAGCTTTTAAAATTTAAGAATAATAAAGGGCGGGAATATTTTTATCACAGAAAAATTAGTTTAGAAGACGAATTAGTTGAATTATCGTGTTCTAATATCGATATTGCGTTAATCCAAGCAATGAATTTGGGAAGAGACTATGGAATCGAAAACAACGACGTGTTATCCGTTGTTAAAACAAAACCTAAAATATTTAAGGCAATATTATCCTTTAATCCCTCTTCCGAAACATCGGAAAAAGACATCTTAACAGAAATAGAGGAAATCGAAAGCGAGATAGAGGTAGTTGGCATCGCTCTTTACCCTTCTTTTACAAAATTAGATTTAAACAACGACGATAACGATACGCTTAAAAAGCTCATAACGCTATGTAAGGAAAAAAATTATTTTATCAAAATTGATGTTGGAAATCAATACTTTCCCGAAAACTTTCCAGAATACACTTCCTACGAAAAAATAAAATGCTTTTTGTCAAAAACTCCCGATACTATTATTATATTAAGTGGATTGGATATTTCTGGAGACTTTAACTTGTATTATCAACTATTAAAATATTACGATAACTTATGGATTGAAATCGATCCGAGAAGTTTTGGAGGAATGACGCCTACCGATTGTTTTAGCCAATTATTCAAATTAAAAGGATTCATTCAGAATTGTTGGCATAGAATTTTAATAGGGAGCGCAACGCCTACCTTAGAAATCTCTCAAATGGTAAGAGGGTTCTTAGAAGCAATTGAAAATCTAACTTTTTCTCAGAGGTGCATATTAAAGACGTGGGCTTTTAGAAATGTAACCAGAATCAATTCAAACGTATTCAAACCTATATTATTGGAAATAAATCCGGACGCTTATAAAACGGTTCTTGAAATAAAGCAAACAAATGTGATTGAAACAGATAGCGAAATTGATATTATTTATAAAATTAAATTAAGAAGTTATAGCGTCACTCAATTAATCTATTTGACCGATTTAATAAACCAAACTTTAACTGATTCGCTAAAAAAATATCCAAACGCGCAAAGCGGAGAGCTTTTCGTTAGAACATATCATACTACTACGAGCTTAATTGCTAACGAGCACGAATACGGAAATTATCTCGACTTGCATTACATGTTTGCCGAAATATCTAAAAAGGATTCGTCTCAATTCTTACACACCGTAAAAGCCATGGAAAATCGCCCCGACTTTAATCACTACGATCACGAGTTAGCTTCCACATACGGCCATAGACAATTGGTTCTTCCGATTACAAATAGAAAATTAGATGTCGGGGAACGAGAAAATTTCTATATTGTTGTTACATTTGGTCCGAGAACATTTAATCTCTATGTGAAAATTAAGGTTTTAAAAGAGAAATAATATTCAAAATTTGGATGATTAAATGACATTAATCGAAGAAATTGATACAATAAAAAAAAAAATTGATTTAAGAGAATGGCTACTTAGCGAATTAAAAAGTTTCGAATCTAAATACGGGATGCTGACTAAAAACTTTGTTGAAAAATGGCAATCAAAAAGAATTCCAGAACCAGAAGATCACGTTCTCTTGGAAGAATTTTTAGAATGGGAAGGGCTTTCTGAGAGTCTTCAAAACGCTGATAACGAGCTGAAGGAAATTGATAAGCGTGTTAGAGCGAACTGAAACTGTTACAACAGAATAACATCGACTTGAGTTTAAAGAATTAAAACTTATGACCATTAAAGTGGTCGCGGATCATCCAGATACAGGACATTTCAGAATAAGGAGTCTTTTAAAAGAAAACAAATAGAAAATTAGAAAAATAAAAATAAAAAAGTAATTTAAAAATAAATTATTTATATTTCGTTCAAATCTCGTTATTTCACAAATTTTCGCTTTTTTAATACAGCAATTAACGAAACCAAGCCAATAACTCCAAATAAAACCCATAGATCGAATCCTGGAATTGCTGCTGGTTCTTCAGCACCGCCACCGTCATCGTCGTCGTCTCCCGAAGGAGGAAGTGGTGAGCTTTTTACCGTATAAGAAATTGCTATTATGGTCTCGCCAATATAATGGAGTTCATTGTCTGGTACAATTATTGTAATTGAATTATCAGCGTAATTGATTACGATATAAGAATTATTAATAGTCCAATCGTATTGGGTTTCTTCTGACATATTCCAGACCCAAAATTGTACGTTATAATTATCTAAATCTAAAGAAGTGGGAAGTTTAATTGTCATGTTAAAGTGAGTAATTGCCAAAAGATCTGTAATTAACCAATCGATATACGCTAAAGGCGTTCCATAAGGCAAAGTTTCGTTCACGGGCGATCCCGGTAAAAGACCTATAATGAAGTCTGAATTTCCGATTGTAGTGATGTTAGCTGTAGCATTTAAGTTGTTGCTTAAAAATTTCGTATTAAGCGTAATGTGATTGTAAGAATCGAGCGTATGATTTTCTTTAATAAAAAATTTTAACCAATTGCCGTCGTTAGGATTGGTAAATTCAAATCTCTCTAATATTCCTGAGATCTTATCGTACCACGCTAAAAAACTTACAGCTACGGCACCAGATCCTAATTTTCCGTCGATTTTGTACCAGCTTTTTTCGTTTTTGACACTAAGGCTATACACGCCCGAAAATTCTTCCGCACTCCTATAAGTACACCATAGACTCATAAAGAACTGTAAATCTTCCGCTTTTGTATTGTTTGGAATTATTACTTCTTGCACTCCATAATCGGGATCAAAGAAAACAAATAAAGGGTTATAATCGGTTGCTAAACCGTATAGATGATCATCCTCCTTTTCATACTGTTGACTTATGGAATCCCATATATACCAATAACCAATTACTGCTTGGTACGTAAAATAAGGATTACCGTCGTAGAGTAAGCTAAAACCATATAAGCTTTTTTTGTCTTCCTCCGTTGCATTAATAATATTAGTAATATTTATGTAATCTTCCAAATAGGTGGGATCGTTTTCTTTTCCATTATCTCCATAATAAATGATATCACCTGGTTCAACGCCCCATTGAACCTCGTTAATCGGATTAGGATCGAAAATTCTGTTAAATGTCATGTTTACAATAGCTAGACCTTCGGGATGACCGATTTGTGCGTCGGTCCATATAAGTTCCTCGTATAAATCTGCGTATTTCAAAGTCCCGTTATCATAATATTCTAATTCGCAATAATAACCGCTGTCGTTTTCGAAACGAATTGTATTCGTTCTAGGATACAAGATATCGTTCCACAGATTCATAAAGGGAAAGCCGTAATCGAGCATTCCGTGCAAGTAATAGGCATAAAAAATTGATGCATTAATTATATCGGCTAAATCGTTTTTATCGTCATTTATAGTTTTAGTACCATTTAATGGCAAGAAAAAAGGTAATGGTATCCTTTCGGATGTGGCAACTCTCTCTTTAGATTCCATAGGATCAAATGTATCGTTGTATTGAAAGCCACCGATCATTTTGGGACTCATTGGATAAGCGACCGTTTTACCTAGCGATTCGTTATAATATAGTTCCGTAGCATTTATTACGGAAAAGAAACAAGGTTTGGGTCCGTGCCATTGAATAGTTGCGTTAAAGATAGTTATGTTGAAATCGAAATAAAACTTTGTACCTAATATATATTCTTTTGTTGTTTTATTTTGTGCGATAAAAGTAACCTCGTATACATATTCGGTCCCGTTTTGCACGTCTTCGTGCCAATGCCATAAATTATATGGATTTGTTATAGGATCTACAGGAATATTGATCTGTGGATCAGCTTTGACGTCTTTAACCTGTGAATTTAGAAAAATAAGTGCAGAAATCGCGAACAAAACTATTAGTGCTAATGTTTTTTTTTTAGAATTTATTTTATTTTTTGACATAAATTTCAATTATTTTGTTATTAGATTTTTGTTATTAGATATTTGTTAAAGATAAGAACTCAAACAATATATACCTTTCTCTTGAAAATAATTTCTATTAAAGTATACATTAATTAAAGCAAATAATTTTAGAAATAAAACGCGATATTTTATCAAAATTCTTTATATACGCTAAATTTTAAATTTAATTTGAATACCATGAATATTTGTTTAAACAAAGTAAAACCATGAAAATTGAATAATTTGCGAGAAAAGAAAATTCTTTTAATATTAGCAAATGAAGAAACTTTAACTCTTGGTGTATAAGTTAAAATCGTTCAATAATGAACTTTCTATAGAAATGATATTTCCAAAAATCAATTTACATGCTCATACTTTGTATTCTGACGGTTCTAATTCGATAAAGCACATGGTTAAAACCGCTCTCG
>Ga0315284_10016863_pt1 | contig 10350 bp, 10 predicted proteins | sample YL17G09_16_MG_FD_203696 | JGI IMG/M metagenome (GOLD analysis project Ga0315284, IMG submission 203696) | Sediment microbial communities from Yellowstone Lake, YNP, Wyoming, USA - YL17G09_16 | ecosystem: Environmental > Aquatic > Freshwater > Lake > Sediment | place: USA: Wyoming | collected...
ATCGATAAAATGCGCGTTATGCATGTGATTTGGTTATGGTTGTTGCGATGAAATTATGTTCTGTCAGTTTTTCCCGGTTGGCTATCCAACAATTGTCATGGCTCGTTGGATAGCCTCATTTTCATTCGCCGAAGAACTGCATTATCTTTAAGACTGCTCCGTGCTAATCTTTAGCATGATAATTTGCAGCACGGTGTTCCAATGCTCAGTATCAGGAGTCTAACCAAGCAGATCGGTGGCCTGTGTGCAGTCAATGGTGTGGATCTCTCTTTAGAGGAGAACGAGATCGTCGGGCTTGTCGGTCCGAACGGAGCGGGAAAAACCACTCTCCTCAATATGATCTCCGGCATCAGTGTCCCAACCGCAGGAACAATCACCTTCTGCGGCGAGGAGATTACCGGGCTCAGGGCTCACCAGATCTGCAAAAAAGGGATAGCGAAAACGTTCCAGATCGCTGAATCCTTTCCCGGACTTACGGCAATGGAATGCACGATGATTGGTGCATTGTTTGGCAACCACCGGAAGATCAGCATGGGAGAGGCAAAATCTGAGGCGGCACAGATACTCGATTTTGTAAGTTTCCCCTTGGATAAACAGGAAACGATCATCAAAAACTTAAACGTGGTTGAATTAAAAAAGGTGCAGCTTGCACGGGCGCTTGCATCCAAACCAAAACTGCTCCTGCTGGATGAGCTTACCACCGGCCTTAACCCAAAGGAAAGCAGCGAAGCGGTGGAGCTGATCAAAAAGATCCGCGATAATGGCGTTTCCATCCTGATCATCGAGCACGTGATGAGTGTCATCATGGGTGTGTCGAACCGGATTGTTGTGCTGGATCACGGGGAAAAGATTGCGGAAGGACGGCCCTATGAAGTGGTAAACAACCAGAAAGTAATTGATACCTACCTCGGTGACATGGATGCCTTCTGAAACAACGAACCCCATGCTGTCAGTTTCGGGGCTGAATATATTCCACGCAAACCTCCAGGTTGTCTGGGATCTTTCCCTTCATGTTGACAAGGGTGAACTGGTGACCCTTATCGGACCAAACGGCGCCGGGAAAACTACAACCGTTGAGACCATCGTGGGGCTGAACAAAAAAGCCAGCGGATCCATCACGTTTCTTGGAGAAAATATTCTTGGGATGCACCCGTACGATCTCTTCCATAAAGGCCTTGCACTTGTACCGGAAAAACGTGAGATCTTTCCAAAAATGCCGGTGGTTGAAAACCTCATGCTGGGTGCAGGTGATCGGGCTGACTATTCTGCCAGTCTTAACCATGTCTTCAAACTCTTTCCGATCCTGCAGGAACGCGAGCTGCAGATGGCAGGCACATTAAGCGGGGGGGAACAACAGATGCTTACTATCGGCCGTGCACTGATGTCCAATCCTAAGCTTCTCATCCTCGATGAACCCTCAACCGGGCTATCCCCGCTCCTGGTCGGCCAGGTATTCAGATCCCTTGAGCAACTGGGGCGTGAAGGGATCACGGTATTACTTCTGGAGCAGAACGTCCGGCATGCACTCAACATGTGCCACCGGGGCTATGTCCTTGAAAACGGGAGGATCATAAAGGAAGGAAAGGCAAAAGAGCTCATGCACGACCCGCATATCCAGAAAGCCTATCTTGGCTTCTGATAAAAAAACCAAAGCATTGAAAGCCTTTTTAAAAAAGCGCTGGCATGCGTAGCTTTTTTTTAGAAAAATGTAAATAATTTTCCTTAACCGATGATTGGTGGACGATAATCCGTTTGCATCCCGTAATGATACGGTGTCTGCAATTTTAGTGGTTCATCATCATTTCGTGTGGGTCAGATAAGATATCAGATTCCATTTCTGCTGTGTCCCAGCCCTGAGGGGGTCGCTCGGCCGCCTCGGTTTTTAGCCTCTCCGGGCAAGGCAGTTTTTTTTAATCAGGTCTGACCAGTAAAGAGTTGGCAGCTGATTCCATAAACCCTCGAGTCATCGAATATTCATCATCGATTGAAAAATGAGCTGAAATTATGGTAAGAAAATTCCTCAGGCAAACATTTCGCCTTCAACATCAACCGGGCCACGGGTGAAGTCCAGACGTATTTTGGTGATTGCGGCACGGAAATCTTCCTGGGTGATAGCAGGGCGGTCCTTGCGGATCGCAAACATACCGGCTTCCATGCAGATTGCCCGGAGGTCTGCACCGTTCTTGCCTTCCGTCTGTTGTGCGACTTCCCTGAGATCTACCGTCTCGTCAATCATAAGCGCCCGGCAATGGACCTTCAGTATTGACAGTCGCCCGGTCTGATCCGGTAACGGGATCTCGATAATCCGGTCAAACCGCCCGGGCCGGAGCAGTGCCCTGTCCAGAATATCGATCCGGTTCGTTGCGCCAATGATCTTCACGTCGCCCCGGTTCTCAAACCCGTCCATGCCGGCCAGGAGCTGCAAGAGCGTACGCTGCACTTCGCGATCGCCGGAAGTATTCGCCTCAGTACGTGATGCACCTACTGCATCAATCTCATCTATGAAAATAATGGTCGGGGCCTTCTTTTTGGCAAGGTCGAAGAGCTCGCGGACAAGTCGTGCACCTTCACCGATATATTTCTGTACCAGCTCAGAACCCACGACCCGCATAAAATGGGCATCGGTCTCATGGGCAACTGCTTTTGCAAGCAATGTCTTTCCCGTGCCCGGGGGTCCATGGAGCAGCACTCCTTTTGGAGGCTCAACGCCGATCCGCAGGAACAGTTCAGGTCGCTTCAGCGGGAGCTCGACTGCTTCTTTTATCTCGTTGATTTGGGCTTCAAGACCCCCGATATCCGCATAGGTTTCCTGCGGGGAATCCACCAGTTCCATGCCATAGACCTGGGCATCAAAGCTGGTGTGAAGAATCTCAACGATCGCCAGCGACTGCTGGTTGAGCGTGCATCTCACACCCGGCTTGATTTCCTCGGCAGGAATAGAAGGAGAACTCCGTACCAGGAAACGCGGGCCTGCACTGCTCCTGACAATGACCCGGGATGCATCGACAACATCGGTGATCGTGCCTATGATCAGCGGAGGGCTGCGGAGCTGTTCACTCTCACTTTTGAGTTTCCGTACTTCGCGTTCATAGCGGATCTTCTGGGTTTCTATATACCTCTTGTCCGCTTCCACCTGACGCAACTGCTCACGGAGTTCAAGATTGCGGGATTCAAGGTGTCCCACACGCTCCATCATCTGCACCTCGAGCTCATGCTTGTCGTTCTCGATCTGGCTCAGTTGCCCGCGAAGCTGTTCTGAAAGTGTGCGGTACAACCGGTAGAGATCTTCGGGAGTCTGAGGGTCTTGTGCCTGACGGAGGGTGTCTGCCATCTCGTTCCTCAATTAGCTATATAGGGAAACTGCATATAAAGTGTTTGTGAGAATATGCAGTGCGAAATGTGTGGCGATACTATTCGTGGCACCCCAAAATTAGTCCGGGTTGAGGGTGCCGAACTTCAGGTGTGCACCAAATGCGAGAAATTCGGCACCGAAGTGCAGCAGGTACGGCGTACAGATCTTATACGCCCGGCGGCAACAGCCCAGCGGTCCGGAGGAGCCCCGGGAACCGGGAGACCAGTCCCCGTAATACGGAGAAAACGCGATCTTTTCGATTACATGGAAGGAGAGATTTCAGAAGATTACAGTCAACGGATACGTCAGGCCCGGATGGAGAAGGGACTCTCCACAAAAGATCTGGCCATGCAGATAAAAGAACGAGAACACCTTATAAAAAAGATAGAAAATGGTGAACTGATCCCAGAAGAAATGGTACGGAGAAAACTGGAGAAGATACTGGAGATCAGGCTGATCGATGCCCCGGTCACAGAAGCAGAAAAAAAAGTACAGGGTAAGATCACATCAACACTGGGCGATCTTACTATCATTAAAAAAGAAAAGACAAAAAAATAAGGGAATTATCCATCAATCCAGCCGTAGTTTTTTTCGAGCTCTTCGCTGTTTTTTTTGTGGGAGAGATGTTATCAGTTATCAGATTTCATTTCTGATGTTACCCCCTGATGGGGTCGCCGCTGGGCAAGCAAGTTTTTTTAAAAATCACGCTCATCAAAACTGCACCCGGATCGCCACACGAAGAAGTCCCTTTGTGGGCCAGCAACGTTTAACGTATTTTTGGGGGTTGGGGGCATCAGCCCCTGTGTTTGTAATCCTCTCAATAGATGCGTTACTCACACAAAAAACAGGAAAAAGCCTTTTTTAGTTACCTGATTTTTTATCATTGAATTTCGGCTCTGTTGAAATCCTAGAGAGAAACAAGCAGTCACACTTGGGGGCTTCAGCACATCGTGCTTCCGCCCCCGCTGCTCGGGCATCCCCCAATAGTGCGATAATCATCAGAAGGTTGATGAAAAACCTTAACAAACGAGGGGGTAAGGGAATGCTCCCCGCATGCTGCCTCCCCCACTGGGGGAGAGAGGGGGTCACCCTCACAGCTGCCGCAGAGAATAAGCGAATTACACAGAAAACGAGGATTTCAACAAAGCCTTAATTTCCTCCGTTTAAACCTTCGTTTAAAAAAATTCCGGATATTATAAGGCAATTTAAATAGGGGCACACATAAACCATTAACCATGCAAGGTGAGTGTTCGCGCACCCGTGAGTGTTTTTTCGCTCGTGAATGTCTTTATCTCAAGTAGCGCAGCACCCGTCCGAAGCATAAGTCAAATCATTTCTGAAACGCCATCTGACAACGGTACGTTTGCGTATCGCTTTTTTGGCTGTTATTTCTGGTATTATTGATTCCCTTTTTCATCTGACAGCAGTGCTGCGATGGAAGGGGGAGAAGGTTGTGAGATTATGAGAGGTAAGGAAATTCGTCTTGAACGTATAATGAACCGGAACACGAGAAAAACGGTCATCGTACCTATGGATCACGGGGTCACCAACGGGCCCATCGCGGGACTGATTGATCTCTCGCAGGCAGTCAACCTTGTTGCTGAAGGCGGGGCAAACGCCGTGATTGGCCATGTGGGGCTCGCCCTGCATGGCCATCGGCAGAGCGGGCGTGACGTCGGGCTGATCCTGCACCTGTCCGCAAGCACGTCGATTGGTCCTGACCCCAACAATAAAGTGCTGGTCAATTCGGTGACCAATGCACTGAAGATGGGTGCCGATGCAGTTTCAATGCATGTCAATATCGGGGCGGACTCTGAGGCGGGGATGCTCCAGGACCTCGGGCATGTCGCCGTTGAGTGCATGGAATGGGGAATGCCGCTTCTTGCGATGATGTACCCGCGGGGTAAGAAGATCACCATCGAAAATGACTTGGAACAGGTCAAACTTGCCGCACGGGTGGCAGCAGAGCTGGGCGCTGACATCGTAAAGACGGTGTATACCGGGGACCCGGAAAGTTTCCGTGAAGTGACACGGGGGTGTCCGGTACCGGTCGTGGTAGCCGGAGGTTCAAAGACGGATGACCGCACAACCCTTGAACTGATAGAAGGTGCCATGGCTGGCGGGGCAGCAGGGATTTCAATCGGGAGAAATGCATTCCAGCACCGCACACCTGCCCGGTTTGTCCGGGCCGCGGCGTGTATCGTGCATGCGAACAAGAGCGTAGAAGAAGCACTGGAGATACTGGAGAGAACACCATGATAGGAAAAGACATACGCATCGAACGTATCATAAACCGTAACACGGGACGGGCGGTTATCGTCCCGATGGACCACGGGTTTTCCATGGGACAGATTGACGGCCTGCTGGACATGACAAAAACCATCTCTGAGGTAAGTGACGGGGGCGCAAACGCGATCGTGCTCCACAAAGGGATGGTCAAACGCGGGCACCGTCGCCACGGGCGCGATATCGGGCTGATCATCCACCTGTCAGGGAGTACTTCACTCAATCCTGACCCGGATGACAAGGTGATCGTCTGTACGGTTGAAGAAGCGGTTGCACTGGGTGCGGATGCTGTTTCCATCCACATCAATCTCGGTGCACCCAACGAATCCCGCATGCTGGAGAGTGCCGGGCTGATCGTAAAGGACTGCAACCGCTGGGGGATGCCGCTCCTTGTCATGATTTACCCGCGGGGCAAAGGCATCGATCCCTTCTCCCCGCAGGCGATCGGCCACTGTGTCCGTGTTGCCGAAGAACTCGGGGCTGATCTGATCAAGACCAATTACCCGGGCAGTTCTGAAGCATTCAGAAAAATTGTAAACGCCTGTTCGGTACCGATATTCATTGCCGGTGGTGAAAAGACCGGGGATCTCGAATCTCTCAAAATTATCCGGGATTCTGTTGAAGTTGGCGGTGCGGGAGTATGTGTCGGGAGAAATGCGTTCCAGCGCGACGACACGCGGGGTTTTGTCAGGGCACTGTGTAAGGTAGTGCACGAAAAAATGGATCCCGCACAGGCACTGGGGCAGGGGGAATGAAACAGTTCTGGGTGGATATCCGCCCGTACAACAAGGAGATCGCTACGACGGCGATTGAGAGCGGGGCGGATGCAGTCGTCGTTGACCGGGCAGAAGATATAAAAAAGCTTGGGCGGATCACTACCATCGCACCGGACGGGGATATCAGGCCCGGTACTGACGTCATCGAATGTACAATTACTGATAAAGAGAGTGAGACCAGAGCGGCAACGCTGGGAAAAAAACAGTATGTCATCGTCACAACAAGCGACTGGACCGTCATCCCGCTCGAAAACCTTGTCGCACAGTCGGACCGGATTATTGCACGGGTGAAAACTGTACAGGAAGCAGAGATGGCCCTCCATGTACTGGAGAAGGGCGTAATGGGGGTCCTGCTGAAAACAGAAGACCCGGCAACAGTCAGGGCGGTGGCATCTCTCCTGAAGGCATCGACCGGCAGGATCGGTCTTATTCCCTTCACGGTCACAAAAATCCACGCCGTGGGAATGGGTGACCGGGTCTGCGTGGATACCTGCTCGATGCTGGCCGGTGGTGAAGGCATGCTGGTGGGCAACACTTCGTCTGCCATGCTGCTTGTCCATGCAGAGACATTAACCAACCCGTATGTTGCACCCCGCCCGTTCCGGGTGAATGCAGGAGCTGTTCACGCGTACATACTCCTGCCGGAGGGGAAAACTGCGTATCTGTCCGATCTTACCATTGGCGGGCAGGTGCTTGTGGCCGATGAAAAAGGCACAACGCATCCGGTCATCATCGGGCGCACCAAGATCGAACGCCGCCCGCTGCTGCTCGTTGAAGCAGAGGCTGGAACGGCCAAAGTCAGCCTGGTACTCCAGAATGCCGAGACCATACGGCTGGTGCACAAAGATGGTACCGCGATATCGGTGGCCAGTCTTGCCGTTGGCGATGAAGTCATGGGATGTGCACTTGAAGGCGGCAGGCATTTTGGGATGGCCATACAGGAGACCATCCGTGAGAAGTGAGTCCATGAAGGCAGGTATTATCGGGGGAACCGGAAAAATGGGCAGGCTCTTTGGGCCGGTCTTTGAGCGGGCAGGGTATGAAGTGCTGGTCTCGGGGCGGTCAACCCCGCTGACAACTATCCAGCTTGCAGAACAATGCGATATTGTGATTGTCTCCGTGCCAATTCATGATACCGTCCGGGTCATTGAAGAGATCGCACCGGTTCTTAAAAAAGACCAGCTCCTCTGTGATTTCACCTCGCTCAAAACCCTGCCGGTAGCCGCCATGCTGGAATCAAAGGCGAGTGTAATCGGGTTGCACCCCCTGTTTGGGCCAACAGTACCATCACTCCGTCACCAGACCATCATCGTCTGTCCTGCACGGGCATCTGAAGAAACACTCCGGTCACTCATTTCCATCTTTTACCATGAAGGGGCAGAATGTACCCTTGCCACTCCCGAACAACACGACCGGATGATGGCAGTTGTGCAGGGTCTTACCCATTTTGTGACTCTCTGCATGGCAGATTCAGTGCGGCGGCTGGGGCTGGATATCGAAACAACACGGGCGTTTACCAGCCCGGTCTACCAGATCGAACTCTCGCTTATCGGCAGATTACTCTCCCAGGACCCTGACCTCTATGCTGATATCCTCCAGATGAATCCTTTCGTGCCTGGCGTGCTCGCTGAATGTACGTCCTCGGCAGGAGATCTCTGCGATATTGTGGTTTCAAAAGATCCTGCACGGTTCAGGGAATTTTTCCTGCGCAACAGCAGGCATCTCGGCCATTATTGTGATGATGGGATGAAAACAACTGATGCCCTGATCGAATCCATGGTGAACCGATGACCACCATCACCCTTGGGCCTGAAGGCACGTTCTCTCACGAACTTGCCCTGAAGATGGGTTGCCCGTCCATCCGTTTTGCTTCAACAATCCACGGAATATTTTCTGCAGTTGCCAATGGCGAAGGAGACGGCATCGTACCCCTTGAGAACTCAGAAGCCGGTGGTGTTGGCGAAACGCTTGACGGGTTGTTGCGGTTCTCCCTGTTCATCACCGCTGAGATGTACATGCCCGTCCACCATCATCTCGCATCTCATGTCCCGCTTTCCCGGATGCGGGTTGTGTATGCCCACCCCCAGACTCACGAACAGTGCAGCGAGCGGCTCCTGGCATGGGACATTCCGGTTATCCATACCAGCAGCAATGCATCCAGTGCGCTTGAAGCAAAAAAAACTCCCAACGCGGGTGCGATTCTTTCTGCATCCGCTGCAACACTCTACAAAATGCCCATCCTTCTTTCTAACGTTGAGAATAACAGTTCCAACACTACGCGGTTTGTGCGTATCTCCCGTACACAATCCCAGAATACCAGTCCGCAAAAATGCAGTATTATCATTGATCCAAGTTCGGATCGCGCCGGTCTCCTGCACGACCTGCTGGAGGTCTTTGCACGGCGCAAAATCAATCTCTCCCGGATCGAATCGCGCCCGTCAAAAAGAGGTATGGGGAATTACGTATTCTTTCTTGACTATGCCTGGTCACCGGATACCTGCGGGGCACTGGATGAACTCAGAATCCTTACTACCGTAAAGGAACTGGGCTGCTACCGGAACATCGGGGTCCCGCCATGATCGTCACCCCGCAACGCAGGGGGACGGGGGATCTTATGGTCACCGCACCCCCCTCAAAGAGTTACACGCACCGGGCCCTCATCATGGGGGCGCTCGGCACCGGCCGGACCACTATTCTTCATCCCCTGTATGCAGAAGACACCCTGCTCACCATAAACGCTCTCAGAATGCTGGGAATTCCGATAGATGTGCACCCGGACCGGGTTATTGTCAGCGGGTGCAATGGAAAATTTCCGGATAGTGAAAACACCGTCCTCAATCTCGACAACTCAGGAACCAGTCTTCGCCTTATCACCCCGCTTGCCCTGCTCTGCAGGCATCCCGTGATCGTAACGGGCAGCCGTCGGATGCAGGAACGTCCCCTCGGACCTCTCGCACAAGCCCTTCATTCCCTGGGAGGTTCCCTGCAATTCTTAAAAAACGAAGGCTATCCACCCGTAGCCGTTAGCGGTCGCCTGCAGGGCGGAAAGGTAGTCATTGACGGCTCGATCAGCAGCCAGTTCATCTCCTCCATTCTGATTGCTGCACCCTATGCAGACACGGACGTTGAGGTGATCATCCCCTCACCTCCCGTGTCAGGGTCTTACCTCGATATTACCGTAGACGTCATGCAGGCATTTGGTGCAGGGGTCAGGAGGGAGGGATATGCCCGCTTTTCGGTGAGCAATGCCAGCCGCTATGCGGGCAGGACCTATGCCATTGAAGGGGATTATTCATCATCTTCGTATTTTTTTGCCATTGCTGCAATCTGTGGCGGGAGCATGACCGTGAAAAATCTCGTGCCGGGTTCTGTCCAGGGCGACCGGAGATTTCCTGACCTGCTCGGGTCAATGGGATGTACGGTTACGTATTCCGGCAATGCGGTGACCGTAGAGAGGACGGGAAAACTCCATGGCATCACCGTTGATATGTCAACATCTCCCGATACCGTCCAGACACTCTGCATGGTCGCCGCGATGGCAAAAACACCGACAACGATCAGCGGCATCCGCCATTTAAAGTTCAAAGAGAGCGACCGTATCACCAGTACAGCAGAACGATTGAAGGCCCTTGGGGGAGATGTACAGATTGGAGATGACCGGATAACGATCTGCCCCTCGCCCCTTCACGGGGGTGTTATCGACCCGGACAACGACCACCGCACCGCGATGAGCTTTGCGGTGCTGGGCCTCGGGATCGGGGGGATTACGATCACGAATGCAGAGTGCGTGAACAAATCGTTCCCGGGATTCTGGGAAACCATCAGGAGGATGTAAGAGATGAGAAGGATTGTATTGACCGGCTTTCGCGGGACCGGGAAGACCGAAATAGGCCAAATCTTATCCTCGCGGCTGAATGTTCCCTTCATTGACACCGA
>Ga0315284_10016864_pt1 | contig 10350 bp, 6 predicted proteins | sample YL17G09_16_MG_FD_203696 | JGI IMG/M metagenome (GOLD analysis project Ga0315284, IMG submission 203696) | Sediment microbial communities from Yellowstone Lake, YNP, Wyoming, USA - YL17G09_16 | ecosystem: Environmental > Aquatic > Freshwater > Lake > Sediment | place: USA: Wyoming | collected...
TCTTTTCCATGATTGTGGCGCGAACCTTGTCCGCGATCTGCGCGTATTCACGGGCCCGTTCTGGATCACCGTAGACTTCTTCGAGCAGTCGCCCGTAGTCTCTCAGGGCCCGCCATGCGACCACATTCGTGCCGGTGTGGTAATCGCACTCCAGCTCGCCGTCGGAGACGTACCGGCTGGGGAAGAGCCAGACGTCTTCTTTGAGGCGCGAGGCAAGTACCGCCTGCAGCAGCGCGTCCCATTTCTTGTTGAGCTCTGGGTGTTGCGTAAAGAAGGTTCTATCCCCGGTCTGCTCGTAATAAAGTCCGCCCAATACGATGCTGGCAAGCGAAATACTGAGCGAGTGGTTGACTCCGCCCGGCATGAGAACGCTCTTCTGCCGCACGCCGAATTCGGCAAACCACAAGATGATCTTCTGCGCAAGCAGCGGGTCCTTCAGCGTGATCGGCAGGCAGGCGTAGTAGGCATCTTTGCCCCAGATCTGCCGGGTGGTCGGGTAACTCCCCCAATTGGTTCCGGCCAGCTTGCCGCTGCTCGACATGCCGATGCTCTGCAGAGCCTGCATCATCTGCCGTTCGAAAAACTCCGCCAGGTAATCGTCGCCCGGCGTTTCCAGCCGCCCGAGCAAACGTCGGTAGTATCGCCAGCTTTCGGATAGCCAGACGAGAGTGCCCCGCTCGTTGACCTCGCGGGCCGCCGGCTCATTGGGCATATATAGGATGGTGGGGACCCAGACGCTCTCGCCCTTTCCCAAGTCGAAAGAGACTTCCCGTTGGCAGGGGTTGCTCGAATCGCCGAGCCCGAGTTCGAACTCGTAGGGGTCGAAGACGTGCCAGACTATTTTGTCAAACTCGTCCTGGTGCTCCCGGTTATCGGCGAAGAGCTTCGGCAGACGAACAGCGCCCTTCACCGCGCTGGCGGAAATGTTCTCGAGATGCAGCCCGTAGATCACTCCTCTTAACCGCTGGGAGCCATCCGCCGACAGGGGGGCATAAGTCAACAGGCGAACGATGAACCGCCCCTCCGGGTCATGCAGTTCGGTGACGGGGAAGATATTGTCGAGGAGTCCGGTCCGGAAGTCCCAATCGACTGTGGCCAAATCGTAGGCTTGGCCACCAATATCGACAATGTAGGAGTACGGCCCAAAGCAACTGGTGTCCTTTGCGGTCCATACCCCTGGGAGGTTGCAGTTGCCCCAGTACGCGTCCCGATAGATGGTGACTTTCTTAAGGGCGCCTTGAACGCCGACATTCGCCAGCGCTTTGTTGTTGCCAATATCAAACGTCAGATGTTTAAAATCCCGATTCGCGTTGAAGTGGCTGGCCGGGTCGCCCATGCGGTACTTTCCGGCTTTCCTCTCGATCCAGAAGAGCTTGCCCCAGGGTTGCCGGATGGCTTCGTCAATCCTTTTGAAGTTGGTAGTTGGAGCAGTTGGCGTGACTCCTGAAATATCCTTTCCTACGGCCGCCAACAGCGGCACCGCGCCCAAGCATTGAAGAAAACCTCGTCGATCCATAGGCGTTGGACCATGAGAGTCGTGTGTCCCAGATTCCCTTTCCTCATTCCTGTCCTTCATCTTGTCCTCCTGTCCGTACAGAATGGTTTCCCCTTCCAACGCCCAGCCTCCTTCTGCTCGGGCCTCGCAGACTTAAGCCGGGATTTCCCCTTTGAACCTCAGCTTTCGGCCAGCACGTGCTGATTGCGCGTGGGGATCCAGAACCGCCCTTGTGGAGCCTCCACTAGTCCCGTGCCCGCCTGGTTTGGTGCTTTACGGAAGCGTTCGCAATCATCACAAACGCCGCGTGAGCAGAATACGCTCGGAACCTCTTTAGGCGGTCACGGGACTAGGTCAAATTCACGCTCGGATTGCAGTACGCTGATCGTCTCGGCGACCTCGTCAATACGCTCCCACGTATTCTCGCGCCCGTCGATGGCGTTCGAGACGCGCGCGAGGGAACAGTGCCGATCGCGGGACCAGGCCCGGCGAACGAAGAGTACCGGCTTCGAATCCCGAAATAGGAAAACGGCGGTCACGACGGCTGCTACCGTGACCACTCCGATGATGGCAAGCACCATTCGCTTCACGGGGGCAACTCCGGTTCGGATGGAAGTGAACGCAGGTGTTTCTTCCGGCCGCCCGGCCGGGGGAAATCTGAGCCGCCGACTCCGGCAACGGAAGCGCACGGGCCCGCGCTTACGGCTCCTTCCACGTCACGGGACGCACAATCGGGCGGCTGAGCACGCGCCGTTCCTGGGCAACGTACTTGCGGAAGACCGCCAGGAGGGCGGGATTCTCTTGAACTCGCATGTTCGACTGGCGACCTGTCACCGAGTCATTCTCGAATTTGGCATTCCACCAGGAGAACCCAATTACTTTCGGCCAACGGCCCCCGAGGATGTCCAGCAGGGCAGCTTTCGCCCACCCCGCCTGATGCTCGTCGCTAATCGTCCCAAATTCACAGACGATGACCGGCTTACCGGTCAGCCGCCGCAAGCGGTCGTAAACCCAATCCATCTGGAAGCGGAACGAGACCGCGCGCCGGTCTTTGGGTACCTGCCTTCCGTACACACTGACGCCGACCCAGTCTATCCATTCATCACCGGGGTAGTAATTCTCGAATCGGTTCCATTCCTCCACCGGTTCACCCCACGGATCGACATGGAAAACCCAGCGGATGTTGTGCGCTCCTTCCTCCCTGGCGAGGCGGATGATGTGCCGGTACGCCTCGCCACCGTGGCGTAGGAGTTTCGCATCTGTCGCACGGGGCGCGTTGCCCCGAGGGTGATTTTCGGGCGCCGCAAATCTCGGGCATAATGTCCGATTCAAGCCCAAAAATACCCTCGGTGCCCGCGCCCATCCCACCGGCGCGCAAATGAGTGGCTTTTTGCCTGCTTTGAGGCCCTAAAATGCCCCATTCTGACCCCTCTTTTGCCGAAAAAACCCCCGAAAATCACCCCTTTTGCGCACATTTCCGAGCCCTCGATTTCGGACAAATTGCCCTTGCTAGCTCCCCCCCTCGTCACTCGCCAGTCGTCAACTGTCAGCCTTCCGCCAATGACTCTATCACTCAATCGCCCGATGCCTCAATCCCCCAATCACCCGATCGCTCAATCACTCAATTCTTCTCGCGCTCGCCCGTCCCCACCGCGACGATTTTGGATTTTTGATTTTGGATTTTTGATGCGGAAACTGTAGCGCCGATGTCCCCACCGGCGGTTCGTTTTTGTAGGGGCGCATGAAAATGCGCCAAGCGGCGGGGCCGCGCGTGCCGCCGTCAACGAGCCACACAACCGTGCCAAGCCTAAACTGCCAGACGGCTTTCAGCCTGGGCGATCAGTTGGTCACGCAAGGCCGCGCAGAACGGACGCAGGGCCTCAAAGGACAGGCCGCGATTAGCTTGGAAGAGATTTTCAGAAACAATGAGGTACTCCCAAGGTTGTGCTTGCTTCAAGTCTGATGGCGGGGTCACGGATGAGGCGGATTCACACCAGCTTTGGGCCGCACGCGCTTTCAGTTGGACCGTTGGCAGGCTCAAGTCTTTTTCGGCTTTGGTCTCCACCAAGAAAGTCGCCTCGACGGTCTTGACTAAGAAATCGACCTCATAATCCCGCTGGATTGCATTTTCGTCGCGGTAAGTAATCTTGAGCGGGTGTTTACGGTCAATCTTGACATACGCCTCAACTTCAGCGGAAGCTTCCAACACCTCGAGCATGAAATCTCTTTCAAACCCGCCGCCCACTGCCGAATACGGCAGACGGGGATAGATGCTCTTCTGAGTTTCGATGGAGCGGCTCGCGCGCACGATAATGCGAGACAACTCCGAAAGCCTGTGCCAGACGCCTCTCGTCTCGAACCTGATTTGTTCGGAAGTCGAGACAATAGCCTTGCGCAGCGTTTTTACAACGTGATCGAAAACCAGCGTGTAGTTCAGAACTTGGTAATTTTCGCTTCGGGTGAAATCAATTTCCCGACCAAAGAGCCAGCGGGTGGTGTATTCGTCCACCAGCCGGGCAATCTCCGCGTGCAACCCGGAAAACAGCGGCAACTTCCCCGGACCACGCGCTATGGCCTTCGTGGCGCTCTCCAGGAAGAAATGATAGTCGAAATACTCATTGTCCATTTTCCAGGTCTTGACCTTAACGCCCGTCTCCACATAAACGTCCTGCACGCTGATCTTGCCCAAAAGCTGCCGGAGCTGGTGGAAGTCCTTGGAATACGGGGCTAGCGTCGAAAGGTCAATCTGGCTAAGGTCAGGTGGCTTGCCGTGCTCGAAAATTTGCAGGGGCCAGCCAATATCCAATTCCGGGATGCGAGACGGGATGGCATCCACCGGCCGGATATCTCCGGCAGTGTGAACTTGGCTGGTGTCGCCACTTCCAATGAGGTAGCCTTGCTGCCGGAGTTGGTCATAGAACTGGCGAAATCGTGGATGCTCCACAATGAAGAGGAAGTCGAGAGAGTTTGACGGCCGCTTTCCCCTGCGGAGCAATTGGAACGCTTCCTCTTTCGCCCCCCAAATCTCTTCCGAAGTGTAGCGCGGAAACATCTGTCTAAGGCCGCGACCGACGATCTGCTCAAGCAACAAGTCGGCCTCTGTAGCTCGCAAAACGGCGATTACGCAAATGTTGTTTTTGTCAAAACCCTCTCGGAGCATCAACACCGACACAACCACGCGCAATGGATCGGCATCATCATCGATCTTGTCGAGTCGCCATCGCGCATCCTTCAATTGTGCATCTGGAAGGTCGGAGTGAATCATCATGACGCGGGAGTCATCATAGCTGTTCCCTCCGGGGTCGGAGAGATTCGCGAAATGATCTCTGACTAAGCCCGCGACCTCGGTCTCTTCGCACAGAACCAGCATTACCGGCTTCCTCGCAATGCCCCTCTCCTTAAACTCCGCCCCCAGTTGTTCCAGCTTCCTGCGACCTATGTCCAGCAGTATCTTCTGACCTGCCGATAATTCTTCAGGCCTACCCATCCGGTGGGCTCCCTTATCACCTCGCTTTGCCCGGAAGTCCAATCCCTCAAGTTTCTCTCCGCCCACCGCTTGCCTTTCTTCCAGGAAAACCTGCTTTACCAGCATCTTCTGCATGGCTTCGCGCAAATCGTAGTCATAAATGATGTGCGGGAAGTATTCGCGCTTCACCCCGCTTCCGTAAAAGGGCGTGGCGGAGAAATCTACCTGCATGAAAAGGCCCCGCTCATCGGCGTGACGCTCGCAGAGCCTTTCATATAGCAACGTCATGAAGTGTCGCCAAACAAGCTCCTCGTTCTCGCGCGCCTTTTTGCTGTGGACGTGGTGCGCTTCGTCATTCATCACAATAAGGTCAGGGAATTCCGAGAGAAATTCAGCAATCACCTCGCCGCGCGGCTGTTCCTCAACATCCTCCCCGGTGTACTGTTCCCATAGGCTTGGTTTCTTGTTCTTTAAGCGGAACTGCTGCCAGTTTGTCAAAAAAACGAATGGACCATCTGGAGGTTCACTGTTCGCGCGCACGTCTTCGGGCTCTTTGATTTCAAAATGGAAGCGGCTGCGCCAATAGGCGCTATCCGGCATGAATAGGCTTCTCTGGTAGTCACTGGTTTGAGGGTCCCGGTTCTTAGTCCTGGGGTCCCACTTTCCTTTGAAAGAATCGAGCAGCCGGTTAAGCACTTCATGGCCGGGGGTAACCACCATGAACCGGCTTGAATACTGGCCCGGACGTTCTCCGTTAAGTTGATTGAAGTACTGCCAGACCAGAAGGGCCGCGAGAACCCACGTTTTCCCGGAGCCCGTCGCCATCTTTAGGCAATACTTAGGGAAGGGTATCGAATCAATCTCTTGTCTGGCATATTCACTCTCTATGAGAACTTTGGGAGCGAGACGTTCATAGAGTTCTCGCAGGCTCTTGACCTGCAACACTTCCTGGCAATAAATCGCGGTCTCAATCGCCTGCTGTTGGCACGGATAGAGGGATTCGGCGTCGTCGGTCCTTTCTTGAAACCAGTAGCGCAAGAGTTCCTGGGTTGTCTCCGTCGCGCCCGGAGACCATCCCTGATTCCGCCAGCCTTCGACTTCACCCTCCAAGGCCCTGGCCAGGGGGAGTTCAGGAATCAGCATCGGCTCCGGTTTTCTCTTGGGCATGGCACACCCCCAAACGATTGCTGTAGCGGCGCTTGTATCTTGGGTAGGGGCGGGCTCTGCCCGCCCGCGGGAGCGCGAAGCGCTCCCCTACCAAAACAAAGCCAGCCAGCTACCGTGATCTACCGCAAATCAACCTCAACTGTGGCCGCCGCGTCATTGCCGAATACGTCCACCACCCGCACCGCAATGGTGCGTTTCTTCCCCGTTTCCAGGACTTCGGCCTTGGAAGTGGAAACTACCTTCGTCTTCCGTCCGTTTCCCCGAATGTCTTGCCAGAGGCTCTTGAACGTAAGCCCGTCATAGTCCCAATCGATGGCCCAATAGTCGATAAAGACGGCGAAGTTGTCTTTAGCCAGTTTCCTGAGTTTGGCTCGTTCTTCTTCATCCTCCACGGGGAAATCGAAGAGAACGTACCGGGCCAGCCCGATGGTGATCTCGGCCTTGTTGTCTTTCAGCCTCTTGACTTTGGGCTCCGCCAGCTTCAGGTAAGGTTTCTCGTAAAACTTCACTTTGTCTCTGAGGGGCTCAATGTCCGATTCGTCTTTCGCCTTCTTCAGGTGCTCGTAAATGTCGGGCGGAATCATCCGGCTTTCCACCTTGACTTTCGACTTTTCGCCAAGAGATTTGAGGCGCTTTTCGAGTTCGGTCGAGTAGTTGTAATCGTAGTCCCAGGCCAGCACAATCAGTTTGCGATAGCCGCGCCCGTCGAGTTTATCTGCCATCTTGGCGATTTCTTCCACGCGCCGGGCCGTCACCGGCCGGTCCGGGTACCCCACGAAAACCAACTCATCCTCTGTTGCGCTGCCTGTAGCGCCGACCTTCAGGTCGGCATTTGCCGGGCTGAAGCCCGGCGCTACATCCCCGCTACGGCGCACACCCAACCCTTGATAGTCCTTGCGCGGTGTCGCGCCGAACAGCTTGAGGATGATGTTCAGCATTTCGTTGATACGCCCGCCCGAGAGATAAATCATCTCGCGCTGGTAATTGCCGATGTTCTCGATGAGAAATGGCTTTGCGCTATTCTGTACGAGTCGCCCACGTGTGACCTGAATTCCAACCTTGCCCAGCTCGCATCCAATCCACCGGCGAGCCAGCTTTTCGGATACCACGGCAGTGGTGCCTGAGCCCATAAATACGTCGCACACCAGGTCACCTTTGCTGGTTCCGGCTCTGACAATCCTTTCCACTAGCGCCGCGGGCTTTTGTGTGTCAAACCCTGTGTCGTCTAATGCCTGCGAGTTAACTGGAGGGATGTCCGTCCAGATAGATTGCAGAGGCGGTCCGGGCATCTCGTCGAGGTATCTCTTATATCGAGGCCGTCCCTTGCTTGTCATGACGATTCGTCCTTCAGCGCATAGCTTGTCTATCCGTTCTTGAGACCATCGCCAGTGTGTGCCGGGTGGAGGCTCGAGAAGCTTTCCGAGGAAGCTTCGAGGCGGGCCGCTTCCCGCTGCACTGATGTCGGCAAGCTCATAGCGGCGGCCATCGGGGTCCAAGCTCTTGTAATGCGTCTCAAGATACCCCGTGTCGTAGGTTCCATGCTGCTGATTCCATGCGGGGTCTACGCCCCTCGAATAGTGAAGGATCAAGTCGTGATTTAGGCCGAATCCCTGACGGTCGCTGTGGGCAGTTACACGTTGCCACACGATCTGGCTCTGGCAAAGTTGTGCCCCAACAAACACTTCGTCGAGAAGGGTCCTAACGTAGTGGGCTACCTTGGGGCCGGCATGAACGTAGATGCTGCCACTCTCCGAAAGCAGTCTGCGCATGAGCTGAAGCCGCGGATAAAGCATGTCCAGATATGAGTCCAGCCCACCGGCCCAAGTGTCTTTATACGCCAGGCGCTCGATGACACTTGGCTCCTTGGTGATCTCCTCTCCCTCGATAGTTAGTCGGTGGGAATAATCGGCCTTGGAATCGAACGGTGGGTCGATATAAATAAGTTGGATTTTGCCTTCGTAGCCTTGCGCCAATAGGGCTTGCATGGCCAGCAGGTTGTCGCCCCAAATCAGGCGGTTCATTTTCGTCTTATCAATTTCCTGTAATCGCAGCGGCCTCTGGTCGCGGGGATCGTATGTCCACCCCCTTTGCCGTTCACTCTCCCCCAATGCCAATTGACCAGGCTCTCCAACGGTGAGGGCTTCCCCGGTGAAGCCTATGGGTAGTTGCTTCAAATCGCGCTCTGGATTAGGAACGACGATCTCTGCCGTCTGAAACTCAATGTCGCGCGGGTTCGGCGCCCTGCGGGGTTTTGAGTCCCAAACGAGCCGCGCCGAATCCTTCTTGCGCTTTGAGATTTCAGCTTTGTTGTTCACGGTCAGATCCTATGGGTGAGAGTATTCTATGCGCCACCGAGGACGGCTGCCCCGCAGTCCAGCGCGGAATCAAAGGCGCTGTTGATAGTTACCACAAAGCAACCGGGGGAGCAACCCCGAATGTGACGTGACTGGAAGCTACCGCGGGTGGCGCAGACCCTTGAGGGCATAGATGCGCTACCCGCTGCCCGCGCCAAAATCCCGCGTGTTTCCGTGCGACCATGGACTGGACGCGTGATCTGCTGCCGGCGAACGATTGGGATGGGGTCAACATCGCGGAATTGAACTTCGAGGTTGATGCGGGTAGGATGGTTAGGGGCACTCCCGCGTCCAGCCTTCCAGCCCCAAGAGGTACGTGTCATGGGTGGTAAGCGATTTCACATTCTCATGGTGTTTGGTACGCGTCCGGAGGCCATTAAACTCGCCCCGGTGATCCACGAACTCCTGGGTCACAAAAAACAATTCCGAGTGAGCGTCTGCATCACGGCTCAGCACCGGCACATCCTGGATCAGGTCATTCGCTGGTTCCGGATTCCCGTGCATCACGACCTGAATGTCATGCGACCCCATCAGGAGTTGTGCGGGCTGTCGGCGCGCATCCTGGAGCGCTTCCACACGGTGCTCACCGAGTTGCGGCCCGATATGATTCTCGTGCAGGGTGACACCACGACCAGCATGATGGCCAGCCTGGCCGCCTTCTATCATCGCGTGCCCGTGGGCCACGTCGAAGCAGGTCTGCGGACCCTGGACCGTTTCGCTCCCTTCCCCGAAGAGATTAATCGCCGCCTTACTTCGCACCTGGCCGATTATCATTTCGCCCCGACCAAGTGGGCTCGTGCCAATCTCCTGAAAGAGGGAATCCCCAGTAAGCGCGTCTTGGTTACGGGAAACACGGTAATCGATGCGTTTCTGGAAACGCAGGCTAGGGTATTGCGTCACCCTCCGGCCATCGCCCAGCTAAAGGGGCTTAATCTCGATTCCGGTAAGCTCATCGTCGTGACCGCTCATCGGCGGGAAAGCTTCGGGCGGGGAATCACGGCCATTTGCGCGGCACTGAAACGCCTGGCGTTGGAACGTGAGGATGTTCGGATTGTATATCCCGTGCACCCCAACCCCAACGTGCAGGGTCCCGTGCGGAAAACTCTCGAAGGGATCGATCGCATCCACCTGATCGACCCGCTGGAGTATCCCCAGTTCGTGTGGCTCCTGAGCAAAGCGTATCTGGCGCTGACGGACTCCGGCGGCATCCAGGAGGAAATGCCCTCCCTCGGGCGGCCCGTTTTGGTCATGCGGGAGAAGACCGAACGCCCCGAAGGCGTCCAGGCAGGTGTGTGTAAGCTTGTGGGGACGTCAACCGAATCGATAGTAAGCGCCGTCGTGCGGTTGCTCGATGACCGCCGCGCCTACCGCCGGTTCGCGGCGCGCCACAATCCCTTCGGCGACGGCACCGCCCCAAGATAATAGTCGAATCCATCCCCCGCATTTTGGCGCGTATTCACCGGCCACCTGGCATGTGATTGGCAGGGGGAAATCGCAGACTCGCACCAAGCGTGAATCTGCGCCAACCTGCGGCGTGAACCACAACCTTGACTATAGAGAGAGAATCCACCCACTTCATAACAGGAGTCTAGCAGGGAGCGCCTCAGGCAACCATCTCGCCCAAGGCTTGCATTAGCACTTGGAAGCTCCTCGATTTGTTCCTCGTGGGTTCCATCTTGGCCGAGATATTTCTTGCAGCCTCTCTCTTGGGTAAGCCACCAGGATAGTAACCAGCCCTTTGAAGGAGTCGCTCCAATGCCTCCCAAGTGCCCCCCGCGATTGCGTCTGGATCGCGGTATTTCGCCTTCGCGCCTATTGTCTTGGGTGTCTTGGGGTACGCTGCAACGATCGCTTCAGGATCGCCGAAA
>Ga0315284_10016866_pt1 | contig 10350 bp, 6 predicted proteins | sample YL17G09_16_MG_FD_203696 | JGI IMG/M metagenome (GOLD analysis project Ga0315284, IMG submission 203696) | Sediment microbial communities from Yellowstone Lake, YNP, Wyoming, USA - YL17G09_16 | ecosystem: Environmental > Aquatic > Freshwater > Lake > Sediment | place: USA: Wyoming | collected...
GCCAATTCGTCCCAGCCACGTCCGCATGGCCTGATGTATATCGCGCTGGTTGGGCAGGCGACAGCCGCCGGCGCAGAGCCTGGCGGCAAAGGCGACACGGCGGCTGAAGCGAAGAGTATCGCCGCGAAAACGGACGCGTCGGAAGCCGCGGCGGCCAAGGCCGAGAAGACGCTGGCCGGCGTCCAGGAACGATTGACCCAACTCCAGACCGAACAGTCTCGGCTCGATATGGAGGTCCTGAAGGCCCAGCAGAAGGTGAATGAGTCGCGCGCGGAGACGGGGGGCAGCGGCACAAGCCCGGGAGGCCGAGGCGCGAACCCGGCCGGCCGCGACGCGAATCCGGGGGGCCGAGGCCCGAACCCCGGCGGTCCCGGCCCGAACCCGGGCGGCCGCGGCACGAACTTTGGAGGCCGCGACCCGAACATGCCCCCCGGCCAAGGCACGCTCAGGGCCGCGGACTCTCTGGAGTACCGCAAGGCGTGCGTCTCGGCCGCGCAGCAATACCAGGTGCTCGACACCAAATGCTTGTCGCTCGTAAAGACCATGCAGGGCCTGGCGAAGGAAAGTCCCGGCCTGTCAGCCGAATTGCAGGCTCGCATAAGCGAGACGGCCGCCAAGGTCGCGGCCAGGCGCCGCGCGATCCTTGAAAAGATCGGCAGCCTCTACGTCTCGGCCGGTGAATGGAAGATCGCTCTGGCGGCCTACATGCAGGTGTACAAGGACATCCCCGAGGACCAGCGCGCCAAGGAGTCCAACCTCATGGGGACCCTCGCGGACCTCTGCGAAAAGGTCCAGGACTATAAGGCCGCTGCATTTTTCTACAAGAGCATTCTCGATGGCCTGCCTGAAGGACAGCGGTGGCGGAACAGGGCGCTCTGCGACAAACTTTGCCGCGCACTCGAGCAGGCTGGAGACCTCAAGTCCGCCCTTGCCGTCTACAAGTCCATGCTCGAAGCCCTGCCGCCCAACGTGAGGGACGGCGATCGGGGGCCTGCCACGGACCTCAATCGCAGGATCGAGAACCTGGAGCGGCAACTGGGGGGCAAGCAGTGAACCGTGGACCGGCCGAGAAAGAAGGTGGATGGAGATGCTTACCAAGGATGCATCCCAACGCCTTTTCCGAAACCACGTAATGGGAATCACCCGATGACCACCCATCACCTCGCGGCATTGTTGTGCACACTTGCGATAACCCTGGCGTGCGCCTCGGATGCCCTGGGCCAGTCCGAGGCTGCGAAGGCGGCCCCGCCGTCCGCCGGCAATCAACTTCCTTCACCATGGGGAACCCCCGTGCGGATGGGGGGCAGGACGAGCATGAAGGTGTTCGTTTATAAGCAGGCCGATCCGCAGCCGTTGCGCCTGTGGGTCTTTTACCCCGAAGGCTGGAAGGCGTCGGACAAGCGGGCGGGCATGGTTTTCTTTTGCGGCGGCGCCTGGTCGCACGCGGACCACAACGAGTTCGTGCCATGGGCCAACTACCTCGCCTCGCGCGGCATGGTGACGGGCGTGGCCGAGTATCGTCCCAAGGGCGTGCTTACCTGCGACGAGGACGCCACCAGCGCCATCCGCTGGTTCCGTGCGCACTCGGCCGAACTGGGCGTCGACCCGAAACGTATCGGCGCGTCTGGCGGCTCCGCCGGCGGACAGATGGCCGCCTATGCTGCCACGTGCAATCCCCGGAATTCTTCGAACGAGGATACGAGCATCTCTGCTAAGCCTGACGTGCAGGTGCTTTTCGACGCCGTGTTGGACATGAACATCGAGCGCGCCGCGGGCAGGCTTTCGGGCCAGGACAAGGCCTCGGTCTCCCCGATCGACCACATGGCCAAGGACACCGTGCCGACACTGCTGTTCTACGGCACGGAGTGCCCGTTCGTCGGCCAGGCCCGTGCGTTCTTGGCCAAGTCCAGGACGTTTGGCAACAGGGTGCAGCTTTACACCGCGCCGGGCGGCGGACATGTTTACTATTTTCGCCAGCCCTGGCGCGAACTGACCTTCGGCCACATGGATGAATTCCTCGTCTCGCTGGGCTACCTGAACGGTCCTGCCACCGCCAAGGTGGACACCGACCTGAAACACACCAACGAGAACGTTTCCCCGCCAACCGGCCAGCCGCAATCGCCATCTGCAGAATAAGGAGCGCAACGCATGCAACTTGTTGTGGCGGTTGTAGGGGCTTTCCTGGCGGCCTGTCTCTGGAACGCGCCGGCGCTTGCTGCCCCGCCGCCCGGGCAGGACGCTGCTGCGCCGGCCAGGGCCGAGGCGCCGTCGGCCCATGCCTCCTGCTTCAGCGACAGGACGCTCTGGCCCAACCTGACCGGCAAGGAATACTTCCTCAAGGAGACCTGGCCCAAGGCCCGCCTGTACGTGTGGGCGAACCCCGGCAAGGGCGGCGGCGGACGGGCCGGACGCGGAGCACTCGATGTGACCGACCCGAAGAACTGGATTGAGGACGGCAAGCCCGCCGCCAAACTCGTCCTGGACGAGAACGCCGACCTGCTGTTTCCGGCGTCCGAGACGCGCTACAGCGTGGGCTTCCGCGACTCTGAAATCCGCGAGGTTCTGAGGCATCTGACCATCGAGCCGGGCGCCGAGTTCGTGGGCGGCGGCGACGGCCGCGGCCGGGTCATCCACGGCAACGTCTGGATCAAGAAGGGCGGCAAGATGTACGCCCAGGGCGCCACCAACTTCGTCGGCGACCGCCACACGTTCATGCGTAACGACAACACCGAGTCCAATCCCGCAGGCGAGCGGCGCGGCGACTATTTTCGATGCTCTCAGTACTTCACGTTTAACAAAGGCGCGAGCGCCTCGGTCGAGTTCCTGGGCCACGTGACGGTCCTGGACGAGTTCCGCATCTTCAGTTGCACCGTGATTGTGGGCCGCGACAGCCAACTCCAGCCCGGCCGGGCGGCAGAGCCGACCATCGATCGCGGCGGCACGCTGGCCCTGCTCGACGGCGCGTATTTCGGCAGTTGGGTCAACAACTTCGGCACCCCCGACATGACCGTCGTCAAGGGCACGATCCAGGGCGGGCTGCCCGACCGGCCCCTGACCCGCAGCGCCACCTTCGGCCTGGCGATGAAGAACCACACGGCTGCGAGTTACTCGGGCCCCGGCGGACGCCAGGACAGGGGCCGGGCCGAGACGTATCCGCGCGTGCCGTCGCTCCTCGTGTACGCTGGCGCCCTGCGGTCGTACAGTCAGGACCTCGCGAAAGCCCGGCTGGTCTTCACCGTCATGCCCGGTGGCGTGGGCGACAGGGAGGCGTTGTACCTGCGGCCGATGGCCGGCTCAGAGGGAGAGAAGAAGGAACTCGATAGATTCCCGGAGGCCGCCCAGCGGTTCAAGTGGTTCGATGCGCTGCCGCGCGGCATCGACTGCTACCTGGGCAAGGGCGTGGTCGTCGATGGGGTGGAGTTCGACCACATGCGCAAGGGCGGCATTCTTTACGCCGACGCCGCCACGAAGGCCCAGTGGAAGAACCTCCTCTTCGGCCCCAAGTGCATGGCTTCCGCCGCCGAAATGTTCGGCCTTGTGGAGAAGATTGAGAAAGGCGGGCGCTATTAGAATGCCCGGCACGCGGAGCCGTATGGAGAAGGATGGTTTGGCTTGCCGACGGGTGTTGCTGGTTGTCGCCGTCATGCTGGTCGGCGCTGCCGTCGCCCTGGCCCTGGTGAACCCGCAACTTCAGCCGTCGCACTTGGTCAGCCGGCACAAGGCCATCATCGGCGGCGAGATCACGCGGGCCGACCCCGCCGCGGGCACGGTCGCCTTTCGCGTCACGCGGGTCTGCATGGGCGAGTTTGCGGCCAAGGAAGTCACGATCCAGGCGCCTGACGCCCCCGCCGGCGAACCGTCGCTCTACGATGACGCCGTGGCGGGCGGCATGATCGTCGCCTATGTCGGCAAGACGCGCAGGGGACACGAGGGCGACGTCCTTCTCTACGCCGGGCACCAGTGGCACGAGGCCCGGATGCTCGACATCGCCAACCCCGCCGCATGGAAGTGGTCGGCCGCGCTCGGAGACGAGATAGTCGGCACCTTCAACGGGGCCGCCGAGCAATTGCTGGCCCTCATGGCCGACGCCGCCGACAAACGCGACTACTTCCCGGCGTATCCCACGGTCAAGTTCAAGGATGACCTCGTCGCGGGCACGTTCGCGGGCGGCCCGATTCGCGGCGTGGCGCTGTATGACCTGGACGGCGACGGTCGGCACGACCTCTACGCCTGCCATGCGTCGGGCAACCGCACGTTCATTCAAACGGCGCCGCTGAAGTTCGAGGACCGTACGGCCCGGCTGGGGCTTGAAGGGGTCAAGAGCGTGAGTTGCTCGTTTGCCGACGTCAACGCCGATGGCCTGCCCGACCTACTGGCCGATGGCGTCATCTACCTGGGCTCGAAAGACGGTTTCCGCCGGAGCGAACTTCTGCCCGCCGACGCCAACCGCGACGTCAAGTGCGCCGCGTTCGTCGAACTCAACGGCGACGGATACCCCGATGTGGTGGTCTCTCGCACGAAGGGTGGCCTGGCGCTCTACCTCAACCCCGGCGCCAAGGGCGGGCCGTTTATTGACGCCACCGCTGCCGCCGGACTGGATCGCCCCGAGGCCGGCGCCGGCGAGACGGGCTTCTTCGCGCCCGGGGACTGGAACGGCGACGGGCGCACCGACATCTACTATGCCGCCGCAAAGGGCTTCTTTCTCATGCAGGACGCCAAGGGACGCTTCACGCCGCTGGCGCACCGGCTGGACTTCGACTACAAGGTCGCTGGCACAAGCGACGCAGGTCTTACCGGTGCGGGTTGCTTCGCCACGCTTTGGCGCCCGGACACGTGGGACCTGGCGGCCGCGGGCGACATGCACCTCATGATCGTCACTAGCATGGGCGGGGTTCCAACCAGCGTCACGCGCTATGCCAACGAGGTCAAGGTCTGCCGCGTCAGCCAACTGGCCACGCTGGCCGAGGACCTTGACATGGACGGCTACGTTGACTTGCTGACCCTGACGCGCGACGCCGACGTCCGGCCCATCTATCACGCCAATCGCGGCTACGGCTCGTTCATGCTGCCGGAACTGTACCCGAATATCGAGGCGTTTCCTGGCAAGGCGTGGGCTACCGGCGCGTGGGGCGCCGCCGCAGGCGACGTGGACGGCGACGGTGCCACCGACCTCGTGCTCGGTGGCGCCGACGGCGTGCTGCGCGTGGTCGTAAGCGATGCCCTCGCGCATCCCTTGAAGCAGCCCAAGGAGAACCCTACGCCGATGGAGGAGAAACTCCGCAACACGCGGCTGTTGGCGGTGAAGGTTGCGGGCAGGGTGGGCGTGCTGGGGGCCGATGTACGCCTGGCCGACGCCGCGGGGCGACTGGTCGGCCGGCGCGTCATCGGGTCGCAGGTGCTCACGGGGTGCCGCGGGCCCGATGCGATCAACCTTGCCGTCCGCGAGCCGAGCGAGTATACGCTCTCGGTGCGGTTCTCCGATGGCGCTACGCGTACATGGCCGGTGGACCTGCGGACCGAAAAGCGCGCGATCGTGACGGCCTCGCGCGAGGGCGGTTCGGCGGCCAAGTAACCGGCCCGTCGAACGAGAAGGAACACCCGCTTTGGCTGACGCCGATACTATCGCTTGCCTGGGTGTCGTCCCGGTCTTCGTGAACGTGGGCGCGGCGGTGTTGCCGGCGATCATCGCGGCTCTGGCCAGCGTGTTTGCGCTCCTGCTCAGGCCGCGGGAACTCCTGCGGGTCTGCCGCGCCAAGCCTCACGTGCCGCTGCTGGTCGTCGTGGGCGCAGTGGGCCTCTACTTCGGCGTGATGTGGCTGATGGCGCCAGCGGTCCCGACCGGGCGCAAGGCCCACGAGGGCCCAGCCCCGGACAGACTGGGCCCAGGTGTAGTAGGCCATCGAGATTGGGTTCGCCATTTGTAAGGGTGTGACCCCATCCCAATTCTTATACCAGGACCTATGAGAGAATCGGTTGGTTGTTTGCCGCCGGGAGCACCCCGGCGGTTAAGGTGTCGAAACGATCTCGTCTTTCTCGAGCGGCTCCAGCAGATGTTATCTGTGACAACCTCCTGGCCGAGGCGTGTGTCAAGGCTTCCGGCGGCCCATGCCCACGTGTGGACACAGGCGAGCCGCGCCAGGGAGATGACGTGGAGCAGGGCGGGACACGTGGAGCATGGCGGACTTGGCGTGGCAGATCCAGTGATGGGGTAGGAACGGGTTCAAACATTCGTGGTTCTCGGGCAAATCAGCCTCCGAAAGAAGTTGTGAACAGGCATGTCGGAGGCTACCATAAGTGACGGTGGAGAAACAGATTATGTCGTCAGGTGTAGGGCACGGAAATCGGTGGACCAGCAGTGCGCCGGTCAAAACCGGCAAGGAGTCGCGAATGAGAGAGTCGTACAGGGAAGACCCAGCCAGTCGCCCTGGCCCCGAGTCATGCGGCGGCGGTCGTGAGGCCGACGCCGAAGCGTTGACAGGGGTACACGCAGGCCAGCCATTGAACTGCGAAATCAACCTCTTCGGGGTGCCGACGCCGTTGCTGGACGCGGAAGGCGACATCGGGCAGGACGGTAAGGGCAAGTCCTGTCCGGACCCCGCGCAGTCGAAGACCCTGCGCATGCGTGGAAACTCTTTGCACGGGAACCGGGATACCCCACGGATGCCCATCGGCAAGAGACCGGCGGGTCGGTCGGAGAAGGCCATTGGCCGCACGTCCGACATGCACGTCCGTGGGGAGTCGGACGGCTCCATAGTACCCGAGAACCTCTCGAACAAGGGCGGAGGCCGATGGCTTGACCGTAGTCACCCGAAAGCCCAGCCTGCGGAGAGAGGGGAGGGAAGGGAGCCGATCAAGGGGAACGCCCACCAGACGGCCGCGACCCGGACACAGAGCCGGACCGTCGCGTCGAACGGACTGGCGGGCGTGCGAAGAAGGGCGCTTCTTCGCCAAGCACCCGAGATAAGAGCCGTATGCGGTAATGCCGCACGTACGGATCCGCGCGGGGGGCCGCCCGCAAGGGCGGTCCCTACCGCGACCGGGAAACAAAGAAAATGATGATTTCGAAGAAAGCCATTAGACAATTCCCCGGCAACCGGACCATGATCGCTCGCTCCCGGCCCATTTTTATCGCCTGCCTAGCGCTGCTCGGCCTGTCGGCGTCGCTGCAGGCGCAAGTGCACTACAACGACAGCGGCAGCCCGTGGAACAACCGGGCGGACTCCGGGCCGGACGCCGAGGTGCCGGGCTGGTTCTACAACCTGGGCATCACCGGCCTGCGCGCGCAGTTGGTGGCCGATGAGCCGACGGCGCTGCTTGTAAAGTACGTCTTCGCGAAAACACCGGCAAGCGGGCTGGTAGCGGTCGGCGATCTCATCACGGGCGCGGGCGGGAAGCCATTCGCTAACCCGCACCGCAACGGCTACGGCATGAAGGTGTTTGGCGCCGACGGGCCGATATCGGAATTTGCCGACGCGTTGGAAGTCTGCCAGGGTGCGGCCGGCAAGGGCAAACTCGCGTTGACGCTGCGGCGCGGCAGTGCGACCCGGGAGGTCGTGCTCAACGTGGGGCAGAAATACGGCACCTATGCCGCGACCTATCCCGGTAACTGCGCAAAGTCGAAGCTCATTCTCGGCGAGTTGCTGGAATACCTTGTCAAGCATCAGGCGGCCGAGGGCTCGTTCGGAAATCCGGTGCACAACACGTTCGTGCCGCTGGCTCTGCTCGCCAGCTGCGAGCCGCGCTGCTTGCCCGCCGTTGAGCGTTGCGTGCGCAATTACTGCCGCACGATCCATGCCAAGGACGATCTTAAATCGACAGGCTTGGTCAACTGGCACTACATGAGCGCGGCGATCGTGCTCAGTGAGTATTACCTTGCGACCAAGCAGGCGTGGGTGCTGCCAGTATTGCAGGAGGTTTACGACTTCCTCGCGGCGAGCCAGTACCTCGATATGTCGCAGATCAATCCGAAGTCCAAGCAGTCGCACCCGGACTCGTATCCCAAGGGGCCTGAGACCGCTCATGGCGGCTGGGGCCACAACCCTGGCTTCGAAGGCTACGGCCCCATCGCCATGATCACCGCCCAAGGCGCGTTGTCTTACGCGCTGATGCAGCGCTGCGGCATCAAGATCCAGCGTGACCGGCTCGACGCGGCCTATAAATTCCTCAGGAAGGGCACCGGAGCGAACGGCTACGTTTGGTACGCTGACTCGCCCGGCGGAGGTCCGAACGACTGGGCGGACATGGGCCGGACCGGCGCCGCCGGCATCGCCAATTTCCTCAGCCCCTATGCCGATGGGCCCTACCGCAAGCAGGCCCTCCTGCATTCCAGAGTCATCGGCGAGCATCCGCAAAGCTTTCCTGACACACATGGCTCGCCGGTCATGGGCATGGCCTACACCGCGCTGGCGGCCAACATCGATCCCGCAAACTTCCGCCGGCTCATGGACGCCAATCGCTGGTGGTTCACCCTCGCCCAGTGCCCCGACGGCAGTTTCTACTACCAGCCCAACCGCGACAACGCGGGCTACGGCTCGGATGCACGGATGACGGCGACGGCGGTAACGGCATTCATTTTCACGATCCCCAAGCGCAGTCTGGTGATCACCGGAAAGGAAACGTTATCTGGCAGGCAATAATCGCCCTGTGTGCTGGTCAACCGAGATTCCGTTCGCCGTTCGTTGGGCTGTTTTGAAAGGGCAAGACACAGGGTTTCCGTCGGATCTGACGCTCACGTGGCGCGGTGCGACGTGCAGGGAAGGCGAGTGCAGGCTCTTTGGCAGCAAGATTTCATCGTGATGGCGCACCGCAACCGCGGCCGTGAACGACTGGGCCGACATGCGAATCGTCAGGCCACGCGTCGCTGCGTGACGACGGGCAGATGCCTGCGCCCCAACTCGAACGTGACAGTGAGTTCTATCCGCGCGCCGGGCTGGCCCATGATGAGCACCTGCGGCCTGGCGCAGGGCGACCTGCGTGGCCAGTGTGGTCTCGGCTCGAATCGCGGTGCTCGGTTGGCAGGCCGGTGGCCGCGCTACGAACTCACGACCGCGAAGCCACGCTGGCCGTAGCGACGACGCCGACGTTGGCGGCTACGGGCAGGTGATGCCAAGTGACGGCAAGTGGCGCTAAGTCCTTGTTCCTAAAGGGTTTATCGGCTGGCGCGCTGAAAGGGCGCTGAAAGGTTGGTGGCAAGAGTTGTAAGTCTTTGTCGTTACGTGGTTTGCGTTTTCGTTGCACGTGACTCATAATCCCTTGGTCGCTGGTTCGAACCCAGCCGGGCCCACCATTGTTAGGTAATGACAAGCGTTGATTCTTGGCGACTTTGGCGACGGTTTTCGCGGGTTTTCGCGAGTCCCCCACCTCGGTTACCTAACACCCTTTCTTGGCAAGTTATGGCAGGTGTTGGTGTACCGGGGCGTGGGCGCGCTGAAAGGGCGCTGCGCGCTGAAAGGCGGAAGGGAGGTCGAGAGGAAGGAACGTGTCCTACGTTCCCGTGGCCGCCAGGGCCGCGACGTTGGCCCGTGGGGCCTCGATGGCGGGCAGCCGGTTCAGGGCCGCGCGCTCGTCCTCAATGAGCGTGTGCGTGTAATGGTCCATCGTCAGCACGATAGTCGAGTGTCTGGCCAAGCTCTTGGCCACAGCCGGCGCGATGCCCGACCGGGCCAGCCGCGTGATGAACGTGTGCCGCAGAGCGTGGAAGTCCACCACGCGGCCCGAGTCGTCGCGCGTGGCTAGGAAGGACGACCGCCGACGGTCGCGTCGCTCGGTACGGTCGGGCGTTTCCCTGATCCACCAGGCCCGGGCGCGGCGAAGGTCGGTCGTCAGCATCTCGGCTGTTCTGTGTGGCACCTTGAATAGCAGGCCCCTGGTGGGCCTCGCGGCGATGTAGTTTGCCACGGCGTGGGCGAGATCCGGCCTGAGAGGCACGACGTCGTCACGGCGGTGCTTCGAGTATGCTGCCGCCACCTTCACGCTGGCCTCGTCAGGGTCGGCAAGGTCGAAACTGGAGGGCGTCAGGCTGGCCAGTTCGCCCGCCCGAAGGCCGGTTTCCACGGCTACCCGGTAGAGCATGGCCCGGTCCGGCCCAGCCATACCCCAGACAACCGGCCCTCTCTCGGCGGTGCGGATGAGCCGGGCCACCTCGTCGTCAGCCAGGGCGCGCCGCTGGTGCCGTCGGTCGGTCCTCCCGTTCAACTTGGCGACCTGTTTCATGGGGTCGGTCCGCAGACGTTCGATCTTCCAGAGCCAGGCCGTCAGGCTCTTGAAGGCGGTAAGCCGCGCGTTGATGGACCGTGCCCCCATGCCTTGGCGTTTCAGGTCCCCCACGTGCGCCGACACGCGGGCCGCGTC
>Ga0315284_10016867_pt1 | contig 10349 bp, 12 predicted proteins | sample YL17G09_16_MG_FD_203696 | JGI IMG/M metagenome (GOLD analysis project Ga0315284, IMG submission 203696) | Sediment microbial communities from Yellowstone Lake, YNP, Wyoming, USA - YL17G09_16 | ecosystem: Environmental > Aquatic > Freshwater > Lake > Sediment | place: USA: Wyoming | collected...
GGCTGACGACCTGGACGAGGTTTCCCGCATCGTCGGCATCAAGATGAAGAAGAAGGAACTCCAAGAGATGCAAGGCTCCACGGCAGACGAGGAAGCCTTCGAGGAGGCCAAATGAAGTGGTACAGGATACTCGGAGCAATCGCCGAGGGTGAGGCCACCAAGTTCGCCGCGTTCATCGAGTCGCTGGCGGCCGGCGAGGACTACGGCGTCGAGATAAACTCCCCCGGCGGCAGCGTCTCCGAGGGCATGTACATCCACCGCAAGATGCTGACCCGCCCGCCTATCACCGCTCTCATCCACGAGGCCAACTCAATGGCTTCGCTGATTGCCCAGGCTGCCAAGACCAGGGTGATGGCGGAAGGCGGCCACATGGCGCTCCACAACCCGCACGTCACCGTCAACGCCTCCGCCAAGGAGCTGGCCGAGATTGGGGAGTACGTCGGGGCCTTGGAGCAGGAGATGAAGGCCATCTACGCCGGCCGCAGCAAGAACACGCAGAAGAACATCGGCGAGCTGATGGCAAACCAGAAGAACCTGTCCGCCGTCGAGGCCAAGGAGCACGGGCTCATCGACGAAATCCGTCAGCCCGAAAAAATGGCAGCCATGATTTCCAGTCCCGCAACCGCAACCAAACAGGAGTCCGCAATGGGATTCAAACAGATGCTGGCTAAGCTTCTCGGCCTCCCCGAAGCGTCGCTGGCCGTAAACGACAAAGGGGAAGCGACCGCAGAGACTCAGGCGCTCTTGGATGCCAAGGCCGCCCTGTTGAATCAGCGGGAGCAGGAGCTCAACGCCGCCGCCAGTGTGCAGGCCAAGTCGAGCCTCATCGCGCAAGCGTTGCAGGCTGGCCGGCTCACCGAGGCCCAGAGCAAGCTGGAGGCCATCCAGAAGCTCGACGTCGCCGCGCTGAAGACCCTCATCGAGTCGATGCCGGTGGTCGTCCCGCTGAAGCCCGTCGACCTGACTGGCTTGAGCGTCCCGAGCCTCAACTCCGTCGCCAGTTCCCCCGAAGCCGGAAAGATTCTCAAGGCACTGCGGGTCGACCCCGCCATCGCCGCGAAAATCACCATCCCGGCCGACGGTGTCCTGCGTCACGTCGTCACGAGCAACTAAGGAACCACCACCATGGCACTCACTCAATCTCCCCAGCCCCCGTACGGCAGCCAGCTCTCGGTTCTGCAAAGCATGGGCTTCCCGGAGCCCTGGCAGATTGCTGCCGCCCAGACCTACCTGTTCGCGAACTGCATCGGCGCTCTGGACGCGGCCGGCAAGCTCATCGAAGCCGCTGACACGGCCAGAATTCGGGTCATCGGCCGCGTCGAGGCCGGTAACGTCCCGTTGATTGCCAACGGCTACGCTGCCACTCGCCTGGGCGTCTTCTGCTGGAAGAACTTCACTTCCGGCTTGGACAACACGATGATTGGCGACGTCTGCTACGTGTACGACGGCCAGACCGTCTGCGCGAACGCAGACTCGGTCCAGAAAATCCCGGCGGGCCTCGTCTACTTCGTCGACGCCAACGGCAACGTGTGGGTCGACATGACGATGTGCACGCTGGGCATCAGCACCGCCTCCGTTGGAGCCGATGGTCCTCAGGGCTTCCAAGGCGTTCAGGGCACCTAATAAGGACATCAAGGAGCACACAACATGGATATCAACAGAAGCAACCTCGCAGTCTTGTTCCAGGGGCTGTCCACGCAGTTCGAGTTGGGCATGCAAAACCCGCCCATGCTCGACGTGCTGGCCCGCCTCACCACACCCGCCGACACCACAACCGCCGCCGAGGTCTGGGCGTTCATGCTCCGGACCATGGGCTGGCGCGTCTGGGGCAAGTCGACGGAGCGCGAAGTTCAGAACGTCAAGAGCGACATGTGGCGTGCCGAAGTGGTCACCTATGAGAGCACGGTCGGCATCCCGTTTCAAGACCTGCAAGACGACCATCTGGGCATCTACTCCCCGATGGTGCAGTACCTCGGCTACGCCTGGCTGAACATGAAAATCCGCACGCTCTGCAACATGGTCATCGACAACACGCCGTGCTGCATCCGTGACACCAGCAACGCCTATACGGACCTGTTCGCGGCGACTCACGCTTACGGTCCGTACAACGTCGACAACGACGGTAGTTCGGCGTTGGACAAGGCCGCCTACACGGCCACTCGCGCAGAGATGGCGAGCTGGCGCTACGACAACGGCGACCCGACCGGCGCGTATCCGTCGCTCCTCCTGTGCGGTCCGGCACTCCAGCAGACCGCCCAGGAACTGTTCGACGCCCAACTCATCATCAACGGCGGTTCCGGGGCCTTCGCGGCTGCGGGCGCTGCGGTGACGAACGTGCTGCTTGGCGACAAAATAGTCATCGTGGTCCGTCCGGAGTTTGGTCCGAACAGTGGCGCTGCGGGTTGTACCGACGCCAGCAACTACTGGGCCTTGTTCGACACCAACAAGCCGCTGAAGCCCTTCATCTGGGTCAATCGCATGGAGCCGAGCATCATCGGCCCGAGCGACCCCGAGTGGGTTCTGCGTCTTGGCAGGGCTGACTACCTGGGCACGGCTCGCGGTGTCTTCACCCCGACCATGCCGCACTTCTGCTTCCGTCACGTCGTCTGATAAACCGGGTTCCGTTCAGGGGTCTGGCAGCTCCTCCCGGTTCTGCCAGGCCCCTGGGCTTACCTCAAAGGTGAAACATGAGCACGATTTCAGTCAACGGCGCGGGAGTGACGCAAGCGACGGTTAACCTGGCCCAGGACGTCTGGCGCAGGATAGCTCCCGGCAACCAGAACCGCATGTTCCTGGTCGTCACCAACACGACCGCCAAGCCCGTCTGGCTCTACATGGGTCCCACCGCTCCAGTGGCGGTTGACGGCACCGTGGCTTTCAAGTGCCTTCAGGCTGCTGGCGCTGGCGCACCTTACGACGACTGGACCAGCGAGTGCCACTCCGGCATTTTCCGTGGAGACATCTGGGCGCTTTGCGTCGGCTTTGCCGCGACGGTGGTAGTCGGGGAGTGGTGAGCCATGCCCTACACCCCGATATACCTGACACTGTCCGATGCGCAGACCGAGCTCCAGAACATCCTCTGGTGCTGGACCGACGTCAATGGCGCGTTACAGACTTCCTACATCCTCGACGACCTCCAGGCTATCGAGGGTGAGGTTTCTGCGTTCCTGTATCCCCGGTACGACTTGCCGGTCACGGACACGGTATCAGTCCAGCTCGTCCGCTCCTACGTCATCGTCCTTCTGCGTGCCCGTGGCTACAACCGCCATCCCGTGGCTGAGACTCCTGAGTCGATTATGCAGGAGGCCCGTCAGACCCGAGGTGCACTCCGGGACCTGAATACTGGAGCCATGGTGCTTGGCGGGGCGGCACAGAAGACCACCGGCACCAGGGTCGAGACTTTCGGGCAGGCTGGTGGCAACACCGCACGGTTCACTCAGACTTCACTGGGAGCCTGGGGCTAATGGCAATCACCCAAAGAATCGCCCAGCTCGAAGAGGACATGTTCGAGGCAGACGCGGACTTGTTTGCCACGGTTCAGGGCACCCGCATTGTCCTGAAGAAGGCGGTGGTCGGCAACCTCAACCGCGCCCTGGCCTACTGGCGCATCGCCACCTCGGTGTCCGGAGCCTGGCAGTTCCTGGTGATTTCCTTTCTGGCGGACCTGCTCGCCATCATCGTTCGCGGTCTGCTGTCGATGCTGGAAGACATATCCCAGGGGCTGATGCAAGCCGTGGGACTGGCAGCCAAGGGCATCAGGCACTTCGCCAAGGCCCAGGTCCCGATGTACAAGAAGGCCGTCAAGCGCACGGTCGCCACGGTCATCCGAGAGAAGGTACAGGAGAAGGTCATCCAGGAGAACCTAGTGCAGACCCTGACCAAGCAGGGCTGGAAGAAGACCACCGAAGCCGCCATCCAGGCCGTCGACCAGGGTCCCCCAAAGGGCGAGGGCATCAGGGCGTTCGGGCACCACGTCAACGAGATTGCCGACGCCGAGGACTTGCTGGCGCAACTGAAAGCCGAGCCTAACCAGACCGAGCGGCTCCTGAAGTCCACCGCCAAAGTCGAGCACTACCTGGAGCTGTTGAAGCAAGCTCACACCCAGACCGACTACGGCAACTACAATCGCCAGCAGCAGGGGCTGTTCGGCGTCTACCGCAAAATGTTCCGGAAAGCCGCCAGGGGCAAGGGTCCCAAGGGCAGGGGCGGCGCTTACGGCGTCATGGCTCACCAGCGGCTCAAGCGCCGTGGTGACTACCGAAGGGACTGCATCAACACCGCCAAGCAGTCCCTGGCAATCGGCAAGGCGTCACTGAAGCTCGCCAGCGCCGCAGTAACCGGGAACGGGCAGCAGGCGCTTTCCACCGTCATCAACTACGTCGCCCAAGCCTGGTCGAAGGCAGACCCGAGTTGCACGAAGCCGTCCAGCCAGAAGTACGAGCTGACCGCCAAGGACAACGACCAGGGCTTCGGCATCACCAGCAAGCAAACCGAGAAGCGCGGCAGCCCCAAGCTCATCGACGGCATCGAGGACACCGACGCCTTCTCCCCAGGCTCCGTGTCAGAAGCCATCGCCATTAAGGCTTTGCAGATTTTCAACGGCGAGATGAGGGCATACTCGTGACGATGTCCGCCACATACGACGTCGAATGGCTCATCCAGGACGCCTGGGTGCAGACGCTCACTTCCTACCGGGCGGCCACCACCCTGGACGCGGGAGTGGGCATCCGGCACTGGACTGACGTCAGGACTCTGCCGCCCATGATTTACATCATGGCGCACTGCACGGTTGACCCATTGCTCACCGGCAACACCCACGCGCCCGACTGCTTCAATCCGGCAACCTGCGAGATTGGAATTTTCACGGCTACCGTCCCCGACTCGTCAGGCGAGATTGCCGACCGCATCAGGGGGCTCATCTGCCACAAGATTGTCCCCGACACGAATTTCTACACTACCTTCAACTCCAAGCTCCCTTCGGGCTACTTCTACGTCGGCGCGTTCAAGCCGGCCGGTACCCACGACTACAACGAAGACCCCCACCACTGGAAAATCCGCTACGCCACGTTCAAGCTGTACGGGCAGTTTTATCCTTCCGGTAACTATACCGGGGCACAGGGACCACTACACTAGGAGGACGCCAACATGACGTTCGCCGTAATCTGGGGTGCGGAAGACCAGCTCACGACTGGCAGCACTGGCACTGTCTGGGCCTACACAGACCGCATGAACCACACCGCTCAGGCTCAAACGAAGGAAGTGCTGAATGGAGTGGGCGACATCAAGTACCGCAAGAACTGGGGAGTCAAGGCCCGCGTCGACGGGACCTTCGTCATCGTGGACGCCGCCAACGCCCTGGTCGTCCGGGCCGCGCTGGTGGCTGACACCGCCATCAAAATCACCGACGCGACCTGGGGCGATTTACTGGTCTACCTGGACAGCGACTCCCGCGAGAAAATCGCGGGCGAGTCCGGGCCAGGTGCCTGCCGGGTTCACATCACCGGGTGGAGCTACAAGCTGCTCGGCGAGGGTGCGACTGGAGCCCAAGGCGCTGGCTGGGGCAACTAAGCTCATGAGAGGTCATTCCCATGAGCGACACGCCTCCGACCTTTGCGGAGATTAGGGCCATTGAGCGCGGCGAGGTGAAGTTCCCTCCCAACGCCCAGGCCAAGCTCCAAGACGTCCTGGCCACGGCAAAGCAAGAAGCCAGTGCGAGAGCCGAGAAAGACTCGTCCCTGCACGACCTCTTGCAGTTCGGGGCCACGGGCGAAGTGGGCGCAATCACACAGGGCGGGCTGGCCGTCTTGGAAGTCATCGGCAGCCCGTTCCTGCTGGACCCCGTAGACGGCAAGCTGACCGTCACCAGCATGGACACGGCAAGGGCAGTCTGGGCCTGTGCGGGCGGGGCCGTCGGAGCCTCGCCCCTGCTGTCAGCCCTGGCCATGGAAAAGGCAGCCGACGCCCTCCCTCCCGAGCACGCCGCCCCGTTGAGAATCAAGGCCGGCTTACTACGCGGAGAATGGGACGCCTCAGCCATTCGCGCCCTTGAGGCAACCGGCAAGACCAAAGTCGAGATAGACACCGAACTAATCGCCCGTCTGAGGGACATCGAATCAGAACTGGGGTTGCTCGGATGAGACGCACGTTCAGAACCTGGCACCTCGTCAACCAAGAGTGTCTGCCGTTCTTTGGCAACGACCTCCAGCGCATCATCTGGGAAGTTGACGTGATGCAGCTCGTCGCCGTCTTCCACGCCCTGATGGGAACGGCCGGTGACAGCGTGGCCAAGAGGCTGAGAGAAAAATACGAGCAGGAACTCGTCGCGGAGAAGCTGAAGGACTTCGGCCATGAAAACGCAAACGCTTAACACGGTCTTCACCGGCAACGCTGGGCCTCTTCAGTCAGAGGTCAACAAGCTGGTCTCCAACGTCAACAACGCCCTGAGCGGCATCTCGGCCAGGGCTCAGTCGGCGCTTGGCGTCTCCAGGACCACGGGACTTCCGTCTGGCGGCACCCAGGAAGCCGGCCGCCTTGAGTCCATCACCGGCATCAAGGGGCTCACGGCCGGCCTGGTCGAGATGCAGCGGATGAAGACCATGGGAGCGGCTGGCGGCATCGACATGGTGCTGGGGAAAATGGGAGTGAACCCCGAGAAGTTCTGGAAGGAGCAGGACCAGGCGAAGCGGGCTCAGATGATTGGGCAGAACTTCAACAAGCTCTCCCAGCGCGACCAGATGATTTTCGGCGACATCCTCGGTGGCCAGGGCGAGGCGTGGATGCAGTACACGGCCCAGACCAAGCTGCACCCCAAGACGGCCGAGGCTTCCGTCATCACGGCTTCCAAGGCCGCCGCTGTCGACGCCAAGGCCCAGAAGGACCTGGAAGAGCTTGGGCTGGTCAAGCGCAATGTGACGGGCTCCATCAAGGACGCGGCGGCCAGGGGCTTCTTCACGCTTCCCGACCGCTCCGAGATTGAGCAGAAGTCCAAGGCCCCGCCGATGATTCCCAAGGAAGTCACCGACGTTCTCGGCCAGATGTTCACGGGGCCGTCCAACGAGCGGCCGAGGAACTACGGCAAGGCCACGGCTTACGACATGGCGGAGTTCCAGAAGCAGCAGGCGGCTCACCTCAAGGACATCGCCACCCACACCAAAACAACGGCGGAGGCGGTGAAGTAACATGGCACTCGCAAACTGGCAAAGCGTCGGCGCGGGAAGCATCGCCCGGCTGGCCAACATCAAGCAGTACTACGAGATTCAGGTCTACCAGGCATCACCTCCCGTCTTCATCTACATGAGGCGGCGCATCACCCTGGTCACCCTCCAGTTCGAAGTCGAGTACATGAACTGCCTGCCGACGGTTGGCTCCAGTGGGGCGAACGACTGGCTCAGCGCCATCGACGTCCCGAATCTCAAGGACTACGTTGCCACCATCGACTGGTACGAGTCCGGTTACGCCGGGCTCCAGTCAATCGGCACCTACGACGACAACGGCTTGAACCAGGCGACTTCCGGCATGTGGCTCATCGACGTCAAGGATATCAGCGCCACGGGTGACGGAGCCTGCACGGTGCTGGTGACGTTCAGAAACGAAGGCGCTTGGCATATTGACGTGTGATTATGGGAAACGAAGGCAATCCAGGTCGCCCGGCCCAGCCCAACAGGCGCATCCCGCCCAAAGGGTTTGCTGACGTCGTCCAGCGCCAGGCCCAGAACAGCGTGGTGGACGGCACCTTCTCCACGCCCGGCTACGGCAGCCGCTACACAACCGTGGTCGAGGACACCCCGTTCTTCTGCGGCATCCAGTGGATTGACTCCGGCGGCACGGGTCCTCAGTCCTGGGCCGCGACCGACAGGATTGTGGTCGGTCCCCAGCGTGCCCCTTACACTCAGTACCAGTGGTGGGGCGACTGGATTCGCTGCCCCGAGGCTTCCATCTACCTGAGCAAGCCCGAGTACATCCAGGTAGGTCACACCCAGACCAGCGGCTGGATTTACTACGACATCGACATCACCGACCCCTACAATCCCACCGCCACGCTGGGATACGGCTACGTCCCGGACAACTACCCGACTCCTGGCGACTCGCACGTCTTCTGGATTCTGGCCCGCTACTGGTTCAACAAGGTCACGCTGAAGCTGACCCGCGTCCTACAGATTCAAGAGGGTGAAATCAACATCCCTGGCGCTGGTGGTTCTGCCGGGATGCAGGGTCCCCAGGGCACCTTCCCTGGCACTGCGCTCATCACTCCCTGGCGCATCAGGGCGCTGAGCAACTCCATCACTGGTGTCCAGGTTGACGGCACCATCGAGACCACGGTTTGCGCCTGCCAACAGGGAGCAGAGGGAACCCAGGGAGCGGCCGGCGTCCAGGGCTCCCAGGGCATCGACGGGTTCCAAGGCAGCCAGGGAGCTGACGGTTTCCAGGGAACACAGGGCACGGGAGTCCAGGGGTCTCAGGGCGGAGAAGGAGCCACTGGAACCAACGGCACCGACGGAGCACAGGGACCGGACGGGCCTCAGGGTCTTGCAGGAACCAACGGAACCAACGGAACCAACGGAACCGACGGGACCGACGGAGCCCAGGGAGCTACAGGGAACGACGGGCCTCAGGGAAGTGCCGGAGCCCAGGGTACCGCTGGCGTCCAGGGCAACATCGGAGCCCAAGGCTTTGACGGCTCTCAGGGAACCGCCGGACCCCAGGGAGTCCCCGGAGTTCAGGGGGCCAAGGGAGCACAGGGCACCATCGGCAACACCGGCTGGGGCTTCCAGGGGGCTCAGGGTCCCGACATTCCGGCCAACGGGGCCGCTCCCTATGTCAGGCTGGAAGAGCGAAGGACAGGAGCTGGTGCGGCATTCTTCAAGAATGTCTGGACCAGGGTGCCGATAAACACCATCGTCGCCGACCCCCGAGGCGTCGTCGGCGGTTTCTCGTCCAACCAGTTCTCTATCCCTCGCGGGACGTGGTACATAAACGCCGTGGTTTCTCTCATCGCTCAGCCCACTGGGCTCGAAGTTGGCTGGGCTCACCTACGCTTGCAAGACATGGACCACGGCGTCACCCTGCTTGAAAGCACAGAAGAGACTCCACTTCTTTCCGAGGGGCTTCTTCTCTGCGGTATGTTCGAGAACACTTACGACTACTACACTACCTACGAGCTTGACGTCACTTCCGACGCAGACGGCGGTTTTGGTGGCTTTATCCAAGCCGCCTCGCACACCATCGTCACTGTCGACCTCTTCCAGCAGATTGCCGTCGGACCCCAGGGGTTGCAGGGAACCAACCCAGGGCCAACGGGAATTCAGGGCTACCAAGGCTACCAGGGCTACCAGGGCGAAGGAGTGCAGGGCAACCAGGGGCTGCAAGGCACCAACCCTGGACCTACCGGATTGCAGGGAGCACAAGGTCTTCAAGGAGCGCAGGGCGACTTGGGAGACAGAGGAGTTCAAGGTCCTCGCGGAAACCAAGGGCCTCAGGGTCGTCAGGGTTTCCAGGGCAACCAGGGACTACAAGGTACTAATCCAGGACCACAAGGAGCACAAGGCGATGTCGGACTCCAGGGTTATGTGGGAATTCAAGGAGATGCTGGAAACCAGGGCGCTACAGGTGAAACTGGCATTACAGGCTATCAAGGATGGCAGGGTGTCGGAGGGTCCGATGGGTCTGACGGAGTACAGGGTGCCCAGGGTTTGCCTGGAGACGATGGTGTCCAGGGAGAACCAGGCTATCAGGGTTTCGACGGATGGCAAGGTTTCGACGGAGCCCAGGGTGTTCCCGGACTGCAAGGTACCCAAGGAGTGCAAGGACTGCTCGGCGATGACGGCTTGCAAGGCTGTCAAGGTTGGCAGGGGCTTGGCATGGATGGAGCCACAGGACCGCAAGGAAGCGACGGCCTGGCTGGAGTCACTGGAACCCAAGGCTACCAAGGACTTCAAGGAGACGGTTTCCAGGGCAATCAAGGACTGGAAGGATTCCAAGGCTGGCAGGGAGACGCTGGAAGCGGCTATCAGGGAGCCCAAGGAGCCGATGGCTTTCAAGGCACCCAAGGTAGTGACGGTGGAAGTGGACTACAGGGCTTCCAAGGGCTGCAAGGCGACTCCGGAACCGATGGACTTCAGGGTTGGCAAGGAGCTCAAGGGACGGCAGGAGAGGTGGGTGGACAGGGAGTCCCAGGTCCCACCGGAACAGATGGCTATCAGGGGTCCCAAGGAGTCGGGGGAGAGGTGGGAAGTCAAGGATTCCAAGGAAGCCAGGGAGATGCCGGTACCCAGGGGTCTATAGGCTACCAGGGCTTCCAGGGGTTCCAGGGCAACCAGGGTGTTGATGGACTCCAAGGACTGCAAGGGCTT